>JGI26257J51711_1000680_pt1 | contig 10415 bp, 10 predicted proteins | sample SaaInlV_200m_DNA_5_FD_51711 | JGI IMG/M metagenome (IMG submission 51711) | reverse complement strand
TAACATCAGACATTTTCATTAGTTTTCATTTTTTAGCTATATAATAGGATGTTTAAGTTTGCTGAAGTAATTCTTTAGCTTTATCAAGTGAAATTGATTTTACCTGAATCATTTTTTCAACAATTTGATCAATTTGTGCAGGAGTTGCTCCTGCTGCTGCTGCAAGATTTCGTGCATGTAATCTCATGTGTCCTTTTTGAATTCCTTCAGTAGAAAGTGCTCGAATTGCACTATAATTTTGAGCCAATCCAGTAGCAGTCATAACACATGCAAGTTCTTGAGTAGATGTAACGTTGAGTATTTTTGCACATACTTTGGCTACAGGATGTATGTTGACAATTCCTCCAACAATTCCAACAGAAAGTGGAATTTCTAAAATTCCAACTAAATTTCCATCGTCATCTTTACTCCATTTACTAAGGGATCGATATTTGCCTGAAATTGCAGCATATGCATTTGCAGCAGCTTCAATGGCTCTACTATCCTGACCTACTGCATTAGCAACAGATACGATTCCATTCATAATTCCTTTGTTATGAGTAACTGCACGATAAACATCATTATCTGCAAATTCAAATGCCAATACAATATTATCAACTACATCTTCTCCACCTACTGATTCTTTTTCAAAAACAGCTTTGGCTTTTACCATACGTCTTGTAGAATAATTAGATAAAATTCTAAGTAATGCTCGTCCTCCAGTAATTTTTTCTATAAGAGGTGAAACTGCCTCACACATAGTATTTGTAATATTTGCACCCATTGCATCTCCAACATCAATTAATAATTCTACAATCAACATACTACCAGAAGGAGTATCAATTTCTTTACATGTAATTTCTTTAGCACCTTTATTCATTTTAGATAAAGTATTACTTTTTGAATTTGCCAATTCAAGAATTTCAAAAGTAGAATCATTAATTTTTTTAACAGCAGAATTTATTTCAACATCTAAAATTTGAATTTGACCTATACTGTATGACTCATCTGCAGTCACTTCAAATCCACCTTTAATTCGTGCAATTTTAGCACCTTTAGATGCAGCTGCAATTACTGAAGGCTCTTCAATAACCATAGGAACCACATAGTCTTTACCATTAATTTTAAAATTTGTTGCAACACCTAAAGGAAGTGAAAAAGTTCCAATTGCATTTTCTATCATCTTATCTGCTTTCTCAAAAGTAATACCACCGTTAGAATTCTCTAAAACATCTAATTCATCTTTAGAAAGATTTGCAAAATTTGCAATTGTATCCAATCTTTCTTTTCGAGATTTTTCAAAAAATTTAGAAATAGATGAATCAGTCATTTTATTTCAATATCCTCAATAATTTATCATCCAATGCATCAGGAAAACCTTTTCCATCAGTATTTGAAGTGATTAAGTAGATACTTCCATCAGGACCTTCCACCACATCACGAATTCTACCATTTCCACTAAGAATTGATTTTTGAGAACTTAGTCCATCTTCAAAATCAACTTGGTAAAGATTGAAAGCCCTCATAGATGCCATTATGAATTTAGATTCAAAATCAATCTTATCACCAGAATAAAATAAAATTCCACCAGGCTCAATACTTGGATCATAACAAAGAACTGCATTTTCAAAATCAGGACTACCAGAACACTGTTGTTCAGGCCATCCATAATTTTTTCCGGCTTTAATTAAATTAATTTCATCATTTTTTTCAGGTCCAAATTCTGCTACAAACAAATTATCATCATCATCCCAAGTCATTCCTTGAGGATTTCTATGTCCTAAAGAATAAACAGGTGAATTTGGAAAGGGATTATCATCAGGGATAGTACCATCATCATTTAATCTTAAAATTTTTCCAGATAAAGAAGTAAGATCTTGAGGAAGATGAGAATCATCGGAAATTGCTCCAGTACCCACATACAATTTTCCATCAGGTCCAAACTTTAGAAAACCACCATTTGTAAAAGACGATCCAGGAATTTTATCAAAAATTACTTCAACATTTTTTAATTTATTTTCATCTTCAATTATTCGTAAAATTTTATTCCATAAATTTCCATTTTCTTCATATGTCAAAAAAACATACAAAAAATGATTATTGGAAAAATCAGGATGTGTTGCAATTCCTAGCAATCCCCCATCAAATACATTTGCAGTACGAAATGTTGCTAATGGAGATTCCAATAAGGCATTATTTTGAATAACTCTAATGTAACCATCTTTTTCTGTAACAAAAATTCTATCATCAGAAATAGCAATAGCACGAGGTTTATCAAGATTTTCAGCCAAAATAATTACAGCATCATTTTCAGAATAAAGATTTGGTTTTGGTAATGGGATAGATGTTTCATTATCAGAAGAAGTTAAAACAAATATTGAAAATATTATAGCACCAGCAATTGCAATAACTTGAATTTTTTTATTCATCAAAAAATAATCTTTTGAAATCCTATTAATTACTTTCAAAGATTGGATAAAGCGTATATACTGCCAAACTTTATTCAGGTTCAGCGGGGTGGGGAAGCCAGGTCATCCCGACGGGCTCATAACCCGTAGTTCAGTAGTTCAAATCTACTCCCCGCTACTTAGTTTCTATAAACATGAAACCAGGAAAGAGTTGTATCGAATTTTGAAGTTTTATTAATAATTCCAGTTCGTTGTAAAGGCCTAGTGAGATGTCGATGAGCAGTAATTTTTGGAATATACAGTTGTTTTTTGAGTTTTCTTGGAATTTCTATAGTTATTTTTTTAGAATTCTTTTTTCCACATCTAATACATTGAAATCCTTGATTTTGACCTTTAGATTTCATTTTTTTATTACATTTTTTACATGTAGGATTAGATTTTAAGAAATTTTTTTTGAGATTTTTGATTTCAATAAATTCAAGATTTATTATTCGTGGAAAGTTTTTAGAAGCTTTTCTAACTCCCCCTCCAACATGTACTTCATCACCAATTATTAAATTTGAAGCTAATGTAGAAATCCCTGTTTCTCTATACACTGCACACCAAAATTCATGATTTTTAGAAATGATAGTAAAAAAAACATGACCGCCTTTGACTACTTTTGGAGTGTTAGATACAATTCCAGTNAATGTTCCAGANGCATAAGGTTTCATTGTTTCAGAATTTAATTCATTTTTTAAATGATCACCAGTACCTTGATTTGATTTAAAGATCATATACCCATCTAATTTTTCATCACTTTGTAAAATTTTAGTTGCGTTAACTAAAGAATCCACATTNTCTCCTCGNACNCCATAAAAAACTGGATCAGGTCCATGAGGCATAATTAAAACTCGACCTTTTGTAGTATCAAAACTATTAAACGTATATGGAAAAGTTTTTTCTTGCATTGTTTTAACACTGTTTGCAGAAATTTTTCTTTTTGTTCCAAATTTTATTTTTTTTCGATAACTTAACAATTCTAATGTATGATCATGAAAATCATATCCAATTGCACTAATTGCTCCAACTAATCCTTGACCATTTCCTTCATAAAAAAACTCAAGGTTATGTTTTTTAGCAAATTTTTTTGCATTATTTCTATTAATTAATTGCCATAGAGCTAAATTACTAAATTTTTTAAACTCAGAAGGAATAAAATCACTTTCAAAAAATACCAACCCAGGATTAGCACCATTTTTTGTATCAGAATATTTTGACACTAAATTTTTGATTTGATTTTTAATTTTAGAAGGATTTTTAGTCTTAATTTTTAATGAAACAGCACCATTTCCTCGAGTTTTCCAGGGAATGTTAGGATTAAATCGAATCAATTTTGGAAAATCAAGAAATTCCGTTTTTTGTTTTTGGAGTAAATCAACAATTTTGTAAGCTAAAAATGTGGTACACATGCCAGTAGGGGAATCAGTATCATCAAATCCAATATTTAGTACAGATTCTGTACTCATAATTTATCTAAATAATTCAGACATTTTTAGTTGTTGTAAATTACAGTTGATTTAAATTAATAACGCCATATTCGAAGCTGAATTGATAATAATTGATGAAGCAAGAATTTTCAAAGAGATAGAAGAAAAGAAACCAGTATCAGTTTCATTAAATGGTCCAGATGGCATGCTACCACAAGTTCAAGATATGGCAATTAAAATTTCAACAAAATATGAAATACCAGCATATGTTTTAGCAGATACTACATGGGGAACATGTGATTTGAATACAACTGGTTCAAAAATATTAGGTGCAGAAATTCAATTTAATATCGGACACACAATCAATACAGAATCATTAGAAAAAAATTTAGTTTTAATTGATGCTTTTGATGATGTTGGATTTGAAAAGGTTGCAGAGAAATGTACAAATCTCTTAAAAGGGAAATTAATTTCATTAGTTACAGATAGTCAACATTTACATCAAATGGATATAGTTGAAAAAATTTTAACAAAAAATGGAATTAAAGTAAAAATTGGAAAAGGTAAAGGGCAATTAAATGACGGTCAAGTGTTTGGCTGTGAATTTTATCCAGCAACAGAATTAAAAAAAGAAGTTGATGCCTATGTATTTTTAGGACAAAGTAATTTTCATGCAGCAGGAATTGCATTGTCAACAAATTTACCAACATTTGTTTTAGATCCTTATTTTAATGAAGTAAGAGAAGTAACAGAATTTGCACGGACATTAAAAAAGAAAGCAACACTTGCAATATACAAAGCAGCTGAAGCAAATTCATTTGGAATAATTATTGGGTTAAAAGAAGGACAATTATCAAAAGTATTTGGATTAAAATTTAAAAAAGAATTAGAAAAAGAAGGAAAGAAAGTTCAATTATTTGCACTAACAGACATTACAAATGAAAGATTAAACAATCTTAGAGGGATTGATGCATTTATTCAAGTTGCATGCCCAAGAATTTCAACAGATAATCAATTTGACAAGCCAGTATTATCAACACCTCAAGCAAATGCACTTCTAAAAGTTCTACGAAAAGAAAACATTGATGAATATCTAGAAATTCCACATTGGTTGTAGTTATGATATTAAATTTTGAAATCGGATGTTGTTAGATAAATTTTCAAACGATTTTGATTTTTTTGCTTTAATTTTGTATTGAATTCCTTTAGAAATAGCATGTTCAAGCAAATCTAAAGCAGTATCGTAATTTGAAAGCATTACATAATTAGATGCCTTATCAAAAAGAACATCTCCGTTATCAGGATAATCTTCCAGTATACTATTACAACATGAAATAGATTCATCAAATTTATTCATAGAAAATAAAATACGTTCTTTATGATATAACACAATATTATANTTTAAATTATTTTTTAAAATATCATCACANATAGATANTGCTTCAATCAAATTTCCCTGTTTACGAAAAGAGGATATTTTATTAATTAATACAGANAAATCAGTAGGACATATNTCTAAAGCAGAATCATAACATTTCATTGCATTAGAAAAATCTTTGAGTTTACTTAGAGCNTATCCCTTATTNTTTAATGAACTAATNTGTTTTGGATCCTGAGTTAATATTTTATCATAATATGTAATTGCTTGTTCTAATTTTCCTTGTAAAAATAGTCTATTGCCTTCATCTAAAATTGAATTTATTTTAGGATCAGTCATAATTAACCAGAATTAGGTTTTATCAAAATTTTACCAAAAAGTCCTTTACCATTAAGCATTTTATTATGAGCCTTAACTGCATCTTCTAAAGAATATACAGAATCAATAATTGATTTAATTTTACCTTTTGACATCCAATAGAAACCTTGTTCTAATTCAGATCTAGTCCCTTGAGTTGAGCCTAAAATGTTAATCCCTTTAAAGAAAATATGTCGCAAATCAGTTTTAGCATCATAACCAGTAGTAGCACCAGTTGTAACAATAGTTCCACCATAATTTAACAAAGTTAGTTCTTTATTCCAATGAGAACCACCAATGTGTTCAAAAATTACATCAACACCAGAAACATCAGTAGAAGATTTTGGAATTTTTTTTGCAATTGTTCTAACTTCTTTGTGCCAATCATCTTTTCTATGATCAACTGCAAAGTCAGCACCAAGTTCTAAACATTTGTCTAGTTTGTCAGGGCTTGCTGTTGCAATTACCGTACAACCAAATAATTTTGCAATTTGAATTCCAAAAGTTCCAATGCCAGAACTTCCACCCATTATCAAAACTATTTGTCCAGGTTGAATTTTTGCTCTACCAACTAACATGTGCCATGAAGTTAGTAATGTCATTGATGCAGCTGCTGCCTCATCATAAGAAACTCCTTCTGGGATTTTCATTACATTAACTTCGGGTAAATGTGTAAATTCACAATATCCACCCCAAAGTGGTCCTGTTTCAAAACCCCAGATACATCTTTTTTTACAATCAAATTCTCTACCATCAGTACAGGCTTTACAAACTCTACATGACATATTTCCATGAGATACTACCCTATCTCCAACTTTGATATTTTTAACATCCTCACCAACGGCGGTAACTTCACCTGCAGCATCTGTTCCAGAAATATGAGGTAACGGAATTGCCAAAGGTTTTCCGCGCATACCCCAAATATCATCATAATTTAGTCCTGCAGATATAACTTTGAAAACAACTTCATCAGAACGGGGTTCAGGATTAGGTAAATTTTTGATTTTTAAAATTTTAGAAAAATTATCATCAGTAGTATATTCATCATAAACTAGTGCCTTCATAATTATTTTCTAATTTTTAGAGATATATGATTTATCAGGATCTTTGCACCATAAACAATTATAATCATAACAAGAAAAATTAGATTATGTCAGAAAATTCAGTATTTCCAGGAGATAAAATAGCATCTATTGAAGAATACGAAGCAGGACATAATGCTTTTGATGATGGAGACATGGTTAGAGCATCTACAGTAGGGGAGAGAAATATGGATAAAGAAACACGAATGGTTGATGTGAATCATCCAAAACTTCTATCAATTCCAAGAGTAGGGGACACCATAATTGGAACAGTTGCAGCAGTAATGTCATCTATGATTGCAGTTTCAATTGATTACATTAATGGAAAACCAACTACCTCAAAGGTAGAATGTATTTGTGGAACACGAAATATGAGAATAAGAAACGTAGCACTAGTTAACGATATAGTGTCATTGAAAATTGTTGCTCATCTTAATGGAACAATTCATGCAGTAATGGATGAGCGAGAATTTGGAATCATATTTACAAAATGTAGAAAATGTGGAGGCAAAGTTGTCACAAAGTCTGCAGATGCCATTAAATGCACAGATTGTTCATGGATTGATGAAAGAAAACTTTCTTCAAACTTTGGTAAAAGTGATTTCGTACATTTAAGAGAATAAAGAAATGACACATGTTTCGTTCCAAGGTGAACGAGGTGCATATAGTGAAGCTGCAGCAAAATCTTTTTTCAATGAGGATGTTAAAACAATCCCATTTTCAACATTTACAGAAATTTTAGAAAACACATCCAAAGATATTACAGAATATGCTGTTTTACCAGTAGAAAATTCATTGGAAGGAAGTGTAGGGGAAAGTTATGATTTATTATATTCAACGGATCTAAATGCTACTGGTGAAATTTATCATAGAATAGAACATTGTTTAATTGGATTGGGGAAAATGGAAGAAGTGGATACAGTATATTCACATCCACAAGCTTTAGGCCAATGTAGAAAATTTATTCAAGAAAACAATATGAAAACAATTCCTACATACGATACAGCAGGTAGTGTAAAAATTATACAAGAATTAAATGAAAAAAAATGTGCATGTATTGCAAGTAAAACAGCTGCTGTGATTTACAATATGCCAATTATTACTGAAAACATTGCAGATAATCTCAATAATTATACAAGATTTTTAATATTATCAAAAAAAGAATCTGCAGAAACTGGAAAGGATAAAACTTCAATTATTTTTTCAATAAAACACGAACCAGGATCATTGTACAGAATTATAGAAAATTTTAATAAAAATAATGTTAATTTAACAAAAATAGAATCAAGACCTACAAAAGCAAATGCATGGGAGTATAACTTTCATGTAGATTTTGAAGGGCATCAAAAAGACATCAAGGTTTTAGAAATGCTAAATAAAATTAAAGAAGAAACACTTTTTATGAAAATTTTAGGATCATATCCTTCTGCAATACTAAGCTAGAAACCTTTTGGTTTTCGTAAAGTAAAACCTAAACTAAATCCAAGAATTACTACTCCTGATGTAATAACCATGAAATCAAAGGTAATTCCAAATGGATCAGGGGTTTGATTGGTGTTAGCTGTAATTTCTAATTCATTACCACCAGTGTTTTGAATCAAAATTTTTGTTTGACCATCTTCTGCATGTGCCCAATCTAAAATCAATTCTTTTTGGTATGAAGTATTCGGAATGTTTAATCCATCACCAGGACTTGAAAGTTGAAGATCAAATGTATCGCCAACAATTATCATATACTGGGGTGCATCTTTAGGTGCAGGAATTGAAAAGGATGCAGAATCACCCGTACTAATAACAAAATCTTCATCCATAGAAACAGTTGGAGCTAAATGTAAAAGTAATGAATAACCACCAAGTACAATAATAATACTTCCAACAACTAAGCCAATAATAGTTCTAGTTGCTAACATAATAAAATGACTTTAGATACTGTTTAAAAAATTATCTACATTAAAGAAACATCATGAGGCTGGCTTTCTGCAAATCCAGCTCTAGACATTTTAATGAATTCAGCATTTGTTTGCATTTGAGCAATTGTATGTGCACCACAATAACTTAAACCAGAACGTACACCACCAGTGAGTTGTTTTAGAATATCTACAACCGTTCCTTTGTATGGAACCATTGCCTCAACACCTTCTGCAACATAATCATTAAGATCATCATCAAATGATGTAGAACCAGTTTCTTTGGATTTTCTTCCTAACGATGCTGCAAGAGAAGCCATTCCACGGTATACTTTGAAACGTTTTCCATTCTTTGTGAAAACAGTTCCAGGAGATTCATCAGTTCCACCCAACATACTTCCCACCATTACAGTTGAAGCACCAGCTGCTAATGCCTTTGTAGCATCACCAGAAGTTCTAGTTCCACCATCAGAAATTATTGGAATACCATAATCACGTCCAACTTTTGCACAATCCATTACTGCAGTCAGCTGAGGAACTCCAGAACCAGTAATTACTCGAGTTATACAAATTGAACCAGAACCAACACCAACTTTTACTGCGTCAACTCCTGCTTTCATTAAATCTTCAGCACCTTGAGCAGTTGCAATATTCCCTGCAATTAATTCACAATCAGGAAATGCCTTTTTGATATGTTTAACAGTACTAATTGCATTTTCACTATGACCATGTGCAATATCAACAACTAGTGTATCAGCACCTGCTTCTAAAAGAGATTCACTTCTTTCTAGAAAATCACCTTTTACACCAACTGCGGCTCCAACAATAGGACGACCTTTATTGTCTTTTGAGGCATTTGGATAATTAGCGTTATTTGTAATGTCCTTACTGGTAATCAAACCAGTTACAAGTCCAGAGTCATCAATTAAGGGTAATTTTTCAATTCTATGTTTATGTAAAAGTTCTTTTGCTTCATCAATGGATATACCAGATTTTGCAGTAACAACATCTTTTGTCATTACATCTTGAATTAGACTATTAGAATTAGCAAATAATAGATCTCGTTCAGTAACAATTCCAATTAATTTTGAATTACTATCAACTACCAATAATCCAGAAATATCTCGATCACCAGCATAATTCAATGCATCTTGGAGTGTTTTATCACCAGTTATAGAATAAGGGTTTTCAATAACTACACTTCCAGATCGTTTTACTTTAAGAACTTCATTTGCTTGTTCTGCTATTGTTAAGAATCTATGAATAATTCCTATTCCCCCTGCACGTGCGATTGTTACAGCCATAGATGATTCAGTTACAGTATCCATATTTGCACTCACAAATGGTATGTTTAGAGAAATATTTCGAGATAATTGAGTGGTTAAACTAGTTTGACTTCTACTTGTAATATCAGAATATTTGGGTACAAGAAGAACGTCGTCAAATGTTAATCCTTCTTTAAATTCCAATGAAACCTTGTTGCAAAAGTAAAATATTGATTATAAGCCTTTGTGTTATTTAGATAGTTTTGAAGCGATTGTAATAGCATCTTTAGTAGCCATTACATTATGAGTGCGAATAAGATCGGCTCCATTTAAAACACATATTGCTTCAGCAGCAATAGAACCAAACAATCGATCAGTAGTATTTTCTTTTTGTAATAGATTTCCAATAATTGATTTGTTTGATACAGAGATCAGAATAGGATAATTCTTTTTTATGGAATTTAAATTTTTAATTACAGATAGATCTCGTTTTACCCAATCTGTTTTAATTTTTGTAAAAAATTTACCTTTTCCAGTTTTCCTAAAAAATCCAATTGCAGGATCTAATAC
>JGI26257J51711_1000664_pt1 | contig 10596 bp, 14 predicted proteins | sample SaaInlV_200m_DNA_5_FD_51711 | JGI IMG/M metagenome (IMG submission 51711) | reverse complement strand
GTAAATTTTCCAGCGGGAGTTGCTATTTTTTTTATCTCACCTAAGCGGAAATGGTATGCGTGCCAGCCGTCAGTTTTTGCTATGCGGTAGTTAAGTTCTGTGGTGGAGCCTCTACTGTTATTGCTGTTATTACTGTTATCAGTAAGTCCACTTAACTGATCCATTAGCTGAAGAATAAATAGTGCTTTGTCAGTTGCTCTATCGCTCTGTTCGTTAGGCGAGNCACCTGCTGGTGTTGTGATTTTGAGTAGTGATATATTTTTATCATCTTCAACAGATACCGTACCGTTATCCCAATTAAATGTACGAGAGCGATCTCTATTCCGTTTTCCTCGTTCACTATATATGTAATGGAGGGGCTGAATCTGCCNGTTGTGCCAGCGCCATCTNGAGCTCTCTTNAATATTTTTTTTAACAAATAGAGCAGCTAGACCAGTAGGCTTAGTGCGGATACTAAATTGCTCTCCCTGTAGTGAGTAGGTAGTTTGTCCAAGTACCATACCTTTTCCGCTTAGCTCATATTCGGCATTGAAAGATTTAGGTAGAGTAGCATTGGCTGCAGGCAGTAAAGATATTGCAGCCATTACAGTCATAGTTAATAATGTTAATACTACTCTATTAATCTTGCGCATAAGTTTATATCCTCAGTGGTTGTTTGAGCTCGCTATCATCTACATAGAGTTTTCCATTTTTCAGTTCCACCCTTCTCTCAGCAATTAGCTGTACTGCAGCTGGATAGAGTTTATGCTCCTGTTTCAATACGCGCTGAGATAGAGTGTCAGCATCATCAGACTCTTTTACCTTAACGGCGGTCTGCATTAAGATAGGACCTCCATCTAACTCCTCGGTTACAAAGTGAACGCTCGCCCCATGCTCTGTTGCTTCTGCATCGAGCGCTTGCTGGTGAGTGTGGAGACCTTTAAAGTTAGGCAGTAGAGATGGGTGAATGTTTACCAGTCGTCCTGAGTAGTGGGCGACAAACTCAGGTGATAGAATGCGCATAAAACCAGCTAGAATTATTAAGTATGGATTGTGGCGATCGATCTCTTTTATNAGCTCTTTGTCATAACTAAGTCTATCTTTAAATAGCGTATGATTAATAACAGTTGTTGGAATGTTGGCTCTCTCACAAAACTGTAGTCCTGCAGCATCATCTCGGTTGCTGATAACGCTGCTGAACTCTACATTCAGCTTACCCTGCTGCTGTGCATTGATTAGTGACTGAAGATTGCTTCCTCGTCCAGATATTAGTGCAACAACATTGATGGGATGAGTGTTAGACAAACTTAACTATAGGAGCTTTACTGTCTGAAGAGGTGATCTCTCCAATCTTCCAAGCACTCTCTCCACTCTCATTAAGACTCTTAATTGCCTGNGCTGCATCTTCTGCTGCAACAGCTACAACCATCCCTACACCACAGTTGAATGTCTTTAACATTTCACTATCTAAAATATTCCCACCTGATTGAAGCCANTCGAAGATTGCAGGTAACTGCCAAGATGAACGATCAATTTCTGCTGTCGTAAACTCAGGGAGTACCCGTGGAATATTTTCAGTTAAGCCGCCGCCGGTGATATGGGCAAGGGCGTGGATAGGGAGTTCTTGCATCAGTTTAAGTAGTGATTTAACATATATTCTAGTAGGCTCTAGGAGCTGTTTACCAAGCTCCTCCCCATTTAAGTCGCTTTTAAGGTCGGCACTGCTTACTTCAATAACTTTNCGAATGAGAGAGTATCCGTTAGAGTGAGGCCCAGATGATGCGATCCCAATCAATGTATCTCCAGCTGCCACTTTAGTTCCATCAATAACTTCACTCTTCTCTACAATGCCAACACTAAATCCTGCTAGATCATAGTCGTCAGCACTATACATTCCTGGCATTTCAGCAGTTTCCCCTCCGATTAGCGCAGCACCAGCCTGTTCGCANCCTGTTGCAATTCCATCAATAACAGATACAGCTGTTTTGGAGTCTAGTTTACCTGTGGCGTAATAATCAAGNAAAAAGAGTGGCTCTGCTCCTTGGACAATTAGATCATTTACACACATAGCGACTAGATCTATGCCAATCGTGTTGTGCTCTCCCATCTCCATAGCTAAACGGAGTTTAGTTCCAACTCCATCTGTGCCAGAGACCAAAAGTGGATTTTTATATCTATCTAATGGAATTTCAAAAAGTGCTCCAAACCCTCCNAGTCCAGCCATAACTCCTGGACGCGTAGTGCGTGCAGCGATAGGTTTGATCTGTTCTATTAACTCATTTCCGGCATCTATATCGACACCAGCATCACTATAGCTTAAGTTACTTTTATTGTCTTGCATGCTGTTTCCTGTTGCTAGTTGTATATAACCTCTGTATTCTACAACATTATGAGTCCACGCGATATTCCAAATCTAATAACAATGCTCCGAATGTTGTTGGTGCTGCCAATTATATGGCTGCTCAATAATGGGTTTTTTATGGAGTCACTCTACCTTTTTGCCTTTGCAGGGATGAGTGATGGACTGGATGGTTTTCTTGCAAAGAGAATGGGGTGGGAGAGTCGTCTCGGCTCTATCCTTGATCCACTTGCAGATAAGTTGCTCTTAATCTCTACTATGTTGATGTTGATGTGGCTCGGTCTAACTCCAATCTGGTTGGTGGTTGCAGTAATAGTTCGTGACCTTCTTATTGTTGTAGGGGCTACTTTATACCACTATCGTATNTCCCAATATGATCTTACTCCTAGTATTGTAAGTAAGATAAATACTTTCATCCAGATAGTTTATATTTTGGGAGTAGTGATGAATCAAGCATTTGGCTGGAGTGCTGGAGTTGAACAAGATGTGATGCTGCTTTCTGCTTATGTGGTATTGACTACAACTCTATTGAGTGGCGCAGACTATATATGGACTTGGGGATGGTCTNCCTATAGGAGTAAAAAGTTATAGTTACTGAACAGATTCCGTTAGCACTAAGTCTCAAAGAGCGCGCTACATTCGATAATTTTTATAGAGTAGATGGAGTACCTAATGGAGATGCACTTATGCATAAGCTCCAATACGCACAATTTATCTATCTATGGGGAGGTGAGGGGAGTGGTAAGAGTCATCTATCTTATGCGACCTGCGACAGTGACTCTATCTTAATTCCGCTAAAAACTTTACAGAGTATAGATGCAGAGCGTGGAGTTGATGCAATAAAAGGGCTGGAGAGTTATCAGCTAATAGTGTTAGATGATATAGATGTGGTTGTTGGTGACAGAATTTGGGAGGAGGAGCTGTTTCACCTTTTTAATAGAGTAAAAGATGGAGGTAAGAGACTATTGATAACCGCAAGNTCTCCATTAAGTGAGCTCCAGATAGTTCTACCAGATCTACAATCACGNCTATCTGAAGCTGTAGTGGAGAAGCTTGTGGCTCTTAGTGATAGAGATAAGTGGGCAGTAGTGCAGCAACGAGCAGCAGCAAGAGGGATGAAGATTGGGGATGAGGTAGTGGAGTTTTTAATAAANAGGACGGCTAGAGATTTTCACACTCTATTTACTCTACTAGAGAAACTAGATGAGCAGACATTGATAGCACAGCGAAAAATTACGATTCCATTCGTGAAAAAGTTACTTGGCTTTTAACCATCCACTGNTCTGGACCACTCTTATGGATAGAGTCTCCACGCGAATCNACCGCAACTGTAACTGGCATATCCTCAACCTCAAACTCATAAATTGCCTCCATTCCCAGCTCCTCAAAAGCTACAACCCGCGCACTCTTAATTGCTTTAGATACTAAATAGGCAGCGCCTCCAACAGCTATAAGATAGACTGACTTATGTTTTTTGATAGAGTCAATAGTAGCATCACCTCTTTCAGCTTTACCGACCATTCCGATTAAACCAGTCTGCTCTAACATCTGTTCGGTAAAACGATCCATACGGGTGGATGTGGTTGGTCCTGCAGGGCCTACAGCTTCTCCATCTACTGGGTCAACAGGCCCTACATAATAGATCATTTTGTTATTGAAATCGACTCCATCGGGAAGACCTTTGCCGCTATCTAAGAGCTCAACAATTCTCTTATGGGCAGCATCTCTGCCAGTTAGTAGTTTGCCGCTCAATAGTAGAGTGTCGCCAGGTTTCCAAGTTGAGGTCTCTGCTCTGCTTATACTGTCAAGATTAACTTTGCGAGCATCAGCTGCAGGAGTCCAGCTTATATCAGGCCACTCATCAAGTACTGGCGGAGTAAGTTGAGCAGGTCCGCTACCATCTAAAGTAAAGTGAAGGTGACGAGTAGCGGCACAGTTAGGGATAATAGCAACAGGAAGCGAAGCAGCGTGAGTTGGGTACTCTTTTATTTTCACATCAAGTACAGTGGTAACTCCTCCCAACCCTTGCGCGCCAATTCCTAATCCATTAACTCTCTCTATAATCTCTAGGCGCAGGCTCTCTATACTGTTTAGGTTGTCACCATCTAACTCTTCTTTAACTTTTAACTCCTCTATATTGACAGGTTCCATTAACGCCTCTTTAGCCATTAACATCGCCTTTTCAGCAGTGCCTCCAATCCCAACTCCAAGAATGCCAGGAGGGCACCACCCAGCCCCCATAGATGGAATCTGCTCTACAATCCAGTCAGCCACACTTGCACTAGGGTTAAGATTGGCAAAGCGAGATTTATTTTCAGAACCGCCACCTTTAGCTGCAACTGTGATCTCGATTTTATCTCCAGGCACGATCTCGGTGTGGAGAATAGCAGGTGTATTATCTTTTGTATTGATGCGAGCACCAGCAGGGTCAGCCACTACAGAAGCTCTTAGAGTGTTGTCTGGATCAAGATAGGCGCGTCTAACTCCCTCATCTACCATCTCCTGTAGAGATAAGTTAGTTGTTGTTCCAGTATCCCATTTTATCTCCATCCCAACTTTTAGAAAAACTACCACAATCCCTGTATCTTGGCAGATGGGGCGTTTGCCGAGCGCAGCCATTCNTGCATTCATTAAAATTTGTGCTATTGCATCTTTGGCAGCAGGAGACTGCTCACACTCCCAAGCCTCCCCCATAGCTTGTATAAAGTCAGTTGGAGGGTAATAAGAGATGTGCTGTAGAGCATCTGCAATACTAGATATAAAATCTGAACTTGATACTGTAGTCATTTAATTTATTGTATCTTATTTTGGATAAAAGTCAGAATCTCATTTAGAGGTATCTCTTGGTTGTCCTTGTCTTGGCGTCCTTTGTACTCAATAGTTTCGCTATCTAAACCACGATCACCGAGCACAAGGCGGTGAGGTATCCCGATCAGCTCCATATCTGCAAACATTATCCCTGCGCGCTCTTTGCGATCATCTAGTAGTACATCAACTCCAGCATCTGTTAGTTCACTGTATAGCTTCTCTACAGCATCTCGTAGGCGTTGTGATTTGTGCATATTCATTGGAAGAAGAGCTACGGAGAATGGAGCTATAGCCTCTGGCCAGATAATTCCTCGTTCATCATGATTCTGTTCAATAGCAGCAGCTACTACACGAGTAACTCCAATTCCATAGCAGCCCATAGTTAATGGTTTTGCTTTGCCGTTTTCATCTAGGACATTAGCTTTCATCGCTTCACTGTATTTTGTTCCGAGCTGGAAAATATGACCGACCTCAATACCACGAGCAATATTAAGAACTCCTTCGCCATCTGGACTTAGATCTCCTGCAACTACATTTCTGATGTCGACTATTCGTTCTGCAGTTGGTAGATCACGCCCCCAATTTACCCCTGTAAGGTGAAATCCATCCTCATTGGCACCACAGACAAAGTTAAAGAGTTGAGCGGCAGCACGATCCACTAAAATTGGGATATTTAATCCGACAGCTCCAAGAGATCCTGATCCTGCGCCCGCTGCAATACGAACATCTTTCTCCTCTGCAAGTTCAAGAGGAGCTGCCACCTCTTCCATCTTCTCAGTCTTAATCTCATTTAGTTCGTGATCTCCACGCAGAATAAGGGCTACTACAGGGCTGTCTGAACCTCGAACTAATAGAGTTTTTATAGTTTCTGTTGGCTCTACGCCAAGAGTAGCACAGACCTCATTAATGCTTTTAGTGTTAGGAGTTGCAACCTTCTGCATNTCATCAAGATCTGGCGCTCTCTTATTAGAGCTTGCTGCTACAGCTTCAGCCTTCTCCACATTAGCTGCATAACTACTTTTATCTGAGAACGCAATCGCATCTTCTCCAGACTCGGCAAGAACATGAAATTCATGCGATGCGCTACCGCCGATAGAGCCAGTATCAGCATCAACAGCTCTAAATTTCAGTCCGATGCGGGTGAATATGCGAGTATAAGCGTCATACATAGCATCATAGCTCTGTTGGAGTGACTTTTGATCAAGATGAAATGAGTATGCATCTTTCATAATAAATTCACGCGAACGCATTACACCAAAACGGGGACGAGTCTCATCTCGAAATTTAGTCTGAATCTGGTAGAGGTTTAGAGGGAGCTGTTTATAGCTCCGAATCTCTCGGCGTGCAATTTCAGTAACCACCTCTTCATGAGTTGGGCCAAGCAAAAAATCTCGATCATGGCGATCTTTAATGCGCAGTAACTCAGGGCCATACTGCTGCCATCTTCCTGACTCCTCCCACAATTCTGCAGGCTGCACCACAGGCATAAGCAGCTCTTGCGCTCCAACTCTCTCCATCTCTTCACGAATAATTTTTTCCACCTTGCGTAGAGTGCGCAGACCATTAGGGAGCCAAGAGTAGAGCCCTGAAGCAAGCTTTCTAACCATTCCAGAACGGATCATTAACTGATGGCTAATGATCTCTGCTTCAGCTGGAGTCTCTTTTACAGTGGCAAGAAGAAAATTAGAAGTACGCATAGAATAGATCTCTTAGATTATATTTGTTTAAAGTAAGTTAAAGTAAAGTTAAAGAGCTATTTTGACATATTTTACTCTTAATTTTTATATTTATATATTTTCCCAAATCCTCACATAGAAATTAACCCTACCAGCCAACCACCAAAAACGGTCATTTTTTGTATGCACAAACCTAAGTTCAGAAAATAGCTACCTTATCATTAGCCATTATAGACAAATGGTGCTTCCAGGTAATTTCGTCTACAACTTGCTAAACTTGCAAGCCTGACCCCATTTCTTTNTTAATAAACCTCATTATGGGCGCCTATATTTATAGGTATTATCTCATTGTCTTTTATTATAAAATCTATAACGACCCTATANTTCATGGTTATTGATATGCTGTGATAGTCCCTTAGTTTGCCTTGTAACTTATGAAGCCTAAGCGAAGGATGGTAAGGATCTATTTCTAGTAACTCAATAGTCTTAATATATCTATCCAAAACTTCAGGATGTTTTTTTATAAACTTTTTAAGTTTTTTAAAGTACTCATCACTCCTTATAATCTTATAATTCACTTACAAGTTCTTTTATATGTTGCGATGCTGTTTGAGTTTTATAATTACCCTTTTTTATATCTTCCATAACTTTCATATGAGCCAGATCTAATTCACCCTCTTTAAATGCTTTATATCGTTCTATATCAAGCACTACATATTTATTTTTACCTCGTACATTTATAATTAATTCATCAAATTTATTCAAAATATTATCAAATATTGATACACCATTTGTCTTAACATCATTTGCAGTAATTATCATATCGTATCCTTGATAGCTCTATTAATAGTACTTTTAATAATATTGTATCATATTTGAAGCATAAATTCAAATTCTAGTGAGAATTAATTACGCACCTTCGAGCTAATAGTAGCGGCAGAAGACAAAGTACTACAGCTAATCGTAAAAAAACGGACATCTACAGGGGATGAATTTAACAGAAATATCAGAACTGACAGGGTTTGATTCGTAAATGGTAAAAGATATATTGGGCTAGAGATAAAGGGGGTAACTGCTTTCCACGCTTTGCGTGGTAGCCGAGGAGCGAGGTCGTGCAACGAGAGTACAGAGAAGATTACAGCGCTGTTTGATCAGTAATGATAACGGCACTGCACGACAGTAATAATACCTTCATCAATCTTATAGGCTAACCGATGCTCACGGTCTATTCTTCTTGACCAATATCCACTCCATTGATGTTTGAGTGGTTCAGGATCACCAATCCCTTCAAATGGGGTTCGGGAAACCTCTTTTAGGAGTAAGTTTATCCGCTTCAGTTTTTTCTTATCATGTCTCTGCCAGTAGAGGTAATCTTCCCACGCCTGTTCAGCCCATGAGAGGGTCACTTTTCAATTAACTCATGTGTGATACTTTTACCTGCTTCAATATCGCTGATGGCTCGGTTGATTCTCGCAGAATTTCTCGGACTTGCCATCAGATAGGCGGTCTCATCGTAGGCGTTAAAATCCTCTAGGCTCATCACAACAGCAGGTTTTCCGTTGCGGCGAGTGATCATCATCGGTGTATGGTCATCATTGACTTGATCTAACACGCTGGCAAGATTACTTCTCAACGATGAGTAGGTGATTGCTTCCATAAGACCTCTCCTTCAGATTGTCTGTTTTATGTACAAGTAATTGTACCTATTGTATAGGAGGTTTTTTGATCTGTCAACTGCATTAAGAGGAATTCCCCTCNTTTGGAGGGGTGGATNCCNTAGGCAGACGGGGTGGTTGTTCACACAAACACCTCTAGCAAATTTCGGAAAGCCGTGTACGGGAGAACCGTACGCACGGTTTGATGAGGGAGGGCAGGGGTTAATCCCTGCTCTCTACTCTACCCGCCATTCTCAAACTTTCTCTTGACACCAAATTAAGTAGTAATTATACTTACACATATATTTTAATATTATTTCTTTTAATATTATTTCTAATTTATTGCAAGGTGAAATTATGGGTCAGATAACTATATATCTTGAAAATGATATTGAAAATAAAATGAAAACAGCGGCTAAAACAAGTCACCTATCGGTTAGTAAATGGATTTCAAAAATAATTCAGGATAATATATCAACAGAATGGTCGCAAGATATTGTATGTTTAGCTGGTAGCTGGAAGAAGGATTTTCCCACCTTGGAAGAAATTCGATCAATCCAGGCAGTTGATAGTGATCGAGAGGAGTTGTAGGGTTGTATCTCCTCGACACTAATACATTTATTTACTTCTTCAAAGGCGTAGGAGATGTTTCCAATATTCTATTATCTAAGGCTCCCAAAGATATCGCCATACCATCAATCGCACTCTATGAGCTTGAGGTCGGCATTGCAAAATCAACACAACCTCAAAAAAGAAAAAAACAACTAGAATCGCTTATATCAAGAATCCATGTTTTCTCATTTGGGACGCAAGAAGCAAAAGTTGCTGCTATGATAAGAGCAGACCTCGAAAGCAAAGGTACTCCAATCGGCCCCTACGATACACTTATTGCAGGTATAGCATTAAGTAGTGGCGCAATATTAGTCACTCATAACACAAAAGAGTTCAAAAGAGTTAAAGGGCTTAATATAGAAGACTGGTATTAATTAAAAAGCGGGCGTAGTTCGGCTGATAGATGCTCACTCCTCTACAACTTGCTAAACTTGCAAGCCTGACCCCATCTCTTCTAGAAAAATAAAGTTGACAAAGTGCGGAATACCCGTATACTGATAGAATGAAAACGGTCATCGAATCACTTTTATTTGAAAAGCAGGCTAAAGAAGTCTGGAGTGAGGAAGAAAAAGAAGACTTTATTGGTTGGATTGCTCGTAACCACAATGCTGGAGATATCGTAAGAGGCTCCTCTGGTGCTAGAAAAGTGAGGTGGAAGCGTAGTGGAAGTGGAAAAAGCGGGGGAGTTAGGGTGGTTCACTACTATCTACATGAAAAAGATTCGATATTTTTGATTACACTGTACCCAAAAAGCAGTCAAAACAGCATAAAAGGTCATAAAATTAAGGAGCTATTAAAATGAGGTTAAAAGATATTAATGTAGAAAAAGAAGTGGCCGCCATCGTGGCAGATGCAGGAGAAGAGATACCAGGCTTAAAAGAGACGTTGCAAAATGCCAAAGAAGGGAATTATAGTACTGTACACACGCCGCAACAGATTGCACTTCGACAGGCGCGTAAACAGTTAGGTGTTTCACAGAGCACCTTTGCAAAAATGATCCATACGCCTGTCGCAACACTTCGAGATTGGGAGCAGGGGAGATACGCCCCTTCAGGCGCGGTTGTTATGCTCTCTCAAATTGTAGTTGATCATCCAGAGATTGTTGAAGAGTATGCCTAGATTATGAAAATAAAACTGTTTCATATGTATATTAATGCTGATTATTTAATAGAGATTCCTCCCTTTCCGTTGAATGGTGCTTGCCCTCTTTAATCTCTTGCTGACCTTTGCGGATTTTTTCTAGAACATAGAGGTGGTAATATACATCTTCAATACCTGAATCATCTGGAAGATGATCCACAAGCTGTTTAACTTCGTGCATTGCTGTTGCCATATTTTTCTCCTATTTATATCTTAAATTCTATTTTAACTCAATCATGCACTCTATCATCTATATTTAGTCCCTGTCAAGATGCTTTTTACTCCTATCGTTAAGTAAAGCCCCCCCCTACAACTTGCTAAACTTGCAAGCCTGACCCTATCTGTGTTGCATAAATCTTAAAAAAAC
>JGI26257J51711_1000651_pt1 | contig 10779 bp, 7 predicted proteins | sample SaaInlV_200m_DNA_5_FD_51711 | JGI IMG/M metagenome (IMG submission 51711) | reverse complement strand
GTGCTTTCTAGACGTTGTTTTTCTTGAGCAATCGCCTCATATTTCTGCTCGAATGCCTGATATCTATCCTCACCAATTAACCCTAACTTTTTAGCCACAGGGGTAAGGCGCTCATCTGCATTATCCTCTCGCAAAAGCAGTCGATACTCTGCACGAGAAGTAAACATACGATACGGCTCATTCGTACCTTTGGTGATAAGATCATCTACCATCACACCAATATAGCTTTCATCACGCTTTGGTAGCCAAGCCTCTTTACCTTGAACGGCACAGGCTGCATTAATACCAGCCAACATGCCCTGGGCAGCCGCTTCTTCATAGCCCGTGGTGCCATTGATTTGACCNGCAAAATACAAATTAGCAATACGCTTAACTTCAAGGGTTTGCTTTAAGCCGCGCGGATCAAAAAAGTCATATTCGATGGCATAGCCAGGGCGCACAATTTGGGCATTTTCAAAGCCTTTGATTGAGTGAATAAAATCCACTTGAACCTCATAGGGTAATGAGGTTGAGATGCCATTAGGGTAAACCTCATTCGTGGTTAAACCTTCTGGTTCAACAAAAATTTGATGAGAATTACGTTCTTCAAATCTCACCACNTTGTCTTCAATAGAAGGACAATAACGCGGTCCAATACCTTCAATATTGCCTGTATACATTGGCGAGTCTTTTAGACCTGCACGGATAAAATCATGTGCCCGCTCATTTGTATGAGTAATAAAACACGAGATTTGCTCTGGATGATCAGAAGGTTTNCCCATAAAAGAGAAGCTTGGCAATGGGCTATCTCCTGGCTGCTCCTGCATAAGTGAATAATCCAGCGTACGTCCGTCTAGCCTTGGAGGTGTGCCTGTTTTTAAACGTCCAACACCCAAATCATATTCGCGTAACTTTCTAGACAAAGGGTTAGAAGGTGCATCACCTGCTCGACCTCCTTGAAAATTTTTCTGACCNATATGAATAACACCGCCCAAAAAAGTACCTGAAGTTAGAATAACTTTATCAGCTTTAAAGGTGAGCCCCATTTGTGTGACCACACCAGTGACCACATCATTTTCAATCACCAAATCATCAACTGCTTGTTGAAATAAAGATAAGTTTTCTTGATTTTCAAGTGCGTAACGAATCGCGGCTTTATACAATACTCGATCAGCTTGAGCACGCGTTGCTCGAACCGCAGGACCTTTTGAGGCATTAAGTGTTCGGAATTGAATGCCCGCCTGATCAATTGCCTTAGCCATTGCACCACCCATAGCATCAATCTCTTTAACCAAGTGCCCTTTGCCAATGCCACCAATAGCTGGGTTACAACTCATTTGCCCCAGCGTTTCAATATTATGAGAAATCAACAAGGTGTTAACACCCATACGAGCTGAAGCAAGCGCTGCTTCCGTGCCTGCATGACCGCCACCAATAANAATGACTGAATAATGTGGTTCTTGATTCATCTATTTCCTTGCCAATAAAAAAGGCTCGTCATAAACGAGCCCTTCTGATACTTGCTCTTTAGACTGCTTACTTAATTTGCGCGTCTAATTCACCTGATGCATACTTTTGACTCATTTCATCTAAAGAAGTCACTGTAATCTTATCAGCTTGACCTGCAGCACCAAATGCTTCAAAACGTGCTGCTACAATATCACTCATTGCATTAGTCGCTTCTCTGTAGAATTTACGTGGATCGAAGTTAGCTGTGTTTTCAGCCAAATGNCTACGAATTGAACCCGTAGATGCCATACGTAAATCAGTATCGATGTTTACTTTACGCACACCATTCTTAATACCTTCTTGAATTTCACTTACCGGAACACCGTAAGTTTGACCCATGTCACCACCGAAGTCGTTAATAATCTTCAACCAATCTTGTGGCACTGAAGATGAACCATGCATCACTAAATGAGTATCTGGAATACGCTCATGGATTTCTTTAATGCGATCAATACGCAAGATTTCGCCTGTAGGCTCTTGAGTAAATTTGTAAGCACCATGAGAAGTACCAATAGCAATTGCTAGTGCATCAACATTCGTTGCTTTAACAAAATCAGCCGCCTCTTCAACACCCGTTAACAGCATATCAAGGTCTAATTTTCCTTCAGCGCCATGGCCGTCTTCTTCACCCATTTCACCCGTTTCTAATGAACCTAGACAACCTAACTCGCCTTCAACTGATACACCACCAGCATGTGCCATTGCAACGACATTTTTAGTCACATCTACATTGTACTCAAATGAAGATGGTGTTTTACAATCTGCTTCTAATGAGCCATCCATCATTACTGATGAAAAACCTGATTGGATTGAACGTAAACATACTGCTGGCTCTGAACCATGGTCCTGATGCATTACCACTGGAATATGTGGGTACATCTCTGTTGCTGCAATAATTAAATGACGCAAGAACGGTTCGCCTGCATAACCTCGTGCACCTGCAGAACCCTGCATGATAACGGGTGAATTAGTTCTATCAGCCGCTTCCATGATTGCATGAACTTGCTCCATGTTGTTGACATTAAACGCTGGCATACCGTAGTTATTCTCTGCAGCGTGGTCTAGTAATTCTCTTAATGAAATTATCATATTTTCTCCTTTTCTTATTGCTTTTTAATAGTTAGCATCACCCACACGAAGAATCTTCATCATGTTGGTTCCGCCTGATTTATCTTTATACATTCCCTTGGTTAATACTACCAAATCTCCACTCTCAACAACACCACGATTTGTCAGTGTATCGACAACTTTTCGATTAACTTCTGACCACTCTGTGTTGGTATCTTTATCAATGCCGCAAGGGTATACGCCACGATATAAAGTAACTTTGCGCAGGGTCTGAACGTTATCAGACATTGCATAAATTGAAACATTAGAACTAATTCTTGACATCCACATGGCTGTCTTTCCTGTCTCTGTCAACGAGGCTACAACAGTTGCACCTAAATGATTAGCCGCATACATAGCACTCATGGCAATGGTTTCATCAACATACTCAAATGATTCATTCAATCGATGATGTGACATCTTGGCAATTGGATTTTTTTCAGCCTCAAGACAAACCTCTGCCATCGTCTCCACAGAATTTTTAGGATAGTCACCTGCTGCAGTTTCTGCTGAAAGCATTACCGCATCAGTACCATCAAGTACCGCGTTCGCCACGTCAAACACTTCAGCTCGTGTTGGAATTGGGTTTTCAATCATTGACTCTAGCATTTGCGTAGCAGTTACAACAATTCGGTCGTTAGATCGTGCTAATTTAATCAAGCGTTTTTGCTGTGCTGGTAATTGCGCATCGCCAATTTCAACACCCAAATCACCACGAGCAACCATAATGCCGGCAGACTCTTTAATGATATCAACAATAGTTTCTTCTACTAAAGATTCAGCACGTTCAATTTTTGAGATGACACCCGCTTCACAGCCTGCTTGAATCAGCAAAGCTTTAGTTTCACGCACATCATCACCGCTAATTGGAAAAGACAAGGCAACGTAGTCAGCTTTAGCTTTGGCCGCAATCAAGATATCTTTTTTATCTTTTTCAGTCAGCGCATTCGCAGACAAACCACCGCCACGTAAATTAATGCCTTTCTTGTCGGATAAAATACCACCTTGGGTTACGATCGTGTTGATCTTGTTGCCCTCGATATTGCTCACTTCTAAGACAATCTTGCCATCATCAAGAATTAAAATATTACCCGGCTTAACTTCCTGGGGCAGTGTTTTATAAGCAATACCAACTGACGCTTGATCGCCAGATAATTCATCCTGATCAGCATCTAGAGCGAAGCTGTCACCATTATTTAGAGTAATTTTAATGCCGTCTTTAAAAGAAGCGATTCTAATTTTTGGACCCTGAAGATCCATCAATATACCAACATAGGTATTGTTTGAATGCGCCCATTCACGAACCGCCTTAACTCTGCCCAAATGCTCTGCTTCAGAGCCATGAGAAAAGTTAACACGGACAACATTAACACCTGCTTCTAAGATACTTTCTAATACACCAGGTCTATCCGTTGCCGGACCCAGTGTTGCTAAGATTTTAGTTCTTCTAATCAAGTATTACTCCGCCGCTCTTTGCTCTAGAATTTCTACTGCTGGTAATTTTTTACCTTCAAGGAATTCTAAGAAAGCGCCGCCGCCTGTTGAGATATAGCTAACCTTGTCTTCAATGTCATATTTATCTACCGCTGCTAGTGTATCACCACCACCTGCAATTGAAAATGCATCTGACTCAGCAATCGCCATTGCAATTGTTTTTGTTCCACCTTCAAATTGATCAAACTCAAATACACCCACTGGGCCATTCCATACAATTGTGCCTGCGTTTTTCATAATATCTGCTAATTCTTGAGCAGAATCTGGACCGATATCAAAAATCATGTCGTCGTCAACTACTGCACCTGAAGCTTTAGTTTCGGCAGCTGCTGTTTCAGAAAATTCTTTGCCACATACCACATCAGTTGGCACAGGGATTTCACAATCTTGCATTAATTTTTGCGCCGTTGGGATAAGGTCATCCTCACAGAGTGATTTGCCCACATTGTGGCCTTGTGCTGCAATGAAAGTATTAGCAATACCACCACCAACAACCAACTGATCAACAATCTTAGATAATGATTCTAAAACAGTTAATTTTGTTGATACTTTTGAACCACCAACGATCGCAACCATTGGACGCTTAGGATTGTCTAGTGCCTTTCCTAATGCTTCAAGCTCACCTGATAGCAATGGACCAGAACAGGCAACTGGTGCATACTTAGCCACGCCATGTGTAGAGGCTTGTGCACGGTGTGCCGTACCAAATGCATCCATAGCAAAGATGTCACACATCGCCGCCATACGTTTTGATAAAGCGTCGTCATTGGCCATTTCACCTTCGTTAAAACGTACATTCTCGCAAAGTACAACTTCGCCATCAGCCATTTCAACACCGTCTAACCAGTTCTTTTCTAAGCGCACTGTTACACCTAGAATTTCCGTTAAACGATCTGCAACAGGTTGTAATGTAAATTCATCACTGTACTCACCTTCAGTTGGGCGACCACGATGCGACATAAGCAATACTTTAGCGCCTTGTTTCATGGCCATTTCAATGGTCGGAACAGAAGCTTTAATACGCTTATCACTCGTTACAACGCCATCTTTGATTGGTACGTTTAAGTCTTGACGAATTAAAACTTTTTTAGAGCTAAGATCTAGATCTGATAAATTGATAACTGACATTATTTTCTCCTACTTGTTTATGCAATTGACTGATCAATAATATTGATCAGTGCTTGCTCAACAGGTTCTATCAATGAAGATACATCTTCACTGGTTAGTTGAGCAATATGTTTAGAGGGTGACGCCATTCCAACTTTGGTGGCGCCATCCAGTGTATATACCGAAATTCGACAAGGTAAAACACTTGCCAAATTCATATCCTTCTCGAGGATATTTTTTGCTACCACAGGGTTGCAAATTTCAAACACGTGACATTCTTCTTCTAATGTCTGGCCTTTTCCGGCTAGTGTTTGTTTAATATCGTAAGAATGCAAAATTCCAAACTTATTGTTTGGAACGGCTTCTTTCAATTTTTCAATAACTTCTTCAACACTAAGCTGAGAGTCTTTGATAATTAAATCTGGCATAGTTAAAAAGACGGCTCGATAAACGAGCCATCATTTTTAATTATTAAGCGATGTGCTCAACTAAACGAAGCATGTTACATGTGTAACCATACTCGTTATCGTACCAAGATACTACCTTAACAAATGTATCGTCAAGTGCAATACCAGCGCCAGCATCAAAGATTGAAGATTGGCTAATACCACGGAAATCAGAAGATACTACAGACTCTTCTGTGTAGCCTAATGTACCTTTCATTGCACCTTCAGAAGCTTCTTTCATTGCTGCACAAATTTCTTCGTATGTTGCAGGCTTATCAAGCTCACATGTTAAGTCAACTACTGAAACGTCAACTGAAGGAATACGGAAAGCCATACCAGTTAGTTTGCCGTTAAGCTCTGGTAATACAACGCCTACTGCCTTAGCAGCACCCGTTGATGAAGGAATGATGTTCTCAAACACTGCACGTCCACCTCTCCAGTCTTTCATTGAAGGACCGTCAACAGTTTTCTGAGTTGCAGTAGATGCGTGAACCGTCGTCATAAGGCCACGCTTTAAGCCCCAGTTATCATCGATAACTTTCGCAATTGGTGCAAGACAGTTAGTTGTACATGATGCAGCAGAAACGATTGCTTGACCAGCGTACTCAGAGTGGTTAACACCGTATACAAACATAGGTGTACCGTCTTTAGAAGGTGCTGATTGAACAACTTTCTTAGCGCCAGCATCAATGTGTGCTTGACAAGATTCTTCAGTTAAGAAGAAACCCGTACAATCGATAACGATTTCTGCACCAACTTCGTCCCACTTAAGGTCTGCAGGGTTGCGCTCAGCAGAAAGACGTACTTTCTTGCCATCAATAATAAAGTTATCGCCTTCAACCGCCACTTCACCGTCAAAACGACCTTGTGCTGTATCGTACTTAAGCATGTATGCTAAGTAATCATTTTCCAATAAGTCGTTAATACCGACTACTTCTAATTCTGGGAAGTCCTTTTTAATTGCACGAAATGCCATGCGACCAATACGACCAAAACCATTAATACCTACTTTAATTGCCATCTTTCTACTCCTTTTACTTGTTTAATAAATTAAGAACAACTGCCACAACAGCCGTCTTTAAAAAGCCCATCAATAGTGTTTACAACATTNTCTACTGTGAAGCCAAATTCTTTAAATAATTGATCTGCNGGTGCAGATTCACCAAATGATTTCATGCCAACGATAGCGCCTTCTAAGCCAACATACTTATACCAACCGTTGTCAATACTCGCTTCAATTGCAACACGCTTAACACTTGTTGGAAGAACGCTTTCTCTGTACTCATCGCTTTGCTTGTCAAATCTTTCAGGACAAGGCATTGAAACCACACGAACATTTTTGCCTGATGCTGCTGCGGATTCAACTGCTAAGCCCACTTCAGATCCTGTTGCAATCAACACAACGTCTGGCGTGCCAGCGCAGTCTTTTAATACGTAACCACCTTTTGCAATGTTAGCTACTTGCTCAGCCGTTCTCTCGTTTGGCGCTAGCGCTTGACGTGAGAATACTAATGCAGTCGGGCCATCTGCTCGTACAATTGCTTCCTTCCATGAAACAGCAGATTCAGTTGCATCACAACCTCTCCATGTTTCAAAATTAGGAATAACACGCATTGTTGCTAATTGCTCAACTGGCTGATGCGTTGGACCGTCTTCACCCAAACCGATTGAGTCATGTGTGTAAACATAAATCGTACCAATTTTCATCAATGCAGACATACGTAACGCATTACGCATGAACTCCATAAACATGAAGAATGTTGCGCCATAAACTTTAAAACCACCATGTAGAACCATTCCGTTCATCATGTGTGCCATACCAAATTCACGTACACCCCAAGAGATGTAGTTACCCTCAGCATTGTCTGCATTTACTTTAACTGTGCCTGACCAATTCGTTAGGTTAGAGCCAGTTAAGTCAGCAGAACCACCAAACATCTCTGGTAATAATGGACCCATTGCTTCGATTGCTTTTTGTGACGCTTGACGAGATGCAATTTTTGGCATTTCTTCTTGAGTCTTAGCAATAAACTTATCCATTTCCATTTCAAAGTTTGCTGGCAATGTGCCTGCCATACGACGTTCAAATTCTGCTGCGTCTGCAGGGAACTCAGCCTTATATGCTGCGAAAGCATCATTCCAAGCCGCTTCATCTGTAGCGCCTTGAGCTTTATGATCCCAACCTTCGTAGATGTCAGCAGGAATCTCGAACGGAGCTGAAGTCCAGCCTAATTCTTTACGAGTTGCTGCAATTTCTTCATCACCTAATGGTGCGCCGTGACAATCATGTGTGCCACATAAGTTTGGCGAACCAAAACCGATAACTGTCTTACAACAGATTAATGAAGGCTTATCTGTAATCGCTTTAGCTTCTGTAATCGCCTTGCTGATTGCATCTGCATCATGGCCATCAACTGCAACAACATGCCAATCGTATGAATTGAAACGTCCTGGAACGCCTTTTTCCATCCAATCACCAATATGGCCGTCAATTGAAATATCATTGTCATCCCAAAATGCGATTAATTTACCTAGGCCTAATGTACCAGCCATTGCACATGATTCATGTGACAAGCCTTCCATTAAACAACCATCACCCATAAATACGTAAGTGTTGTGATCAACAATTGTGTGGCCCGGCTTGTTGAATTGTGCGCCTAATGTGCGCTCAGCAATTGCCATACCAACAGCGTTAGTGATACCTTGTCCTAATGGACCTGTTGTTGTCTCAATACCTTCCGCGTAACCATACTCAGGGTGACCAGCAGTTTTAGCGTGTAATTGACGGAAATCTTTAATATCGTCCATGCTTAACTCGAAGCCAGTTAAATGTAACAATGAGTACATCAACATTGAACCATGGCCATTTGACAAAACAAAACGATCGCGATCAGCCCAATTAGAGCTAGTTGGATTGTATTTCATGTGATCGTTCCAAAGTACTTCAGCAATATCTGCCATACCCATTGGTGCGCCCGGGTGGCCTGAATTTGCTTTTTGGACTGCGTCCATGCTTAAAGCACGAATTGCGTTTGCGAGATCTCTGCGTGATGGCATATTGAATTTCCTTGAATGCAAAAAGGAGCAATTATACTCAGAAACTGAAAAAATTTCAAGGCTGGCATAAGCCTTTGTTTTAACATTAAAAACTATTTTTACTCAAGCCATTAATTTACGTGTATTTCTAAGTTTATTCATACTATGAAATTTCCTTATATATAAGAATATTATAATATTCTGTAAAATATTGATTTAAAACAACTTATTTAAAATAAATCGTAGTACAATGAACAATAACTGACTAAACATGAGGGTTATTTTTTAAGAATTTATACAATAGGGTTCACTTTGAAAAAAATAAAAATTAATTATATTTTTAAAGTTTCATAACTTGTATTTAAGACTTAAAAAATAAGAAACAACTTAACAATAGGAAGAAAATCATGGATAAGATCAAATACGTAAACTTAGTAAACCGAATTAGAGAAATTAAATTGTCACTCGTACCTGCAGCCATTATTGCAACTTTGCCATACAGCTGGCTCTCTAACAAAATCGAAAAAATAGAGCGCAAATTCCTCTAGCACCTGAAAGAAACAATAAAGAATAAAGGGGGCGCTACCCTTTTTTAGGCCATTTATTCTGATAAATGGCGACCTGTGTCAAGAACCTACTGGCAATATCCTCCAACTTGACAATAAAGTTCTTTGTACTTTTAAAGTCTCTACCTAGCAAATCCTTGGTCTTCACTTCAAAGAACTTAACTTCATCACCTAAAGATTTATCAACAATACTATATAGTTCTGATTGATGTTTCTCTTCCAGTAGAGTGGCAAGTGAAGCATCACTATGATTACTTTTGTTTCTTATATAAAACGCATTAACAAGAATACGGTCGGTATATCCTGAATCATTTTCAAACATCTTGATTAACTTGGTAGTTTGAGCTTGAGCTTTACCAGTTGATATGGATATGTACGTATAGCATCTCACCTCTTGCCTAATAAAATCAATATCAATAAAGAAGGTGTTGTGTTTGTCTTTCTCTATCATAAATTGTGATGTTATTACTTTCTTGGATTGCAGCATCTTGGTAACTTCTTCTTTTCTATCACCTTTGGTTAGTAATTCGATATGCATTCCTGATTTAGCAGTTAGCTGCAAACTTACATCTTTCTCTTCCTGAATGTATGAGTTAACAATATACCCCAAAGTATCTAAATCTACCTTTTGTTCAATACTATGAGAGTGTATCTTGGTGACAGCATCTTTCCAGTCCTTGCCCATATTTACATAATTGCTTAGCTTCTTATGCCCATCGATAAACTTTCTTAACTCTTGCAAGATAAAGATATGGTCGCTATCTCCAAGTGCATTAGCCCTAACAAGCCTTAGGGCGGATATCTTTAAGAAAGCCCAAGACCAGTGATATAAATTAAAACTTCTCTTTTTGAGCTTTATCGGACTATCCAATGGACAGGTGACTAGCTCATTGGATATGGTAATGATATTATTAATACCAATTTCTCTAGCAAATGTTGCATATCTATCAACCTGTGATTCTTCTAACGGATTACTGCCAACCTTAACTTCTACAAAACAAGCCCATTCAATAATAGGGTTTAACTTTCCACTAGTGACCACAAGCAATCCATCGGGTCTTTCTTCAGCAGACATATTCTCAAGCTCTGTATAGGCGTGTAGCTTTATATTCTGATTCTTAATCTTCTTAACACCAATCTCAGAAAGTAGCTCTTCTCGATATTCCTTGACAGCACATAGAGATGATAGAAATATAGAAGTTGTTGCCACTTCATTGTCTGAATTTCCATTTGGAAATAGTCTTGAACGTTTAGTTTCAAACTCTTCTTGAGTTGCATACTTAAACACCTGGTGCAAGTCATTAAAACTAGTCTTGCCACAATCTACCTTCTTAATCATCCCACAATCCTCTCAATAATCTTCTTGTCAATCCATCCCTTTTGTTCAGCAATACCACCATCTTCGTTATAAGTAGTTATATACTTAGGTGAACCATAATTATACTTAACCTCTTCAATTTAAAGAAACGCTACCCTTTTATAAAGATTAGACATGATAATATTGTAGTCCATTTTGAAAAGAACGATAAATAAAT
>JGI26257J51711_1000587_pt1 | contig 11583 bp, 9 predicted proteins | sample SaaInlV_200m_DNA_5_FD_51711 | JGI IMG/M metagenome (IMG submission 51711) | reverse complement strand
CAAAATCGAGTAAATTAATGTCAGCCCGAGAGCCATTAGCCCGTATATAATACCGATGATTAAGCCATTCATTATCTGCGATGAAACAAATGAAAGGCTGGAAACACAATTATTTTCCGGATCAGCAAGAGCAAATGCTGCCATCAAAATGGCGACAGCAAGGAGTGAAGGATAAAGAATTAAATTTCGGCTGATTTCAGGTGACTTTTTCCAGAGCGGAATTAACCCAAATGGTCCTAATGCTGCTCCAACCAGTGAACCTACCAGAACCGAATTTGAGGTATCGAGGTCTTTGTGCAAATAAACCCGGCGTGTGACAGCACTTCCGACCACACCCCAAAACAACATCCAGAGGGTGGTCCACCAAAAAATGGCAGAATTTTCCATTCAGCTTTAGCTTATATTTTATTAAGAAATAAGGATAAGTAAATGATTCCCATGCAGAACATGGGAACCATTAATTTGTTGAGAGAGTGTATTACTTAACGTAAATAGGTTCTCCAGTTTTGTATGCATCCGGAAACACAATCGCAGAGTTACCAGAACTTTCACCTTCTTTTTGATACTGAATCACGGTCAAAGCAACATCCGGCCACTGGTGCCACCACTCGTCACCTTTGCCGTCAACACTTGGGTCTTTCTTTGTCCCGTATGGAAAATAGATACGTCCCAAAGTACCATCATGGCTGATGTTCTCAAGAGCGTTTACAATAGCATTCCGTCAGTCGAACCGGCTTCGTTTATTGCCTGGGCGATAATTGCGATAGAATCGTAAGCTTCCATTGCATAACTTTCAACATCACCTTTTCCTGTTTTTGCTTTGTAGACTTTGGCGAATTGTTTACCTTCAGCCGTGAACAGATTTTCCGGAACACCAATACGCTGAACAAAGGCTAAATTTCCGTCCGGAACATTTTCCCAGTAGGCTTTACTTTCCAGTGCAACCTGACCTGCGTGAAAAGGAATATCCATTGGTCCAATTCCGGCATCCGCAGCTTGTTGGGCGAAATTGTAACCTGCTTCTCCGGTTGCCAAAACGATGATAAGTCCCGGTTTTTCCGCTTTGATACGTTGGACGATTCCGGAATAATCCTGTGTGCCGATATCAACGCTGAAAGTTACCACTTCCACACCACCGGAGTTTAAACCTTTGGTGGTTTCTGCAGCAGCAGGAATTCCGTAATCGGTATTCTCTGTGAGAATTGCTGCTTTCTTGATTCCAGGCACTTCCAAACCGTGCTTCCAAATTGTAGATGAAGCCCAGGAACTCAAGGGAGCAATCCGGAAGATAAATTTCTGTTTGTCACCCGTAATAGTGTCGTTCCAGGTCTCCGCAAAGACAACCGGAACTTCACGGGCATTTGCTACATCTTTTCCGGCAACACCGACAGAACTGTGATAACCGCCACCAACCCCGACTACTCTGTCTTGAGTTATTAACTTCTGCATCATCGCCGCGGCTTTTTCCGGCAGACCTTCTGTGTCCGCAATAACGACTTTCACATCACAGCCTAAAACTCCACCGCGGGCATTGATGTCATCTTGTGCGATCAGCATAGCATCACGCATTGCTTCTCCACCTCCTACAGCTCCAGGTGCTGATAGTGGTGCCAGTCCGCCGATCTTAATTGGACAACTGGCTGCAAAAGCAGAAGTTGCTCCAAAGACTGATAAGCTTGTCAGTAACAGCACAGAAATAAACGATTTAGTATTACTCATGGTTCTCCATATGCTTGAGGAATAAAAAAACAGAGCCGACTGCGTTCCAGCTAAGTGCTAAATTGCAGCAACTCTGCGACATGCCTGAAACAGGCGAAATATCAAAGAACTCAGACAAACTATAATCTTTGACTGGATGCTCTTCCGCAAAAGCGAATTCAACTCTTGCCAAGCACACTTTACTTTTATTAGATAATAGTGCAAGTGTTTTTTTATATTATTTTTGAAAATGTATGCAAAGTTTAATTTCAAAAAGTTCAATTCAGCTGGAAAATAAGCACATTTTCAATCAGTAGTAATCGACAGGATTTCTTCTGCAGTAGTCAAACCGTGCAGAATTTTGTTTACTCCATCACGCCGCAAAGTAATCATTTTTTCTTTCAAAGCCTGTCTTCTTATTGAGTCGGAATCACTGCTTTCGAGATAGCATTTTTGACGCCTTCACTCATTTCCAGCAGTTCGTGAATTCCTAAGCGTCCGCGGTAACCGGTATTCCTGCACTTTTTGCAGCCTGCGCCACGATAGAAACTTCTGCCGATTTTCCTAAAACTTTCTGCTTTTATACCTAACTCCCTCAGTTGTTCCGGATGAGGTTTGTAGCTTTTACGGCAATCCGGACAGATACGACGCACCAGCCGCTGTGCAAGCACACCGATGATTGTTGAGGAAACGAGGAAAGGTTCAATGCCCATATCAATGAGACGGGTGATGGTGGCCGGCGCGTTGTTAGTATGAACAGTACTGAAAACCAGGTGTCCGGTCAATGCGGATTGAATGGCGATCTGAGCGGTTTCTTTGTCACGCATTTCTCCTACCATAATAACATCAGGATCCTGTCGCAAAACTGAACGCAGAGCATTGGCGAATGTCAAACCGAGTTTAGGCTTAACTTCGATCTGGCTGTAACCGGAAAGTTTGTATTCAACTGGATCTTCAATGGTAATTATATTGCGGGCCTCATTGTCGATTTCAGCAAGAGAGGCATAAAGGGTCGTTGTTTTTCCACTTCCTGTAGGTCCAGTAACAAGGATAATACCGCCACTGCTCTGCACCATTTTAGAGTAGGGTTTTGAAATGTATTTTGCTAAACCAAGTTGACTCAGCTGCATCAATTTTTCGTCTTGATACAACATACGCATCACAATTTTTTCACCCTGAATAGTAGGGATTGTTGAAACCCGGATGTCAATTTTCCTGCCTGCAATCAGTACCATCGAACGACCGTCCTGCGGGATACCTTTCTGGGCAATGTCCAAGCGGGACATGACCTTGATCCGGTTAACAACAGTTACATGAACCTGATGTGGAAAAACTGTAGCTTGCTGAAGAATACCGTCAATTCTGTAACGTACAATTGTATCTCGTGTTGTAGGATCGATGTGCACATCGCTCGCTTCTTCTTTAGCCGCTTGCCAGAGGAGGCTGTTGACTAAGCGCTTAATGGGTTCTTCATCAGTTGCGTCAAGTAAATCTTCCGGTTCTTCTACTGCGAGAATGTTTTCATAAGTTTCATCGGAATCAAGCTGATCCACTGCTTCTTCAGTAGAGGCGGAAGATTCATCATATGCACGGTTGATCAGATCCAGCACAGCTGCTTATGTGAAAGAACCGGTTCTATATGACACTTAAAATGTCGGGCGAGATCATCCAGTGGTTGAGAAAGTTCCGGATTTGTGATGGCAACTTCCAGCGTGTTGCTCTCTTTTTTAAGGGGGAAGAAGACATTTTTTTTGGCATATCGTATCGGAATTAATTCCGTATATTCACGCACCACCGGAATATCATCAAAATTTTCCCGATACTCCAATTCAAAATAGGACGCCATTGCCTGTTGGAATGTGCTCTCACTGGTTACATTGTGTTTCAGCAGCGCTTCTTTCAGACCCTCCGTGCTTTCACGGTAAGCCAGCAGTTGTTCATGCAGCGGTTCCAATGACTCCGGAGACGTGCCAAAACGCTCTACTAAAATTTCAACTACAGGGTGGTAGGTGTACATGCTGTTAATTATGGATGTTCTGTTGTTTTTCTAATAAATCACTGCTCAGTGAAGCAAACTATTCATGATTGATGAACCAGTAAAAATCTTTAAGCTCATGGTTGGAGAGTTAAGATAATGGTTGTGTATCCATCAATTTCCTGTAGTTCCACGCTATTATTATAGATAGTTTTGACGAAGACTTTTTCCAGCCACTCTCCTTCCTGGACGACATAAGTTACTTTATTTTCATCAATAAAAGCGTAACGGCCTTCTGAAGTTTCCAGGATATCTTTCAGTATCAGAGCTTCAGTTAATTGTTTAGTTCGTGAAGAAATGTCTGTTCTGGTAGAAGTCTTGATTTCAGGCAGTTGAGTTGCTGCGCTCGAAACTGTTAGCTTTGTTGCTGCTTTCTTATTTGTCCGGGCAGGATTTTGTTTTTTTGTCAGGACAGATTTTGAAAGAGACTGGGTGAGAGAAACAGACTTATTATTTTCAGGCAGCAAACTACGAAAGGGATTATTAGTCTGTGCGACTTTTGAGGAGGCAGCAGCCAAACTACTTGCTGCATTGTTAAGTGTTAGAAACACAGACAAGAACAGCAGGAACAGTATCAATTTCGGCTCTCCAATTTTCATCAGTTATTCTCTTTTAGTGGAATTTGCAGACTTTTGTGTACTGCTAAGACCATCTCAATTCTCAGTTCTGGTTCATGTTGAGCAGGATTAGGATTATCCAGCAGCAGTTTTTCCAGCAGCAGCAGTCGGGGTCCGTCTTTCAACTCTTGCATAAAGCGCTGGAAGTTTGCGTATTCACCGCTCAATTTTAAATTAATTTTCAGTGTTTGAAGCAAAGTTTGCGCGCTGTTTTCTGCAAAGCTCTGTTCTTCAAGCTGCAGTCCATTTTGCTGAATTGTGTTTGTGAGCCAGCGTAATAATTCGGCACGCTGCCATTCAGCTGGCAGAAGTTGGCTTAAAGCGCTTTCCCTGTCCTGCAGCGACTGAAAGCTGTTTTCTTGTTTAAATTTTGTCCCTGCACTTTTAACTTTTTTCAGACTGGCATTTGTCTGCAAAATCTTAGTAGCCAAATGCTGTTTTAGCCTCAACTCCGGAGCCAGCATAAAGTTGTAAAAAAGCAAAGAAGCCAGAACTAAAATCAACAGCGCCAGAACTAATTTTCGTGTCTGCAGACTATTCCATTCTGTAGAGGAAAAAGCAGAAGCCACGGCTAAATTCATGTCTTGTCTCAAGTCAGCTTAATATTAGTTGAAAGCGTTGTGTAAATTTGTCAATCCGGTATCACGAAAGACAGGTTTTTGTGACTTTTTAAAGAGCCACTTTATTTTCGTTTTTCTTTGTTAAGCGTAGCCGGTAAAACAAGACAACTGTACTAAATAATAATACCAGGATTATTACTGAAACACCTGCATACTGCAGAGATGTTGTTGGAACATTGCTGATCTTGAAATTCAGTTGGTTCGATGCGGATGCTTTGCTTTTCCATGACAGAAAAGTTGTCTCATTTAAACTTTGTTTACCGGAAAAACTCAGCTGGTCGGACTTGATTTGCAATCGCTCAATTGGTGTAAAAACTCCAACTACGTCCAGAGAATGCTCAAATTCCCTGTTTATTTCTAATCCGCCAAACCAGGCAGGGAGAATATATTGGTAAATAATTTGGGTGCTTCCTCTGGGGAAAATATAGGATATTTTTAAAACATTTTCTTCCAGTAGATGTTCCATTGAGTTGACGGACTTACTGTCCATCATGCGGAAATTCTCTATTCCTGCAGGTAGTTTCTGCACAAGCGGCTGAGTGCTGGAATCAATTTTGTCTGCTGTAGAATTACTGAAGACTAAAACCTCAGTCACTGTAACCGCTCCTAATCCGGATTCAATCACGAGTGAGACTTGGGTAGTTTCCAGTTTCTCTACTGCAGTTGAAATGCCCGGAATAATAATGTTTGTTTCAATGAGTGTTTCTCCGGCTTTCATGAAAAATATTTTTGAACTGTATAATTCACCTTCCACCCGTGTTCCAGTTGATAACCTGCACGTAAATCCTGCTCGACTTTAAGGAACTCAAATTTGCCGCCGCTCTTGGTTTTTACACGGTCCTGAGGTCCGGCAGGAGTTACCTCCCCTTCAGGACTGAGTACAAATTTTAATAATACTACATCAAGTCCCTCCGGAGATGTTTCTGCTCCGGAAGAGAGTTTTACCTGACCTTTCACTGTCAGCTGATTAAGCGCGGAATGCTCTGCTGAAGAGGCGCCGAAAGGCAGTACAACCGCAAACAGTGTTAATAGCCCAAACAAACAAATTTGCCTCAGCGCTTGTTTGAAAATGCGCCCTGCAAAACCGAAAATTGCCGCGCTGCTGTTTAAAGAATATTGCTGATTCAGGTACTGTTTCATTATTGAGAAGCTTCGATAGATTTAAGATAATTGTCGATCTCTTTTGCTTTTTGTCTGGCTGCATTTCGAAATTGCTTTAATTCTGCAGGAGCACGAGCTTTTGCAACCAACCGATAATGGCGTAACGCCGATTTCCACTGTTCCTTGAAATGATATAATGTGCCAAGTTCAAAGTGAATTTGAACGTACATCGACGAGTTTTTGGCTATTTTACGGCCGGCCAATTCTTTGAGACGTTTCAGTGCTTTGTCCGTTTTCTTTGCTTCACGGTCAAGTTGCGCCACCCAAAAAGCGGCCTGTAATTCCTGGCTGGAGCTACCTCCGCCATCTGCACGCAGCATCCATATCCTGGCTTTGCTAGTCTGTTTAAGCTGAGACGACTGATGGTAACCGATCAGGTAGGCATAAGTTTGATACTCTTTTTTAGGTCGGGAACTTTTCTTGAGCACACTGTAAGCCCGCTTGTATGTACGCACCAGCGCTTTATAATCCTTGGAACGTTCATAAAGCCGAGTCAGTTCACCTACCAACTGCAGGACAAGGTTTACATTTTTGTCAGGCACTTTTTTAAGAGCACTTCTATAGTATCCTTTTGCACGTTTATAACCACCTAATTTTTCTGCTGCATATCCCTGTTCAATCAGTGCCTCAACAGTCTGTGTCTTTGCTTTATTATAAGTTGCCATTAAAGCATATGCGTTAAGGATTCCGTTATATCTTGCACTGCCGACTTTCTTGTTTTCCGCAAAAAGTAGCAGTTCAAAATTCTTCTTATCCAGTATCCTCTTTTTTGCCTTCACTTCCTTGTGTATAGTCCTGGTGACTTTAGTCCATTCCTGCTGGTCAATCATTTTCTGGAAAGAACTTTGCTCAAGGAACTGGCGGATTTCAGCCTGCCTGCTTTTGTCGGTTTCATTGAGCGGTTTTATTTTTAAAGCCTGTCGATAAAAGTCGAGTGACAGTTCCTTTTTGCCGGCGTTCTCCGCAGCTTTTGCCTGTACTATCTGTGCTTCGATAGTTTGTGTTTTTTGCTTGTTATAAATCGCCAGCAGCGCATATGCATCGAGGATTCCATTATATTTATTGTTGCCGGTTTTCTGGTTTTCTGCATAAATCAGCAGTTCAAAATTTTGTTCATCCAGGATTCTCTTTTTTGCTCTTACTTGCTGGTGAATAGCAGTTGTGACTTTTGACCATTCTGCTTTTTCAATCCATTGCTGGAAAGCACCTTGTGCGAGAAATTTGCTGATCTCATCCTGTTTCTTTTTATCTTTTTCAGTTTTGAGGTTTTACTTTTAAAGCTTTTCGATAGAATGAAATTGAAAGCTCTTTCTTGCCGAGTTTCTCTGCAGCTTTGGCTTGGCTGATCAGTGCATCGAGATTATCCGCACGTTGCTGATCATGTGTACGCAAGAGCGCGTATGCACTCAAAATACCACCCCAGTTTTCGAGTTTCTGTTCTGCAAAGAGCAGTTGGGAAAAATACTGTTCATCCAGCGAAATGTTTCCTGCCTTATATTCACTGCGTAAAAAAGCAGAGACACCTTTCCAGTTTTCCTGTGCAGTCAGTTCCTGTAAACGTACACTCGAAATGTAGAGGTTAAGTTGTGTTAAATTTTGTGCATCTTCAGGAAAGGCTTTTTTCCAACGTTCAGCAATAATTTTTATACGTTCAAGACGTTGAAAATCTGTTCTACGTTGAGCAGCAAAAATCCAAAGTTGAAAATAAGGGATGGTCATCGCAGGAGATTTCCTGTCATAAATTTCCTGAAATTCCCAGGTAATGGCTTTCCAGTCCTGCAACTGTTTGTGAGATTCCAACAAAATCTGGATTGCTTGTTGACGATATTTTTCACTCTCAAGTATTTTACGGGAAACTATACGGGCCTCTTCCCACTTTTTTGTTTCAAACAGGCAACTGCTTTTCAGGTACTGCAAATGCTGCCATTCTTGCGGATTTGTGTTTTTTGATTTTTGCAGATAACCGGGTTTATCATTGATTTCCGCAAGAAGTTCTTCACATTTGTTTTGTTCAAAGTAAGTGAGCAGCAGTTGAGTTTGAAAACCGTGACGCAATTGATCTTCCAACTTAGGATCACTTTTGACACTTAAAAGGAATTGAACGAATTTTTCTTTTGAAACAGTTTCACGGTAGAGCACCATCAATGTTTGCAAAAGTTCCGGATTTTGCCCGTAATCGGGATGCAGTCGTACTTGTTCGAGCAGTGAAATTGCAAGAAAATTTTGTTTTGTTTCTACATAAAGATAAGCCAGCCGCAGTTGAATTGACGCAGAATGTTCAGTTGCGTCACTGGCGAGATATTTTTCAAAGATCTTAATCGCTTTTTTTTGTTGTTTGTTTTCAAGATAGAGGTAAGCCAGCCGGACTTGGATCTCTGCAACATGTTCGGTATCTTTGCCGGAGAGATATTTTTCAAAGATCTTAATCGCTTTTTTCAGCTGTTTTGAATCAATATAAAGATAACCTAAACGGATTTGGATTTCCGCAAGATGTTGTGTGTCTCCGCCAGCGAGATATTTGTTGAATATTTCAACCGCCTTTTTCGGTTGTTTAGTCTCGATATAGAGGTAGCCAAGTCGGATTTGGATTTCAACAGCATGTTTTGCTTTACCGCTGCTGAGATATTTGTTAAATGTCTCAATCGCCTTTTCAGGCTTTTTAGTTTCAATATAGAGATAAGCTAAGCGGTACTGCGCATCCTCAGCATAAGTTTTGTCCTTTGTACTTAAATATTTACTGAATGTCTCAATCGCTTTTTTAAGTTGTTTGCTTTCAATATAGAGGTAAGCCAAACGGTACTGAACCTCACTTGCATATATCTTGTCCTGCGTACTTAAATATTGTTGAAAAGCAATAATTGTCTCATGTGGTTGGTGTTTTTGTTCTAAAACACCAATCCTGTAATAAGCCAGCGGAAGGTGTTTTTTATCCTTTTTTGCGAGGTATATTTTATAATTGTTCACCAGACGGTTGACTGATTTTGGCTCCAGATCAGCAGTTTCTGTTTGTTGAAGTGATGCCGCATATGCCATCTCCGCCCGCCAAAATGCAGATCCTGCAGCTAATTTTGAGTCAGGATGATCTTTGACAATCCGTGCAAACCAGNTTTCNGCTTGTTCATATTTTTTTGTCTGCTGAAACTTAGCTGCTAACTGATATTTAAGATTCAANGCCTGTTCCGGTTTGACNGACTTTGAGTGTTTCAAATACTCCTGCCATGCAGCCGCTGTTTTTGTGATGTCATCCAGAAACCACCAGGCACGTCCGGTTAAATACCAGCGTTCCTGTTGCTGACTTTGAGTTAAGGCCTTTGGGTCACTAAGTTTAAAATGCTTAATGGAAGTTTTATATTCCTGCAGTGCCTGTTGTTTATTTTTTTTACGTAACAGTTCCGCACTGAATGAAGCAACATAACCCAGCCAATAATGAGCTTCATCCCTGAGTTTTGAAGTAGGATAATCCTGCAGTAGTGAATTCAGGGTTTTAATCGCGAGTGGATATTTTCTAGTCAGTACCAGAGTAATGCCCTGCTGCAGTTCAGCATTATCAAGATAGGATTTGCTGCGNGGAAAATTTCTTTTCAGTTCATCATACGCTTTGATTGATGCCTGAATGTCACCGCCTTTACGTAAAGCTTCTGCACGCAGGAAAAAAACCTCTTCACGTACAGGACTATCCTTAAATTGATCCAGATAACATTTTGCGGTTTCAATGGATGCGGAATAGAGGCCATCCGCAAATGTCTCACGCGCCACCGCCAATTGTTCTTCTTCACTCAAGTCACTAGTCCAGCATTGTGCAGACGCAGCAGGGACAGCGAGGAAAAAACAAAAGACTGTCAGCAAAAAAGCAATAACGCCTGAGCGTTTATTCGAGTAATATTTTGCAACGATTTTTAGCACTTATTTAGCTTAAGGATCAGTTTTAATTATTATCTCTGTTTTGCAACAGTGAATTCTGTGCTGCTTGCCTGTTTAATCAGCTAGCATTTCTGTTAAAATTTTTTGCCAGCACTCAGGGTCAGGTTTCAGCACTTCAACAGTTTTTGCCCGGCTGGTTTGTCCACGTATCACACTCACGTTTGTCTTTGCAGTTTTTAAGGATTTTGCAAGAAACTTCACGCATTCCAGGTTTGCCTGATTGTCAACCGGCGGAGCAGTCACACGTAAACGTATCCGACCATCGTGATGTCCGCACCATTCATTTTGAGAGGCACGCGGTTGCAGGAAAATCTGCAGAACAAGCTTGTCTCCTTGCCATGAAAAAGCAGAGTTTCGAGCAGACATATGATTAACTTGAATTATCCGTTGCTTATTTTGTGAGTCACCGTATCTTAGAACAACTCTACATTATAGCGTTTCAGCAGAAAAAACCAATCCAGAAGCAAATGAAAATGAATAAATCTACTCTTTCTCCCATCATTAAAATATGCGGATTGACCAGTCTTGAACAAGCTTTGTCTTGTGTTGAATTAGGTGCGGATTGGCTGGGACTTAATTGCTGGAGCGGTTCTTCACGTTACATTACAACGGAAAAAGCCCAAGAGATTGTTGCCGGACTTCCTGAGTCAGTGAGCACCGTGGGTGTTTTTGTTAATGAATCTACGGATTCACTGGAAAGTATCATGCGTGAAACAGGCATGGATCTGGCGCAGTTGCATGGAGACGAGACGCCTGAAAGTTGTAAAAAAATAACTGTACCATGGTTTAAGGCTTTCCGCGTTTCTCCGGATTTTAAACCGCAGCGGATTCAGGATTACGGTGGTGAAACTTTTTTGCTGGATGCATACAGCAAAACACATTACGGCGGTTCCGGACAAAAGATTGATTGGGAGCTTGCTTCAACTGTTTCCTCAATGGGAAAGTTGATTCTGGCAGGTGGACTGGCACCTGAAAATGTTGCAGACGCCGTCAATAAAGTACGTCCCTGGGGTGTGGATGTCTGCAGCGGAGTTGAAAGCGAACCGGGGATTAAAGATCTGCAGAAAGTAAAAGAGTTTATCAATAACATTAGAAATGCCGGAGACAGTTAATACTATCTCAAACCTTTAAGCTGAGAGAACNTNCCCCAGCGTGCTTCTTGAGCTGTATGTGTTCNATCNGTGCGCAATAATGTAAGCAAATAGCGGATGTTGCAGGTTGCAGATAAATCCTGTTCTGATACAATAAGCCAGCAGTTTATTGATGCCTGAAATCGGGCAGTGACACAATTTAAAAATTTCATGAACAACTCTACATTTACAACTCAGGGCGGAATTAAAATCGAAAAGGCGATTACTCCTTTGGATGCAGAACATGCCCTCGATAAAATATATCAATATATTGATATTAAAAAAGGTGCGCTTTTCGTCAGCAACTACGAAGTTCCGGATCGGTATTCACGCTGGGATTTGGGCTTTGTACATCCTGCGCTGGAACTGATTGCCAGGAAACAACAGTTTGAAATCAATGC
>JGI26257J51711_1000578_pt1 | contig 11692 bp, 10 predicted proteins | sample SaaInlV_200m_DNA_5_FD_51711 | JGI IMG/M metagenome (IMG submission 51711) | reverse complement strand
CTGAGCAGAGCCAGGACAAGTTAGTGGTATTAGATCAGCTCGAATTTGACGGCTTGTTGTTTACATTAGAGCAAAACAAGGATCAAGTTAATTTGGTTGAGTTGCTTAATCAGTTAAATCGTAAGCCTAAAAATACGCACAAAAACGTTTCCACTGAACATTCTCAAAATCAAAATACTTCTTCTGAGTCTTGTCGAGTGAAAATTAAACAGCTAAATTTTGTTAATACTCAGTTATTCATTGATACCCAGTGGTTCAAAGAGACGGTTGTAGTGCCGAATGTAATGATTACTGATTTTGGCGGAAAAAGTGGCATCCCTTTGGCTCAGGTTGGTTCAGAGATTATGAAAGTCGCCTTATCTCGCATCCAGGCCGAGGTTGAGAAAAAAGGTTTAAGACTTAATGAGCAAGAAATTAAAGAAGGTATTAATCGTCGACTACAGGGAAANCTTAATACTCTAACGGACGAATTAGACGGCAAAGCCAAGAATTGGCTAAAAAAATTAGGCCTGTAATATGTATATTGTTGATTCCCATTGTCATATAGACCGTGTAGATTTTGAGCAGTTTGGTGGTAGTGTTGAAAGTATGCTGGCGCATGCAAATGACTTATCTGTTAAAGAATTTCTTTGTGTTTGTATCGATTTAGAGCATTTTGATGAGGTTCTTTCATTTGCTAAAAATCATACTCAGATTTACGCCTCTGTGGGTGTGCACCCGACGGAGCAAGAAGGCAAAGACCCAAGTGTTAAAGAGCTATTAGCGTTGGCAGATGACGACAATGTTATTGCCATTGGTGAAACAGGACTGGATTATTTTCATGTCAAACAAGAGTCTGCAGATTGGCAACGTGATCGATTTAGGCGTCATATTGCTGCGTCAAACCAATCTGGTAAGCCGATGATTATTCATACCCGTGAAGCTAAGGCTGACACCATTCAAATCATGACCGAAGAAAAAGCACAAGCAGGTGTGATGCATTGTTTTTCTGAAGATTGGGCGATGGCCAAAGCGGCACTTGATTTAGGTTTTTATATTTCGTTTTCTGGCATTATTACCTTTAAAAGTGCACAGGCGTTGCGCGAAGTGGCTAAAAAAGTACCAGCAGATCGCCTACTGGTAGAAACAGATTCGCCTTATCTAACCCCAGTGCCTAATAGAGGTAAGCCAAATTCTCCCGCCTACACTTATTATGTGGCTGAAAAGCTGGCCGAAATACGAGGGGTGAGTATTGAAGAAATTGCCAGTACCACCACTGATAATTTTAAACGTTTGTTTTTCTCATAATAATGGCTGTTTCTTTTCAAACTATTGACGAATTTTCTGCAGGCCAGCGCCTGGATAATTTTTTAGTTAAAATTCTTAAAGGTGTGCCCAAGTCGCATATTTATCGTGTGATTCGTAAAGGCGAGGTTCGAGTTAACAAAGGCAGAAAAAAAGCAGACTATAAGCTTCAACAAGAAGATATTGTGCGCATTCCGCCAATTAGCGTAACTGAGAAAAAACCTGCGCATGTTTCAGACAGTCTTAAAAAAATATTGATGGACGCCATTATTTATGAAGACAAGGGTTTGTTGATTATCAATAAGCCAAGTGGTGTGGCTGTTCACAGTGGTAGTGGTGTGGACACGGGTGTTATTGAGGCGCTTAGATCAGTATACAAAGAGCCTATTGAGCTGGTTCATCGTCTAGATCGTGCAACTTCAGGCGTGCTGCTCATTGCTAAAAAGCGTAGCGTGCTTAAAAATCTGCACGAGCAGCTTCATCAACATGAGATGGAAAAACGCTATACTGCCTTGGTAAAAGGGACGTGGTCAAAAAAACGCCACACCATTGATGCGCCACTTCATCAGAATTCAAGATACGCAGTGGTAGACAGCAAGGGTAAACATTCAGTGAGTCATTTTCAGCCACTTAAAAATTTCACCCAAGAGGATTTTTCCGCTTCATTGGTGGAAGTCACCATCGAGACGGGGCGTACTCATCAAATTCGAGCACATGCAAAATATGCAGAACATGCGATTGCCTGTGATGATAAATATGGCGATAAGGAATTTGATCGACAAGTGAAATTTCGAGGACTTAAGCGTTTGTTTTTGCATGCGCATCAGCTTACCTTTACCAATCCATTAACAGGTGACATCCAAAAAGTGCAAGCTCCTTTGTCTGATGAGTTGACACAATTTTTAGCAAAGTTATGAACGCCTATTTTCGTTTAATGCGTCTAGATAAGCCAGTAGGCATTTACCTACTTTTATGGCCAACTTTATGGGCTTTATTTTTGGCCGCAGGTGGCTGGCCATCAATCAAACTGACGGCTATTTTTATTTCAGGGGTTGTATTGATGCGTTCTGCAGGCTGTGTGATTAACGACTATGCTGATCGCAAAATTGATGGATTTATTGAGCGTACTCAAAATCGACCAATCGCCTCAGGAGAAGTTAATGCCGCCGATGCTTTAAAGTTATTTTTTGGCTTGATTGTTGTGGCGTTCATTTTGGTGTTGTTCACTAATACACTCACTGTGCAGTTGGCACTAGTTGCTGCTATTCTGGCCACTTTGTATCCCTTTACCAAGCGTTGGACGCACCTGCCTCAGTTTGTTTTAGGTGTAAGTTTTGCCATGAGCGTGCCTATGGCTTTTGCAGCGACTAATGGTTTTGTGCCAGGTGCTGCTTGGTGGATTTTTTTAGCCACCGTTATTTGGACCGTTATTTATGACACTATGTATGCCATGGCGGATCGAGAAGAAGATCTAAAAATTGGGGTTAAATCCACCGCTGTTTTATTTGCGCAATACGATCGATTGATTCTGGCTGGATTACAAATTGGGCTTATTGTTATCTTATTAAAAATTTCGGAAATTTTTAAACTGGGAATTTTTTACGATTTTTCTTTGTTTTTGAGTGCCTTATTAATGATATATCATCAGTTTTTAATCAAAAATCGGCAAAAAACAGCCTGTTTTAGAGCTTTTTTACATAATAATTACATTGGACTGGTAATTTTTATTGGAATAGCGCTATCGGTTACCCAATCAGCGCTTTAGCGCTAAAAATTTCGCATTTTTTCAAAATATAGTGCCTTAAATACTACTTTTATTGCACTTTTTCATCAAAAATACTTGACATAAGTTAATAAACACTCTAAATTGTTAACAATCCAATCACAAAGATTGGGTTGTTAATATAACTAAAAGGGGAAAACTATGTTTGATACTGCTATAGGTACAATCAAAAAACTAACCGAAGCGGGTATTGCATTAATTGCTTTAGCCATCGTGGTTCAGGTAATCTTCGGTACGGGCGCTCAAGGCGTACCATTTATTGGTGGCGATGTGATCGGCACTATTACAGGCATCGTTGCCAGTCTTGGTTCACACGGACTGGTCGGTTTAGCAGCAGTCGCTGTTATTTATGCTTTATTCACGCGTCGTTAATTTAGCGATATAAACAACCAAAAAAAACCCGCCGTAAGGCGGGTTTTTTTTGTTCCTACTTAACAATATAGGTCCAACTTATGCCTAAAAATTCATGGATAGCATTTCTTGATTTTTCAAAATCCCTAATATTTGGGACGGATAATAATGATTTATTCCCCCCCTTTGAAATCCGTTGGTGCTGCTATTGGATTCATGCCCATATTTTCAAATAATTTAATGGCTCTTGGCATGTGTGATGACGAAGTTACTAGTATAAATGGCTTGTTGCCAATAATTGATTTAGCAAACACAGCCTCTTCTTGAGTNTCTCTTGGGGCGCCATTAATGATCAAGCTATCATTGGAGATGCTTACTATTCTAGCAATTTTCGCATTCATCTCAGCATTAGACGTGAAATTACCCGGCCCTGCATATCCAGTAAAAATAAGCTTTAAGTTGGCTTTATCGATTTGTTTAAAAATGCTAATACCTTCAATGGTCCTTTTAAGGCTAGCATTACCAATTTGACTTGATAAAGGTTGGTTCTGATTATCATAATGACCACCGCCAAGTACGTGAATATATTCAATGTTCTTATTACTGTATCTATATTGTGGATACACACTCTCTAATGGTTTAATTAGATTGTTAGCTATTGGTGGATAGCTTAATAGTAATAGCAGAGATATAGAAAAACTTAAAAAAAGTTTAGCTTTTGTATAGCTAGATTTATATAAAAAATATAAACCAATAATGGCTAATGTTAGAATTAATCCTAAAGGCTCAACAAAAAAAGCAATTACCTTCTTTGTTAAAAATAAAACCTCCATTAGGATTTTATTAAATCCCTCTTAATAACTCATTAATACTTGTTTTAGAGCGAGTTTTGGCATCTACTTGTTTAACGATAACTGCACAGTAAAGTGAGTATGAGCCATCTTTAGAAGGTAGGTTGCCAGAAACCACAACTGAGCCTGCAGGGATTCTACCGTAAGTGACTTCACCAGTTTCACGATTAAAGATCTTAGTAGATTGACCAATGTAAACACCCATTGAAATAACAGAGCCTTCTTCAACAATCACACCTTCAACAACTTCTGATCGAGCGCCAATAAAACAATTATCTTCAATAATTGTTGGACTAGCTTGCAATGGCTCCAAAACACCACCAATGCCAACACCACCTGATAGGTGAACATTTTTACCAATTTGTGCACATGAGCCAACTGTTGCCCAAGTATCAACCATAGTGCCAGAATCAACGTAAGCACCAATGTTGACATATGATGGCATAAGTACTGTATCTTGAGCAACGTATGAACCACGACGTGCACTTGCAGGCGGCACAACTCGAACGCCAGTTGCTTTAAATTCTTCAGGTGTCATGTCGGCAAATTTAGAAGGTACTTTGTCGTAATATTGAGTAAAGCCACCTTGCATAGGTACGTTGTCTGCAATTCTAAAAGATAGTAATACGGCTTTTTTAAGCCACTCGTTGACAACCCAGTCGCCAACTGCTTGTTGCTCGGCAACGCGAGCTTCACCAGAATCAAGCATACGAATTGCCTCGTTAACAGCTTGTTTAACTTCAGGTGTTGCAGTTTGTGGATTGATGTTTGCTCTATCTTCAAAAGCAGCTTCGATAATCTCTTTCATGGTAATTTTGGTCGTAAAAAATTGGACATTATATCAGATACGTAATTTTAATAGGTACTAGGCAGTTTTCTGAACTTTATTTGATTTCAATCAAGAAAAAAAATAAGAAAAATGTTATGATATCAGCGTTGTTTTAAACCGTAAAAAAGGCTGCCATGAGTGATAACAAAATCCAACTTGAAACTTTGTATGAAGAGGGAGATCTTTGGGTACAAAACCTTGGTGATGAAACGATTCATGCCAAACGAATGGGTGGAAAATTTAGAAACTTTAAATGGCTAGCTATTATTTTTTGGACCCCTTTTTTCATTGGCCCTTATCTTACTTGGAATGACAAACAAGCCATCTTGTTTGATATGGAAAATAGACAATATCACTTATTTGATATTACTATTTTTCCACAAGATATTTGGATGCTAACGATGGTGTTGCTTTTTTTAGCGATATTATTGGCAGCCATGACCACCGTACTTGGTCGAGTTTTTTGTGGTTATTTTTGTTTCCAAACAATCTGGACTGATATTTTTACCTGGGTAGAGACTAAGGTAGAAGGCGCGCCAATTAAGCGTCGTAAGCTAGATAAAGAATCAATCAGCTTTTCCAAGATAAGAAAAAAAGTTATTAAGCATGCTATTTGGATATCTATCGCCTTATTTTCCGGCATAACTTGGATGCTGTATTTTGGTGTTAGCTGGGCAGATTATTTTAATGCTGATATCACTACAATGACATTAACAATCACCATTACTATTGCTTCAGGTGCGTATATTTTTGCCGGCTTTATGCGTGAGCAAACTTGTATGTGGGTTTGTCCATATGCACGTATTCAAGGTGCGATGGTTGACAATCAAAGCATTATGCCAACTTATGATTATTATCGCGGTGAAAACCGTGGCAAGCTCAAAAAAGGTAAATTTGTTGAGGGTAATGGCGATTGCATTGATTGTAATCAATGTGTGGCTGTTTGCCCAACAGGGGTTGATATTCGTAAAGGCCAAGAATACGGCTGTATTACTTGCGGATTGTGTATTGATGCATGTGACGTGGTGATGGAAAAAGTGGGTAGGCCAAAGGGTTTAATCCGTTATACCTCTTTAGCCGAGATGGAATTTAAACAGGCGCCTAAGCCTCTGTATAAAAGGTTTAGGGTTATTGTCTATGGTTCAATTTTGGTCATCGCTTTATCAATACTGGCTTATGGTATGAGTACACTAGCCTCAATGGATCTAAAGGTTTTGCACGATAGGCAGCCATTATTTGTGCAGTTATCAGACGGCTCTATTCGTAATAAGTACGAGCTTAAGGTTATGAACAAAACCGATAAAGATATGCAGGTTGCNATTAGTTTTNAGAGTCCGATCAAAGGGTTGACATCTAAAGAGACACTAGGCTCAGTAATGATCCCCACGGGTAATGTGAAATCTATTTTTGTGTATTTGTCTGCTTATGAAAATAATGTGGGTGATGATTACAAGGTAACTTTTGTGGTTAAAGGTGTTCAATCTACATTAGAATATGACACTTCATTTTTCACCCCGAGAAGCATGCGATGAGTGTACAAAAATCCCCTGTAATGATGCTAATGTTGGTTTTGTTTATTGCCCTAGTTGGCGCGACAGTTTGGCGTATTATCACCGCCCTAGAAACCCACCCAGGCATGGTGGTGGCTGATGCATATGAGACAGGCCAGCGTTATGGAAAAACCTTGGAAAATCGCAACAAGTTAGTTGAGCAGGGTTGGAAGTTAGAGTTGGCCTTGCCTGAAAAAATTACTCATGGCGTTAAACAGGTCTATCGAGCGGTTAGCACCAAGCAAGATAAGCGCCTTAACAAGGCTGATGCGACTGCTTATTTTTATCGACCACTAGAGATGAAACATGATTTTTCAATGCCAATGTCAAAGACTGACGATGGCGCTTATCAACTAGAAGTGATTTTGCCACTCAAGGGTCGTTGGGATTTGTTGGTTGAAATTTCTAAAGGTGATTTTTTGCAACAAAACTCTGCCAGGATGTTCGCTCAATAAAACAAGTTTTAGCTTTGGCTGGAGTTAGAAATTAGCCAGTTACCCTAGTCTTCATGACAGTGATTATGATGATGCTCATAAGTGGCCATCAAATCATCCATTTGATCGGCAAATAAATCATTAAATTGAGAATCTTTTAAAATGGATTCTGGCTGCCCCATGCAACAAATATGATGATATAGGCACAATACTTGAGTTGATTCTTTCATAACTCGGTGCAAGTCATGCGACACCATTAGCACTGCACACCCCTGCTGTTGGTGAATATCTTGAATGAGCTTGTACAGATGCATTTGGCCGTTGACATCTAAATTCTGAGCGGGCTCATCAAGAATAAGAACATTGGGCTTTGCCAGCAAAGCTCTTGCTAGCAACACGCGCTGCATCTCTCCACCTGATAAACGCTTTAATTCACTCTTGAGAATTGATTCGATACCCGTTAGCTTAGCTGTATCTTCTAAAAATTGAGCTGATACTTTTTGATTAAGTTGTAAAAATCCAGTGACAGTAATTGGGATAAATTCATTGGGTATGAATTTTTGTGGTGTATAGCCTAGGCGAATTTTGGCCGATTTTTTAACGTGGCCCGTATCTGGCTTAATCAAGCCCAATAAGATTTTAATCAAAGAGCTTTTGCCGGCGCCATTTGGGCCGATTAGGGTGATAAATTCACCCGCTTTAAGCTCAAAACTTACCTGGTCTAGAACCTTTTTTCCATGATGGCTTAGGCTGACTTGGTCAACATGAATGAGTGCTTCTGACATAGGGCTAAAAATTACTAAAGTAATGTTATTTTACAACTTAAGCGACGGGTAAAAATTGGTAAAATTGGGCGCATGTCACATAAGCTTATACTACTAGACGGTTCGGCGTTTTTATTCCGCGCTTACTTTTCCACCTTAAAACAAAACTTGAGCAACCAAGAGGGCTTCCCAACGGGTGCTATGTTTGGCGTGGTGAATGCCGTTAAACGTTTGCAAAGACAATACCCTGAGGCTAAGTTGATTGCTATTTTTGATGCCAAGGGTAAGAACTTTCGTCATGAAATCTACCCAGAATATAAGGCACATAGGAAACCGGCAGACGAGGAATTGGTGATACAAATCGAACCTCTGTATGAAATCATTCGCGCCATGGGCTTTCATTTTATGTGTGTTCCTGGTGTGGAGGCTGATGATGTCATTGCAACGTTGAGTCGGTGTGCTGATCAGAACAATATAAAAACCATTATTGCTAGTGGCGACAAAGATTTAATGCAGCTTGTGAGTGATAACATCTCCCAGCTAGATATGACGGGAAGCACTTATAATCGTGATGGCGTGATTGAGAAAATGGGGGTTACACCCGAGAAAATTCTTGATTTATTAGCGCTCACTGGCGACAGTGCGGATAACATTCCAGGGGTGCCGAGTGTTGGGCCAAAAACAGCCATCAAATGGCTTCAGTCTTATCAAGATATTGAAGGTATTAAAAAGCATGCGCATGAAATTAAAGGTAAAGTGGGTGAAAAGCTGAGAGATAATTTTGACCTTTTAGACTTGTCGCACCGACTAGTGAGTTTGAAATTTGATGTGGATTTACCTTGTAATATTCTGGACAATGAGCCCGGACAAGATGGCACAAAATTAGCCGAGCTATACCAGCGCTATGGATTTTCTATGTGGCATAAGCAGCTTGGTGAGGTGTCCATCTCTTCTGTTAATGAAACTATTGAGCAGCCTCTTGAGGTCTCTAAACCCGCACAAAGTCTACTAGAAGGATATTCACAAACCACAGTTTTAGATCAAGTGGTATTTGAAAAGATGCTTGAACGCCTTGGACATTGCTCAAACTTCGTGCTTGATTTAGAGACCGACTCATTGGACTACATGAATGCAAAAATTGTAGGCTGGGTATTCTTAATTGAACGTGATAGTTTTTATATTCCGGTTGCACACGACTATTTAGATGCACCAAAACAGCTTGATTTTTCGAGCGTAATACAGGCGCTTAAACCTATCTTGGAGAATGCAGCTATTGGAAAAGTGGGGCAAAACCTTAAATATGATGCACATGTTTTAGCCAATTATAAAATTGATCTAAACGGCATTACCGACGACACTATGGTGAAGTCATATGTGCTTAACTCAGTGGCGACACGCCATAACATGGACGATCTATCTGAGCATTATCTTAATCATCAAACCATTACATTTTCTGAGGTTGCCGGTAAGGGCAAGAAGCAAATTACCTTTAACCAAGTCTCACTTGAAGTTGCCAGCCCTTATGCTTGCGAAGATGTGATTGTAACTGATTTGTTAAATCAGGTGCTGGACGAGCAAATTGCCCAATATCCTAAATTGGTCAAGCTATATCAGCGTATTGAGCTGCCGATGGTGAGGGTTTTGCTAAATATTGAGCGCAATGGTGTTGAGCTAGATGCCAATTCATTGGGCATGCAACAAATAGAGGTTAAATCGCAGATGGAAAGTCTTCAAGCGCAAGCTTATGAGCTGGCAGGCGAAGAGTTTAATTTAGAATCACCTAAACAAATTCAGCAAATTTTATTTTCTGAGGACGGTCTGGGCTTGGTACCGAAGAAAAAAACTCCAAAAGGGGCGCCATCTACAAATGAAGAGGCGTTAAAGTTGTTAGACCATCCTTTGGTTGATTTGATTTTGAGCTATCGAACACTGACCAAGCTTAATTCAACTTATTTAGAGGCATTGCCTAAGCAAATTGACCTGCACACTAAGCGTTTGCATACTTCTTATCATCAGGCAGTTACGGCGACAGGGCGCTTGTCTTCATCAAACCCAAATCTGCAAAATATTCCAATTCGATCTGAGCTTGGTGCGCGTATTCGTGGGGCTTTTATTGCTNGCAAAGATCGGGTGATTATTGCTGCAGATTATTCGCAAATTGAGCTTAGAATTATGGCGCATATCTCCCAAGATGCCAATTTACTCAATGCCTTTAAGAATGATCAAGATGTGCATAGTGCAACCGCCTCCACCATGTTTCAGGTGGCCATTGATGAGGTGACCAAAGAGCAGAGACGTCGAGCAAAGGCGATTAATTTTGGCTTGATTTATGGCATGAGTGCTTTTGGCCTAGCTAAGCAAATTGATGTGTCACGTACAGAGGCTAAAGAGTATATTGACGCCTATTTTGAGAATTATCCAGGTGTGGCTCAATATATGGAAGATACTCGAGAGTCTGCCAAAATCCAGGGTTATGTTGAAACAGTGATGGGCAGAAGGCTTTACTTGCCACAAATTAATGCTAAAAATAAAATGTTACAACAGCATGCACTTAGAACAGCTATTAATGCACCTATGCAAGGGTCAAGTGCTGATATTATCAAGAAAGCCATGCTTGATGTGCACGACTGGATTGGCTCAAATAATGACGACATTAAAATGATTATGCAAGTCCACGATGAGTTGGTTTTCGAAGTGAAAGCCGATCGAGTAGATGAGTTTACTCATAAAATACAAGACTTAATGGAGAATGCTTACTTGCTTGATATTCCACTGAAGGTGGACGTGGGCACGGGCAGCTCTTGGCAAGAAGCGCACTAATTAAAAAAAGATAAATAAACAGGTTTGATATGAAACAACAATTACAGCAACTATTAACCCAAGCATTGCAATCATTGATTGATGAGGGTGTTTTAGAAAGTGCGCCAAGTGAGATTCGACTGGATCATTCTAAAGATAAAACTCAGGGAGATTTTGCTTCAAATATTGCCATGGTATTGTCCAAACAAGCCAAGTGTGCGCCGAAGGTTTTGGCTGAAAAAATTGTCGATAAGCTTGTTAACGCCAGTGAAATTGACAAGGTTGAGATTGCTGGACCTGGATTTATTAATTTCTTTATGTCTCAAGGTTCAAATAACCAGGTGCTAGATGATATTTTTACCCAGGGCGATGATTTTGGCCTGTCTAAAGTCGGCCATGGCCAGCGCATTTTATTGGAATTTGTTTCCGCTAATCCGACTGGTCCGTTGCATGTGGGCCATGGTCGGGGTGCAGCTTATGGTGCCACGGTGTCAAACTTGTTGCGCGCCGTTGGATTTAGTGTGGATAACGAATATTACGTGAATGATGCTGGACGACAAATGGACATCTTAGCGACTTCAGTTTATTTGCGTTTTTGTCAGGTTGAGGTGTTTCCTGACAATGGTTACAAAGGCGATTATATTGCCGATATTGCTAAGCAAATTAGTGGTGTGGAAAAGTATGATATTGCCAAAGATGTTTGTAAGGATGAGAAAGATGGTGGCGATAAGGAGAAGCACATTGATGCACTGATTGCCAACTGTAAGAAGATGCTTGGCGAGGACTATCAACATATATTTAGATTGGCGATTGACAGTATTTTGGGCGGAATAAAAGAGGATTTATCTGAGTTCGGTATTGAATATCAGCAGTGGTTTTCAGAACAGTCTTTGGTTGATTCTGGTTTATCTAAAAAAACTGTAGATGCCTTGCAAGAGTCGGGACACATTTATGAAAAAGATGGCGCCTTGTGGTTTAAAACCACAGATTTTGGCGATGACTTAGATCGTGTAGTGGTGCGAGATAATGGCATTCATACGTACTTCG
>JGI26257J51711_1000571_pt1 | contig 11782 bp, 8 predicted proteins | sample SaaInlV_200m_DNA_5_FD_51711 | JGI IMG/M metagenome (IMG submission 51711) | reverse complement strand
TTGTTCATGTCAATAAAATTGTGTTTGATTTGTCGGTAAATAATCCCTAAAGAACCAAGTGGCATAAATAACTGCAACAGTAATGCTTGAATCATAATCAAATCACCCAGACTCAAGTTTTGATCCACCACGCCTTGTGATGCCAATACAAGAATAATGGTAACACCAACGGCAATCACGGCTCCTTGAATAAAATTTAGCGCCGTCATCGAGGTAAAACTTTTGGTGGCAACGTCCTCCCAACGACTCATGGTATCGTCGTAACGATTCACCTCAAAATCTTCTTGATTAAAGTATTTGACCGTTTCGTAATTAATCAAGCTGTCAACGGCATTGGTATTTGCCTCAGATTGCATATCGTTCATTTGATAACGATACTTCATTCGCCAAGTAGTAATGGCTAAAGTTAAACCGATGTAGAGCACCACGGTTACCAATGAAATACTGGCAAAGAACACATCATAATTTACCCATAAAATACCGATTACTAGGCAGATTTCAAAAAATGAAGGCAAGATATTAAAAACAAAAATTGAAAGCAATGTGGAAACACTCTGAGTACCTCGGTCAATATCACGAGTAATGCCACCAATACGACGATCAAGATGAAAAGATAAATCAAGTGTATGCAAATGTTTAAACACGCCCAATGCAATCAGATGCATAGCATGGTAGCGTACCTTTGCAAAAATCGCATCTCTTAACTCATTAAACAACGAACTGGCCAACCTAAGTGCTCCGTAAGCAAACAGCATGCCCAGTGGCAAAATCAACAACACATTAGTTTGATCTAACGAATCAACAATTTCTTTTAAAACTACCGGCACTGCAACGTTGGCTAATTTTGCAAAAATTAAAAATAAAGTCGCCAAAGCTACACGAACACGCATTTTTAACAAATACGGCATGAGTTTTTTTAAAACCTTAATGTCTCTGGTTTTAAAATCGTAAGCCTGGGTTTGATTACCTAGTTGCATGCTTATTTAGAAAAAGCCTGATTAATTTGGTCAAAGTCAAAACCTCTGGATTGTAAAAATCGCTTTTGTTTGGCTTGTTCGTTGTATTTCAAAGACGCGAGTGAGCCGTATTTACTTTCTTTAATGGCTTTTGCCAACTCAAACCAATCAAATACAGATAAGTCAAAGTGTTCAATGCCTCGCTGTTTAAGTTCAAGTGTAATTTTGATAGGGCCTTTGCCTTGATTAAAACGCATTTGAATAAAATCTTGTGCGAAGCGCTCATCACTTTGGTAATTTTGTTCAATCAATAAATCAATGGTGTGTTCAATATCACTGGCATCAAAATCTTTGAATGATAGTTTTTGTCTAAGTTCTAATTGTGAATGTTCGCGTCGAACCAGCATCCGCATAGCAACTGCGTAGCATTTTTCTCTACTCGACGCTGTCACCATCACTCATTAATTTTTCGCGAATTTTTCCTTCAATCTTTTGACTTAATTCAGCGTGCTCAATGAGGTAATCTCTAGCATTGTCTTTACCTTGGCCAATGCGTTCACCTTCAACACTATACCAGGCGCCAGCTTTTTCAACAAAGCCTAACTTTACGCCCAAATCAATAATTTCACTTTCACGTGAAATACCTTGGTTATAAAGAATTTGAAATTCAGCCTGCTTAAACGGTGGTGCTACTTTATTTTTCAATACTTTAACACGTGTCTCGTTACCTAGAATCTCATCACCCTTCTTAATAGCGCCAATACGACGAATATCAAGACGCACAGAAGCGTAGAATTTAAGCGCATTACCGCCCGTTGTGGTTTCAGGATTACCAAACATAACGCCAATTTTCATACGCAATTGGTTGATAAAAATTACCATGGTGTTGGTTTTTTTAATGTTTGACGTCAACTTTCTTAACGCTTGAGACATGAGTCTTGCTTGTAAACCCATGTGCGATGCACCCATTTCACCTTCAATTTCAGCCTTAGGTGTAAGCGCTGCCACTGAATCAATGACCACGATATCCACACTGCCTGAACGTACTAACATGTCGGTAATTTCCAAAGCCTGCTCACCCGTATCAGGTTGGGAAATTAATAAATCATCTGTGTTAACCCCTAGACGCTTTGCGTATTGAGGATCCAGTGCATGTTCAGCATCAATGAATGCTGCCGTACCGCCAAGTTTTTGCATCTCAGCAATCACATGCAAGGTCAAGGTTGTTTTACCTGAAGATTCAGGTCCGTAAATTTCAACCACACGACCACGTGGCAAACCGCCAATACCCAAAGCAATGTCTAAGCTTAAACTACCAGTAGAAACCGCTTCAATATCTGCATGAGCGTTTTCATCGCCCAAGAACATAACGGAACCCTTACCAAATTGTTTATCGATCTGTGCAAGTGCCGCTTTTAAAGCTTGTTTTTTCTGTTCATCCATGCTGTTTCTCCCGAGTAAAATGTGACTATGTTTTATAAAATAAATTTTGACAATTATATCTGAAATATGGGCTCAACTTTTTCAAAAAATGACTCACATTACATGGCGATCGCTCTCAAACTTGCCAATGAAGGAAGGTATGGCGTAGGAGCCAATCCTATGGTGGGTTGTGTGATTGTTAAAGACGATCAAATTATTGCAAAGGGCTATCACCAAACCTTCGGTGAAGCGCACGGGGAAATCAACGCGCTGAAACAAATTGATCACCAAGCCCATGGAGCAACTTTCTACGTTACTTTAGAACCTTGCTCTCATCAAGGTAAAACTCCGCCCTGCGCACAAGCCATTATTGATTCTGGCGCTAAAAAAGTCATCATCGCTCTACTAGATCCCAATCCTTTAGTCAGCGGGAAAGGGATGGCCATGCTTGAAAATTCTGGTATTGAAGTAATAACAGGACTGATGGAAAATAAAGCCCTAGAACTCAACCGTGGTTTTGTTAAACGTATGCAAACGGGATTACCGTTTGTCACTTGTAAAATTGCCATGAGTCTTGATGGCAAAACCTCAATGACCTCTGGTGAAAGTAAATGGATTACGGGTGAGCCCGCAAGGCAAGACGTGCAAAAATTACGCGCTGATCACCAAGCCATCATTACCGGCTCAGGTACCATTATTACTGACAACCCTTCAATGACCGTGCGCCTTAACAATATCAACTCATCACCATTAAGAGTGGTGATTGATGGCAAAAATCAAATACAAGACACGGCTCTCAATATTTTTTCAAACGATGCACCGACGCTGATTCTAAACACCAACAACGTTCAAGTACTTGAATCAGGAAAACTGGATTTAAACGACGCTCTTAAGCATTTGGGCGATCAAGGGATCAACAATGCATTGCTTGAGGCTGGTCCTGGACTTATCGGCGCCATGCTTGAGGCCAAACTCATTGATGAGTTTATTATTTACACGGCACCCATATTGATGGGCAGTGAGGCAAATTCAATGGCAACCTTGGTGTTAAATAAAATGAGCGATAAAATTGAACTCAGTATCAACGACATTAGAATAATTGGCAATGATATTCGTATTAGCGCTAAAATTAAACCATGAAAACCTTAACCAACAAACGCATTGTACTGGGTGTTAGCGGCTCTATTGCTGCTTACAAAGCGCCTGATGTTGTACGTCGCTTGCAAGATTTAGGCGCTGAGGTTCGGGTCATACTCACCCAAGGTGGGGCTAAGTTTATTACTGAGCTATCTTTACAAGCCACCTCAAAAAACAAAGTGCATAACAATTTGTGGGACAATGAAGCCGAATTATCCATGGGGCATATTGAGCTCGCTAAATGGGCTGATGCTATTCTCATAGCTCCAGCCAGCGCCAATACCATTGCTAATTTAAGCGCCGGTAAAGCTTGTGATTTACTCACTAACGTGGTGTTAGCTACTGATGCACCCGTGCTGATCGCACCAGCAATGAACCAACAAATGTACGCCTCATCGGCCGTTAAAGACAACTTATCCGCTCTTCTAGCGCGTAACATCAAACTCATCTCACCTGAATTTGGCGAGCAGGCCTGTGGTGATGTTGGAGAAGGAAGGTTAACCGAGCCCAGTAAAATTGCCAAACAAGTGTCTGAAGTGTTTAGCTCCACAAAACTCACGGGTAAAAAAATACTCATCACACTCGGTGCGACCATCGAACCCATTGACCCTGTTAGATATTTATCTAACCACAGCAGTGGTAAGATGGGAATGGCACTCGCCAGAGCATCAATTGAAGCAGGTGCAAAGGTCACACTGATTTATGGCAATGTATCCGTCCCACTGAGTGAAGAATCAACCAATATTTTGGTCGGCAGCGGTGAAGAAATGCATCAAGCCGTTATGGAGAATATTAAAGATCAAGATGTTTTTATTGCCTGTGCAGCCGTGAGTGATTATCGAGTTAAAAACATCGAAAAAAATAAAATAAAGAAAGAAAATACAGAGCTTACTCTTGAACTAATTCCCAATAAAGACATCCTTGTTGATGTCTGCAAATTAAAGCAAAAACCAATTTGCATCGGCTTTGCTGCTGAAACGCAAAATTTGATTGAAAATGCGCAAAATAAGCTTAAAAATAAAGGTTGTGATGCCATTATTTTAAACGATGTGTCAAAGCGTGATTTTGGCTTCAAAAATAATGAAAATGAAGTGGTATTTTTAACCAAAAAATACAGTCAAAAAATAGAGAAAAACAGTAAACAAATAATTGGTCGAAAAATTATTGAAATCATCGTTGAAAAATTCTTATAAATAATTAAAAACCTTGTTAAATCAACGTTCAATAGAGTTACTCACAAAACTGTGGATAACTCTGTTTATATCCGGTTAAAAATTATCAAAAATACCGATACATTGCGGATTTCTATGGTTTTGAATAAAAAACAATCAGTTGTTTTTTTTAATTAAAAATCAATGACTTATTAATATTTATAAAAAATATTTTATATTAGAATATGGTTATTTTCTTAACTACCGCCATTTTGAGGAAAACTTTTCATGTTCCACGTATTAAATCAAGTGTTTCACGAAATATTAGACTATCATTAAATACCAATTATCTAATCTTCTAATACTTATCAGAATAATCAATTTTATATGCTAATTTATGCCCTAAATTTCCTACTTGGAATCGTGGTATTTTCACTCAAAAATACCACGCAAATAACAAGTTTTGAATGGGGTTTATTTTTAGTGTTAATTTTGAGCTTTTTCGCCCTTTTTAAGCGCCATAAACCTCTCTCGTTTAACATTGCTGTTTTTTTGCTGGGTTTTGCATGGATGAGTCTATTTTCCAGCCAAATTATCAATGCTCAAGTTCCGAATATTCACCTTAATAAGCCACTTCTTGTTCAAGGAAAAATATCACAACTCCCCGAACAAACACACAAGAAAACCAAATTTATTTTTGAGGCTCAAACACCCTTTAAAGGACGTCTAAAATTATCTTGGTATGGAACCAATTACCCGCCATTAAAAACCGGAGACACTTGGCAATTATTAGTCAAACTCAAACGCAATAATGGGTATCAAAATTTAGGCGGATTCGATTATGAAAAATGGCTATTTTATAAACAAATAAATGCTACTGGTTATGTTAGATCGTCCGATTCAAATCATCGCTTGGAAGAAAATCAAACACTGTCCATTGACCAACTGCGCCAAGAGACACGCCGCTCTCTTAGAGTTTTTTTAAAAGATCTTAATTTTGGAGGGGTGATTAATGCATTGATTATTGGTGATCGATCTTTCATTACCGATTCGCATTGGGAGTTGTTTCAATCCACCAACACCACTCATCTTAGTGTTATATCTGGACTTCACATTGGACTAATATCAGGTTTGGTATTTTTATTAACTGCTTTTATTTGGAAACGATGCGCCCCTTGCACTCTGCGCATTCCAGCCCAAGTGATGGGTAGTTATTTTGGCATTTTATCAGCATTACTCTACGCGCTCATTGCTGGGTTTTCCATTCCAACGGGTCGTGCTTTTATCATGGCCAGCGTTGTGTTTATTTCCATTATATTAAGGCGCCACCATAACGTTTGGCAACTTTATGGTATAGCCTTATTATTAACCCTGATGGTCAATCCAGTTAGTATTTTTAGCGTTGGATTTTGGCTGTCCTTTTACGTGGTGGCGGTTATTATTTACGGTGCTGGCCAGCACCGAGACAAGTCTTGGATTTATCGTTTAATTTACATCCAGCTGCTGATTACTCTATCCACCATACCACTGATTGCTTGGTTTTTTAACACGGGATCCATCCTTTCGCCCATTGCTAATTTGGTGGCCATTCCTGTGTTTAGTTTTATCACTACGCCCTTGTCTTTAATCGGCGCATTGTTTGCCTTAAGCAACCTTACTTACCTTGCTGAAATTAGCTTTGAGATCAGTAGTCAATCTTTAATCGCTTTGTCTTACTTATTGGACTATTTGAAAAATTTTAGTTTTAATCTGTGGCATTACACACAAAGCTCTAGCGTTGATTTAATCTTATTCATCAGTGCCATCTTCATTGCTATTTTGCCAAAAGAACTAAAACTAAGGGGATTATCTTTACTAATATTAGTACTAACACTATTCTCACCAACGCCTAAATTAAGCAACAACTCAGCACTCGTTACCGTGCTCGATATAGGCCAAGGACTGTCAACACTGGTTCAAACCAGAAACCATACTTTGTTGTTTGATACTGGCGCCGCTTACCCATCTGGATTTAACATGGGCAACAGTGTGATCAACCCTTATCTTAAAACCAAGCAAATTAAATATTTGGATAAAATCATCATCTCTCATGGTGATAATGATCANATTGGTGGGCTAAAAAGNGTACTGGGCGAATTTNATGCANTGGAAATACTTACCTCAGTGCCTGATAAGATTACCCAAACTGCATTAAGGTGTAACTCGGGTCAAACGTGGCAATGGGATGGTGTGTTATTTGAAATACTCAATCCTAGTGAGAATGCCAATTTTAAAGGTAATAATGCCTCATGCGTACTCAAGGTTTCCACCAAAAAATACTCAATACTACTCACTGGTGATATTGAGAAAAAAGCCGAAAAATACTTGGTTAAAACCCACAAAAACAAACTGGATAGCACTATTATGCTGTCTCCTCACCATGGCAGCAAAACCTCATCCACGACGGCTTTTCTTAACGCCGTATCACCCGATATTATTATCATCTCTAGTGGTTTTAAAAATCGTTTTAATCACCCGGCCAAAACAATCACCGATCGATACAATGATCACAACATACAAAGTATCAACACCAATTGTGCTGGGCAAATTGAGATTGGATTAGCTGATGAGATTACAATTTCAAAATACAGAAAAAAACATCAGCGATTCTACATGCGCCAATGCGAAACCCTTTAATAGTGACGAATCTCACTCACTCGATCACCTAATAAGTCATCCAGTTCTTCGCTAAGTTGCTGCTTAGGTGATACAAAATAACTCTGTGGAAGTAGCAATTGACCCTCAAGATTGTCGTATTGATATAAAAATTTGACCGGACACTGACCGTGATGTTCATGCAACACATCAGACAGCTGATTAAACAATGTTTGATGTTCAACCTTAAGTTTAATCTCAACACTTTTAAAGAAACTATCAAAACTGTCAATCTCATCAACGATGAGCTGATACTCATCACCAAATTTTTTGTTCTTTTTTATTTTGGCAGAAATCACAACAATCTCATTAGCAATGAGTTTATCGCTGAGTGGTCCAAGGGCTCTTGGAAAGATAACAGCACTGAGTTTAGTCGAGCCATCTTCAATGATGATGCTGGCCATTTGATCGCCACTTCTTGTGGTAATATAGCGCAATTCTGAAATTAAAGCCAACACACGTACTTCCTTATTGTTTCTAAGCACTGTGTCTTTAGGCAAAGTTACACCAATGCGTTTTAAATCATCTTTGTATTCATCGGTTGGATGGTCGTAAAAATAATAACCCATCACGCTCTTTTCAAGTTTCAGTCTTTCTTTAAACGAAAATCTTGGACAAGGATCGTAACTCAACTCATATTCTGCGTGTTCTTGAATGCTGTTAAACAAAGTATTTTGCCCGTTGGTTTGGTCATTTTGTCTTTGCTCCGCTTGCTTAACGGCCTTTGGATAAGTTTTGAGCAAACTAGCCCTATCAACGCCAAATACATCAAAAGCACCGCTGTAAATCAAAGCCTCAATGGCGCGTTTATTAAGCGATTTCTTTTCAATACGTGCACAAAATTCAAACAAGTCTTTGTACTCGCCACCCGCTTCTCGCTCTGCTACCAAAGTTTGTACCAAGGCTTCACCAACCCCTTTAATAGCCCCTAAACCATAAACAATGGTTTTATCATCTTTAATGCTAAACTCATAATCCGACTCACAAACGTTTGGTCCATTAACGATTAAACCCATGTTTTGCACCTCACCAATGGTAAATGCAATTTTATCAGTATCATCCATTTTGTCCGAAAGTACCGATGCCATGAAAGCCGCTGGATAATGCGCTTTAAGCCACGCTGTTTGATAGGAGATATAAGCGTACGCCACTGAGTGCGACTTGTTAAACCCATAGCCTGAAAATTTATCAATCAGATCGAAGATTTCATTGGCTTTTTCTTTTTTAATTTTTTTCTTAGCCGCACCCTTAACAAAAACATCTCGCTGTTTTTCCATTTCTGAGGCGATCTTTTTTCCCATTGCACGACGCAATAAATCCGCGCCACCGAGCGAGTAACCAGCCATTACTTGGGCAGATTTCATTACTTGTTCTTGGTACAAAAACACACCATTGGTTGGTTTAAGAATTTCCTCAAGCATTGGGTGTGGGTATTTAGCGTCTTCACCGTGTTTTACATTAATGTAGTCATCCACCATGCCTGCACCTAATGGCCCTGGTCGATAAAGCGCCAGCATGGCAACAATGTCTTCAAACGAATCGGCTTTGAGTTTTTTTAAATACCCGCGCATACCATCAGACTCCAGCTGGAAAATTCCGGTAGTGTCACTGCGTTGTAATAGTTTATACACGGCTTTATCGTCCAGCGACAAAGCATCAATATCAATCAGCTCATCGCTTAAGCCTTTAGCATGAATCATTTTTACGGTTTTATCAATCACCGTTAAATTTGATAATCCTAAAAAGTCAAATTTAACCAATCCTAACGCTTCAACGTCTTTCATGTCAAACTGGGAAACCACGCCATCGGATTCACCAGGACCTTTGTAAATAGGGCAAAAATCACTGATCTTGCTCGGTGCAATCAACACGCCACCCGCGTGCGTGCCAACATTACGCACCAAGCCTTCTAACTCTAACGACAAGTCAATAAGTGCAGTTACGCTCTCTTCAGAATCGTACCTTTGTTTAAGCTCTTCGGAATACCATTTGTCCTTATCTTCCTTTGAGTCTTTTTGGTCAAAAATACCCAAAGCTCTTGAGAGGTTTATTTTTAAATCATTAGGGATTGACTTAGATATCCTATCGCTAAACCCATAAGGGTGTCCTAAAACACGACCTACATCGCGCACAACACCTTTTGCCGCCATCTTACCGTAAGTAATGATTTGCGACACTTTCTCTTGACCGTATTTTTTAGCCACGTAGGTAATCACTTCATCACGACGATCGGTACAAAAATCAATGTCAAAATCTGGCATGGATACGCGCTCAGGGTTTAAAAAACGCTCAAATAATAACTCATGCTTAATGGGGTCAACGTTGGTAATGCCAAGCGCATAAGCCACCAAAGATCCTGCGCCAGAGCCTCGACCTGGGCCAACGGGAATGTCATTATTCCTAGACCAGGCAATGAAATCTGCCACAATTAAAAAATACCCTGGGAAGTCCATTTGCACAATGACTCCCAGCTCAAACGTTAATCGTTCGTCATAAATCTTGCGATTGGCTTTTATTTTTTCAAGACGCTTGTCCAAGCCAGCCTTAGATTCTTGTTCAAAAAATTGAGCAATGCTTAAACCTTCAGGCACAGGAAAATTGGGTAAATAATTTTTCTTATGCAACTCAAAGTGTAAATTACAACGCTTGGCAATCTCAACACTATTGGCTAATAGCTGTGGCAAATCGGAAAATAGTGCGGCCATTTCATCCGCTGATTTTAAATATTGCTCAGCACTGTAGAATTTTTCACGGCGTGCGTCATCCAAAAGCTTACCTTGTGAAATACAAATTCTAGCCTCGTGCGCTTGATAATCCGATGCCACTAAAAACTCCACATCATTAGTAGCCACCAAAGGAATGCCTGACTCAAGCCCTAACTCAAGACAAAGGTGTAAGTATTTTTCATCATTGGCACGTCCGGTTCTTTGCACACTAAGATAAAAACGATCTGTAAATACCGAAGCCCAAAATTGCACTTTTTCCCGAGCCTCCAACGCCTGATTTGCCATTAAATGATGGGCAACATCACTGCGAGTGTGTGGGGCAATCATGATCAACCCTTGATGATGATTTACCAACTGTTCAGTGGTAATACTTACCCCTTCCACACTTTGTCCATGAAGGTAAGACAGTGAGATTAATTCTGAAAGATTGGCATAACCTTGACGGTCTTGACACAGTAACAATACTGAAAAATTTTGAGCCTTATCTTTAACCGTTAACTCTGCACCAAAAATAGGTTTAATACCGTTAGAGATGGATTTTTGATAGAATTTAACCGCCGCAAAAAGATTGCCCACATCGGTCAAAGCAATGGCTTTCATGCCTAAATCTTTAGTTTTATCGATGAGTTTTGGTATGCGTATTAAACTATTCTTAACAGAATATTCACTGTGACAATGAAGATGAACAAAATCAATATTGGGCATTAAATCATTTTATGAAAATAAAAAAACTAAAAATACAAGGGAACTTTTATTGTATTTTACAACTAATAAATTGAAATTATATACCCAACTTCTATAATTAAATATTACTCAAAAAAATACTCTGGCTCAGAATAAAATTTAGAAAATAATGAGAATCAATATTATTTAAGTCAGAAAATCTTTAAAAACAGCTTAAAAGTACATTTTTAAGCTGTAATATCGGTCATTTTTATTGAAATCCATCGAGAATTTAAGGTTTTTATAAAAATTTTAGAAATAATGTGAATTGTAAAAAACAACGGAGGAATGTGTTGTTTTGGTCTTTTTTTTAGCTTGCTTTGCTGGCCTTAAGGAAACTATCCCAGCTAAGCCATTGATCTTCATAAGCCCCTCGAGGATCTGAAGGCAGATCTGCATGAATGTCCTTGTAAGATATTTGATAATCTAATTTGGTAACAACGGGTAGTACGTAATCTTTAATCAAGTCCATTGCCTCGTTGTACTCAATATAGGTTTTCTTATTTCTCATTAATTGATTTTTTTTAGAGTTAAAAAAATGCCCCAATTAAGGGGCATTTTATTTTTTTCAGTTTTGCTTAGAAACTAGGACCCGCAGAGCCAGCAACGGAGGCTTGCGCCAAAGCGTTGATTGCTTGCGTATGAGCTTTCTTAGCCAATGCCGTTGCGGCATTAACTTTTCCAGCTTTGTGTAGCTTCTTAGCTTCTTTAATCATCGCACCGGTATCACGCCATGCCATGCTAGCTGACAATGCCGAAGCATAATCTGCTTCCGCAGCGCCAATAGCTGCTGAAAACGCATCACCTGATGAGCCAGTGTTCCAGTTATGAGCACTTGGTAAAAAATCAGCTGCTTGAGTTGACAAAGCAAATACCGTTAAAGTTGTTAGTAATATTTTTTTCATCATATTCTCCTACTTTCTGTAACGGTCAGCACTGATCTCAATACCGTTGCTCATCGCTTGATGGAAGA
>JGI26257J51711_1000563_pt1 | contig 11983 bp, 8 predicted proteins | sample SaaInlV_200m_DNA_5_FD_51711 | JGI IMG/M metagenome (IMG submission 51711) | reverse complement strand
TACTGGTGGAACCAGGTTGGTTCCCAATACGGCTGCGATAACCCCAGTCTCAGAGAGGCTGGCTGCTAAAGCGCCGGCCAAGAAGCCAGCTTTGTCTTCGGGGAACATCAAACCAACCACGTTGGCGATTTCTTCACCTTGGAACTGGTCAACACCAATGAAGTAAACATCGGGGTAGTTTGCCGCAGCTTCAATAGTTGCTTCGCCCATACCGAAACCAACGGTGACAATGATTTCACAGCCAGCATCAGCGAACATGCCAATGTTGTTGGCGTAGTCCTTAGCGTCTTGGGTTTCGATGTAATCCACCGAAGCGCCAGCTGCTTCAGCACCCGCTTGGGCGCCTTCCCATGCGGACTGGTTGAACGACTTGTCGTCAACTTGACCCACATCGGTAACCAAACCAATGCAGTGATCACCAGCAGCTTCTTCGTCTTCACCGTAAACGCCATCTTCAATGTCGTCGTAGGTCAAGGAGAAAGAGTCGGTGAAGTACTTAGCAGCCAAGTTTTCCAAGGTGCCGTCGGCGATCATGGATTCCAAAGCGGCATCAAAGGCGGCAACAAGGTCGCTGCCCTTAGGGAAAATGAAAGCCAAAGGATCGGCAGCCAAAACTTCGTCAACTAATTCAACGTCGTCTGGGTTTTCGCCTTGGTAACCGTTGCCGGCTACGTCATCCATGATCACGGCGCACACGTCGCCAGAGATCAACGCTTGTACAGCAAAACCGAACTGCTCAAAAGCCACTACACGGTTTTCGCCAACAACTTCAATGGCTACGTCGTAGTTTGTGGTACCGGTTTGTGAACCAACGTTGCAGTCAGAAGCCTCAAGATCGGCTTTTGAGGTGATTTCGGTACTGCCCTTAGCGACCAAAATCTTTTGGTCGGTGCTGATGTAGCTAATGGAGTAGTCCACTACTTGTGCACGTTCTTCGGTAACCGAAATACCGTCGGCAGCCAAGTCGAACTGGCCTTCGGAAACAGCAATGATCATGCCGTCCCAAGCGAACTCTTGATAGTCGGGGGTGCAGTTGATACGAGCACAAATTTCATTAATTGCGTCGTAGTCCCAACCACCGGCTTCGCCAGTTGCGGCATCAATGTAGTTGAAGGGAAGATAAGCGTTTTCGATAGCCACGGTGACCGTGCGGCCACCAAGGTCAGGAAGGCCGCTTTCGGCTTCAGTTGTCTCTGGCGCGTCATCAGCAGCAACCGTGGTTGGTGCAGCTGTGGTGGCCGGGGTTGCGGTGTCGTCGCTTCCGCACGCCGTGGCTAGTAAGGCAAAGCCCAACAGCACAGCGAGCAGACGCATCATTTTGTTGCTCATGAATCCCTCCGGATCCTCATAGGTGGCTGAGACAGGCTTATACAAAAAACCTGAATTGGATAAGAACGGTACCGGGAAGAGTCGCTTTTCGCATCCTAAGCGGGGAATCCCTTGAAGGCGTGGGGAGAAATGTTGTGTCCACTAGCCTTGCCTTAATGAAACGTACGAGATATTTGGCCGACACTGTGGTGACCTGCGATGAAAAGCAGGCAGTTTTTTCGCCGGGTTGCCTGGACATAGAGGGAAATAAGATCGTGTGGGTGGGTGCGCCGGAAGACGCTCCCGAGGTTTTAGACGTTGAGGCCCACCAGGTTGGCGGGTTATTAATGCCCGGCCTGGTTAACGCTCACGCCCACACCCCCATGACGCTGGTACGAGGAGCGGGCGACGGCTTGCCTTTGTGGCGGTGGCTTACCGAAGCCATGTGGCCCCGTGAAGGACGCATGATCCCCGAAGACGTGTGGTGGGGGATGACCCTTGGGTCGGCAGAGATGCTCAAGGCAGGGGTCACCACCAGTTGCGAAATGTATTTACACGAAGAAGCCTTGGTGGAAGCAGCGCAGGCTTCTGGTGCACGTTTGGTCATGACCCCCGGCGTGGTGTCGGCTTTACATCCCGATAATTCAGGCACCCAAAGAGGCCAAGAAATTGCCGACTTTCATGCGAAATACCATGACCCGCAAGGACGGATCACCATTGGGGTAGGGCCACACTCCGCTTACGACCTCGGGGTAGAGCGAGTGGCAGAGTTGGCGGAGTTAGCTCGTCACCTTAACACGGTGCTGCACATCCATTTGGCAGAAACCACTCAGGAAAGCGAAGACCTCGAGCAGCGCTACGGCCAAAGCGTGGTACGCACCCTGGCCGATCATGGAGTATTTGATGGCCAGGTGTTGGCCGCCCATTGCGTTTGGGTAGATGACCAAGACATCAAAATTCTGGTTGACCATCAGGTAGCGGTTGCCCATTGCCCGCTTTCCAATATGAAGTTAGGTTCGGGCATTGCCCCGCTAGTAGCGATGCGCCAAGCCGGGATAACGGTGGCTTTAGGTACCGACGGGCCGGCCTCCAACGACACGCTTGACCTTTGGGAAGAAGTAAAGTTCGCTCCATTTTTGGCCCGAGTGTCTGCCTTAGACGCCACACTGCTTAACCCGCAAGAAACTTTGTCTATGGCCACCCGAGAAAGCGCTCAAGCGGTGGGCCTAACCTCGGTGGGGAGTTTGGCTTCCGGCATGACGGCCGACTTTATTCGCCTTGACATGGAACACCCAGCGTTTGTCCCAGTAACCGAAACAGCAGAATTAATGGCCCATATTGCCTGGTCAGGTTCAAGCCGCTCGGTTACCGACGTGTGGGTAGACGGCCAACCGGTAGTGGCCGACAGTCAGATACTTACCGTTGATGAAGAAAAAGCACGGGCCGAAGTGCAGCACCGAGCACAACGATTGGCGGCTTCGTGAGCCAAAGATTTACGGCCGATGCGGTGGCTGACGCCTTAGGCCTGGTTCCCCTACCTGAAGAAGGCGGCCGTTGGAAACAAACACTGCTTGATGAGCGTTCAAGTGCCATCTATTACTTGTTGACCAAAGGCGACTTTTCTGCATTGCATTGTTTGAACGGCGACGAGGTTTACCACTACTACGCCGGAGCTCCCGCACAAATGTTGCTGCTTTTTCCGGGTGGGCTAGTGGAAGAACCAGTTCTGGGCGCTGACCTAGTGGCCAGTCAGCATCCTCAACTGGTGGTCCCTGCCGGAATCTGGCAAGGATCCGCTACCCAAGGTGAGTGGACGCTGTTGGGCACCACCATGGCGCCGCCCTACACCGAAGAAGGCTTCACCCTTGGCAAAAAAGAGCAACTTATTTCTGGCTGGCCGCAAGCCAACGAACGAATTAAACAACTCACTCGAAATTAATTTTACCAAGTTGGTCGAGCGAGAATGCCGCCATCTACCACGAGGTCGGTGCCCGTAACCCAAGAGGCTTGTGACGAGGCCAAAAAGGCCACGGCTTCGGCCACATCTTGCGGAGTGCCGAGTCGTCGCAGAGGAGCAGCGGCCTCCCAACGAGCCACCCCCTCAGGCCAACGCTCCGCCAGCGTTCCATCATCGATAAGCCCAGGAGAAACCGAGTTAACACGAATATTTTTTGACCCCAACTCAAGGGCCGCTGAACGGGTAGCCATCAAGAGCCCGGCTTTGCTGGCCGCGTAATGGGCATGACCTTCGGCGGGTTGGTGGCCCTCTATAGAGGCGATGTTCACCACAGCCCCACCACCTTGTTGTGCCATGAGGGGGGCGACGGCTCGGGTAAGTAGATGAGCAGCCCGCAGGTTGGTGGCCAAGAGGGCATCCCACCGGTCAGCATCAAGATCAGCCCACGGCGCAACAGTTTGCAAGGCGGCGTTGTTGACGAGAATAGTTAAGGGGCCAGCCACCGTTGCTGCTTCCGCCACCAAGGCCTCAATGCTCTCTGAGCAAGCAAGGTCTGCTGTTAACATCGGTGCACCTATTTTTTTGGCTAAGGCAGCGGCCCGGTCGGTTTTGTTGTGGACAGCCAGCACTACCCGAGCGCCACCTTTGTGCAGGCGTTCGGCAATAGCGGCGCCGATAGCGCCATTGCTGCCAGAGATTAAGGCGGTTTGTTGGTCAAATGTTTGCGGCACAGGTGCTACCAATTGTTGGGGGATAAGGATCAAGAGTCGGTTACGGTATTTATTCTTGTATCTCTACACCTTGAGGGTACCCAAATGACCAACGCAGTTCAGAACCCATTCACCGTGAACTACGTAGATGGGGTAGTGATCTTGCTGGATCAAGCGGCGCTACCCGCCAAAGAAGAATATATCCACTGTACAAACTGGCAACGAGTGGCGAGAGCAATAGCCGACCTTGAGGTACGAGGAGCACCCGCTATTGGGGTAGCGGCCGCTTTTGGTATGGCGCTGGCCGCAGAAGCATCAACCGCCGTATCGGGTGAAGACCTGTTGGCAGAACTAACGCAAGTAGGGGAGGCCCTCAACGCCACCCGACCCACGGCGGTCAACCTGGCATGGGCGCTTGAAGTGGTATTGCGAGAAGCCCGCCAAGCCCCTCAAGAACGCTCCGCAGTGGTAGGAGCAGTGGTGGCCTGTGCTCGACGATTGCATGCCGAAGACCTCGCCACTTGTAAGGCCATTGGTGACAACGGGGCCGAGTTGTTAGCCGGGGCCAGCAATGTGATTACTCACTGCAACGCTGGGGCTTTGGCCACCGTGGGCTACGGCACTGCATTAGGGGTGATCCGATCCGCGCAGAAAACTAATCCTGGTCTGCACGTGTGGGTAGATGAAACCCGCCCGGTGCTTCAAGGCGGTCGATTAACCGCTTTTGAGTTAGGACGAGACGGCATTGATTGCACGGTGATCGTGGACGGGGCTGCGGCTTCGGTTCTGCGAGCCAGCGACGTTGGGGCAGCAGTAGTAGGAGCGGACCGCATCGCTGCTAACGGAGACGTCGCCAACAAAATCGGCACCTACGGTTTGGCCATTGCCGCCCGCCACCACGGGGTGCCTTTTTACGTGGCGGCGCCGTTGTCGACCATTGACCCCAACACGCTGAGTGGCCAAGAAATTGAAATCGAGCAGCGACCAGCAGCCGAGGTGGCGCAATACCGTGGGGCGGCAATTACTCCCGAATCTGCTCAGGTATACAACCCAGCGTTTGATGTAACGCCGGCTGAGTTGGTAGACGGCATCATCACCGAAGTAGGAGTATTGCGAGCCCCTTACGATGTGTCTATCGCTGCAGCCTTTGGCAGTTAAAGAGGTTAAGCGTTAGCGCTTCCCGAGGCCATAAGTTGGCCTATCTGGTTGCGGGTGAAATCTTCGGCGTTGCCGATAGCCACGAGGCGGCCTTGATAGATGACCCCAATGCGGTCAGACAGGCTCATTATTTCGTCGAGTTCCGCTGATACAAGAAGAACAGCAATGCCGTCGTCGCGCTGGTCAACAAGTTGTTGGTGGACAAACTCAATGCTTCCCACATCGATACCGCGTGTGGGTTGAGCGGCTACTAAAAACTTTGCGTTTTGAGAGAACTCACGAGCGGCAATTACTTTTTGTTTGTTGCCACCAGAGAGGGTGCGTAGCGGAGAATTGATAGAAGCAGTACGTACGTCGTATTCGTCTACAAGTTTTTGCGCTTCGTCCTTGATGGCGCCCGTTTGACGAATGGCCCGGCGAGCGAATGGTGCCTTGAAATAACGGTTGAGTACCAAGTTGTCAGCCACCGAGTGAGGCCCTACCAAGCCGTGCTTTTCACGATCTTCAGGCACATGGGCCACCCCTTGTTCGCTTATTTCTCGCGGACTGCAACCGGTCAGTTCGGTGTCTTCAAGCATTATGGAACCAGAGATTGTTTGCCGTAGCCCGGTAATGGCTTCAACCAACTCGCGTTGACCGTTGCCCTCTACCCCGGCGATTCCAAAAATTTCCCCAGCGTGAACGGCTAAGGAAAGGCCATCTACTGCGGTTTGCGCACGGTCGTCGAGGGCCTTTAGCGAATCAATGGTGAGTACCGGTGCCCCCGCTTTTGCTTCGCCCTTAGCGATACGTAAAATCACTGAACGGCCAACCATCATTTCGGCTAGTCCCGCTTGGTCGGTCTCGGAGGGGTCTATGGCGCCCACAACTTTGCCGCGTCGCATGACCGTCACATGGTCGGCCACGGCCATTACCTCACGCAGTTTGTGGGTAATGAAAATAATTGCGACGCCTTCGGCAGCTAGGTCGCGCAGCACCTCAAGTAGGTGATCTGTTTCTTGGGGGGTCAGCACCGCAGTGGGCTCATCAAGAATCAGCACATCGGCTTTGCGGTAAAGGGAGCGCAAAATCTCCACCCGCTGCTGAGTGCCGATAGGCAGGTCTTCCACAATGGCCCGAGGATCAACCTCTAAGCCATAGCGTTTACCTAGCGCTTCGACTTCATCGTAAGCTTTTTCAAGATCTAATATCCCACGCTTTTTGGTGGGTTCATGACCCAAAACAATGTTCTCGGTGACCGACAGCACTGGTACAAGTTGAAAGTGTTGGTGCACCATGCCGATGTGCCGGTCAATGGCATCATGTGGGCTGTTCATCTCTACTTTTTCTCCGGCAATACGGATTTCACCTTCATCGGCGTGATAGAGGCCAAATAATACGTTTACTAAGGTGCTTTTACCGGCCCCGTTTTCGCCGAGAAGAGCATGGACCTGCCCTTTTTCTACGCGGAAATCGATGTTTTCGTTAGCCACAATTGGGCCAAAGCGTTTGGTGACGCCGATCGCTTCAATAGCGGGAGTTGTTTGGTTTTCGTTCATTCTCGTGAGTAGGGCTGCCCAATGGCGGCCGGTGGTCGGGCCCGACCGACAACGCCGGCCAAGACAATGATGGTTACAACAAAAGGAATCATGCCCACGAACTGTGGATGGTCGGTAAACCAACCACGGAACTGGAACTGGGTTTGAATGGCGTTGGTGTAGCCAAAGAGCAGAGCAGCTCCCCATGCGCCGACCGGATTCCAACGGCCAAAGATCATGACCGCTAAGGCAACGAACCCTTTACCGTTGGTCATGTTGCGTTCAAAGGAACCCACTGCTTCAAGGCTTAAGTAGGCGCCGGCCAGACCAGCGATTGCTCCAGCAAGAATAAGGTTTAGGTAACGCATTTTAGCGACGGAAATACCTACGGTTTCTGCCGCGCTGGGGTGTTCGCCTACTGCTCGGGTACGCAAGCCCCAGGTGGTGCGAAACAAGGCGTACCAGACTGTGGGCACCAGCAGCAACGAAAGATAGGTGATAGGGCGGTTAGAGAAGAAGACTCGTCCCAAAACTGGTATGTCGGACAAGAACCAAAGGTCGACCATGGGGGTTTTTCCGGGCAAGGTGTAGCCCTGCTGGAAAAAGAAACTGGTGACCCCTAAAGCAGCAATGTTGAGCACCGTACCGGCAATGATTTGATCGCCTTGCAGGCTTACCGAAAGGCCAGCCAGCGAAGCCCCCATCAACATGCCGGTGGCAATGCCCGCCAGCACACCGAGTAAAAGGCTTTGTGTTTCGGCGGCCACCATAAAGCCGGTAAAGGCCGACATAAGCATTTGGCCTTCGATGCCGATATTGATGACCCCTGAGCGCTCGCCGAGCATGCCGCAAAGGGCACCCAAAAGAAGCGGGGTTGATTGGCGAAGGGTGGAGGCCAAAATGGCGGTGGTTTGTGCCTCTTTGAACTCTCCGGTGAACAAAGTAAAGCCAATGATGGCGACTACGGTAAAAATCCACCAACGGCGTTGATAGAGGAGACTGGTTAATGCGCTCATGCCGACCCCCAACTGCTACCCACCGAAAGCTCGTTCTCATCGCTGTCTTTAAAGAACCAGCGAACCAAAATCGGGGTGGCTACAAAGAGCAGCATTAAAGCCTGGATGATGTCGGTAATTTCTGGAGAAACGTCGGCTTTGAATTGCATGATGGCTCCGGAGGCTTCCATGGCGCCGATCAAAATGGCGGCGGGAATGACTGCAAGAGGATGGGTGCGGGCCAGCAAGGCAACGGTGATGCCGTTGAAACCCAAGCCAGCGTTAAAGCCCGGCTCGTAACGCCCGACCACCCCTAAGGTTTCGATAGCGCCCCCCATGGCGGCTAAGAAACCGCTGATGGTCATGGTCAAAACCACGATGCGTTTTACCGAGATGCCTGCGTACTTAGCAGCGTTGGGGTTAAGGCCCACCGTGCGAATTTCAAAACCGAAGGTGGTGCGTTGGAGCAAATACCAAACAAGGAAAGCAAAGGCCACAGCCACAAAAAAACCAATGGGAATATTGCCCCAGCGAGGGATTTCGGCACTGGGCTCGATCTTTGGGGTGCGAGCAAGAATGCCCGGTTCGCGCCAAACTTTCGAAGTAAACCAGTCGGTCAAGTTGATGGCCACGAAGTTCAACATGATGGTGGTAATGACCTCATGGGCGCCCCGGCTGGCTTTAAGAACACCGGGGATGGTGCCCCAAAGGCCGCCAGCGATTGAGCCAGCCAGTAAAGCAAGAGGCATGTGGATGATCCAGGGAAGCCCTTGAAACCCGTACCCAACGGCGCCGGCGACCAGGGCACCGATAATAAGTTGCCCTTGGCCACCGATGTTGAATAAGCCGGCTTTAAAGGCAAAGGCCACGGCTAAGCCACCCATAACCAGAGGGGTGGCTTTTTCGAGTGTGCGACCGAGTGCTTCGGTCCACGGCACTTTTTCTGTGCCTAAAAAGGAACCTTCTAAAAGAGCAAGATAAGCGTCAACGGGGCTCGCCCCAGAGAGGGCGATAAGTGCTGCGCCGGCCAACAAAGCGAGGGCTACAGCGAGGAGCGGTATGAAAGCGGAGCGAAGTATTTTCACAGGAAGTTGAGCGTAGTAGAGAAGGAAGGTGAATAGGTGGAAACAAAGGGCCGGGGAGCGACTGTTGTCTGCTCCCCGGCCTGTTGTTTACTTAATGTTTATTCGTCGCCGAATGAGTATCCGGTGGATTGTGAACCGTCCATAAGGGCGGCATCAAGGGCAGCGATCATGTCTTGAATCTCTTGCGAAACGCTGGAGTCAAGATCGTGATGCGAAGCCAAACCAACCGAACCATAGGAGTTGCCAGTTGCTTCGTTGCCTTCGGCAAAACCAACAATCAGGTCAGCTACACCAGGGGTGATCAGCTTCATTGCGCTGGTCACCAAGCACGGATGTGCTTCGGGCACGGTGTCCCACTGGTCGGTGTCAACGCCGATGCAGAACGCACCTGCTTCGCCGGCTACCTCAATGAGGGCGCCGTTACCGGTTTTACCACCGGCACCGAAGACAACGTCTGCACCAGAATCCATGGCTTGACGAGCGGTAGTTCCACCCCATTCAGGGTCAGAGAATGCAATGTCGAACCCACCAGGATGGTAGGTCTTGATTACTTCAATGTCTGGGTTGATGTGGGCTGCGCCGTTGGCGTAACCGGCACCGAAGGCCTGTACTGGTGGAACCAGGTTGGTTCCCAATACGGCTGCGATAACCCCAGTCTCAGAGAGGCTGGCTGCTAAAGCGCCGGCCAAGAAGCCAGCTTTGTCTTCGGCGAACATCAGACCAACGACGTTGGAAAGCTCTTCACCTTGGAACTGGTCAACACCAATGAAGTAAACATCGGGGTAGAGGCCAGCAGCTTCAACGGTTGCTTCGCCCATACCGAAACCAACGGTGACAATGATCTCACAGCCAGAATCAGCGAACATAGCGATGTTGTTGGCGTAGTCCTTAGCGTCTTGAGTTTCGATGTAATCCACCGATGCGCCCACTGCTTCGGCGCCAGATTGGGCACCTTCCCAAGCGGACTGGTTGAACGACTTGTCGTCAACTTGACCCACATCGGTAACCAAACCAATGCAGTGATCTTCAGCAGCGACTACGTCGTTGCCGGCTTGTGANCCGGTTGGGGCGTATTCGAACACTACGTTGCCGGTTGAGGCTTCGTAATCAGCGGTGTCGATGTTTTGGATAACAGTGATCTTCGAAGAAGAACAGTCACCATAAGCATCACAAGACAAGTTACCGATCAAACCGTCGTAACCAGAAACACCATTGAGGTGTTCACGTACGCCAGCACGGTCAATAACCAAAGTGTCGCCATCCATGTAAGAAGCAGCAGCAATAGCATCCATCAACAATGCCGCAGCATCGTAAGAGTGAGCCCAAAATGGGGCCGCTGGAGCTTCACCGAATTCGGTGTTGTAATCAGCCAACACATCAGCAGCAGTTTCACCAGTCGACTGGTTGGCGTTAGCGCCATACCGTACGTCAGGACCAGAGAAGTACATGCCTTCAGTTTCCGCAACCGCTAAGAAGTTTGAGTTCAACAAACCATCAGCAGCCATCAAAACAACTCCGCCCATACCGGACACATCGCCGGCTTGTTGGACAATAAAGTCACCTTCAGGTTGGAAAATAGGGAAAAACAGCATTTCTGGAGCACCAGCAGCGATTTCGGTCAAAACCGGAACCATGTCAGTGTCGCCCTTGTTAACAGCGGTAAAGCCAGTAATCGTGCCGCCACCCGCTTCAAAAGCGTCAGTGAAAGCAGTAGCGAGACCCTCGGTATAAGGGTCACCATCGTGGATAGCAGCAGCCGTAGTCACACCCAAAACAGTGAGAGCGAAATCAGCAGCAGCAGCACCCTGGTAAAGATCGTTATGCGCAGTCCGGTAGTAACCAGCCTTGTAGTTCGAACCCGCTGTACCAGCCAAGTCAGAAGTCAAAGAAGGAGACGTGTTCGACCCAGAAATCATCACCAAACCGGCTTCAGAAATCAAAGGAGACGCAGCAGCAGCCGCACCCGAACAAGACGTACCAATAACACCAACAACGTCTTCGTTAGCAACAATGATCGAAGCCGCAGCCTGACCACCATCAGCGGAACAAAGATCATCCATGCCGACACCTAAGTCAACATCGAAACCATGGATCTGGCCGTAATCCTCTACAGCCATACGAATACCATTTTCGTTGGGAACACCCAAGAAAGCCACATCGCCAGAAATAGCGTTCAAAGAACGAATCTGAATGGCTTCCCCAGCATCAACACGAACCTCGCCCAAAGAACCATCACCCAAATGGGCATCAGCCTCCGGCGCAGCCGTAGTTGTAGGCGCAGCAGTAGTCGCTGTGACCTCTTCTTCAACACTGTCTGAACCACAAGCACCCGCGATCAACGCGAACCCCAGCAGCACAGCAGTCAAAAGACTTACACGCTTCTTCATTTTAAAATACCCTCCATAGTGGTTATGACGCACACCCTTTGCTAAATCGATCTGCTTTTCGGCGAGACCCAGCTATCGCAGCGATGTGACCGTAGGCACTCTAGTTGACTTTTTTCCAAATGGAAAGCGGTAAACAACTTTTCCCACAATGTGAAAAATGCTGCCCATTGTTGCTTTCGCCCAACAGCGCCCCCTACTTCTCTTCTTGGACCTATCATGCGCAGAAGAACCTAACTCGCTCAATGATTAAGGACAGCACATCATGACCTATAGCCATCAAGGGAAAGTCGTCTTGGTAACCGGAGCCGGAGCAGGCATTGGGCAAGCCATCGCCCAACGTTTTGCCGAAGCAGGTGCACATGTTGTCGTTAACGACGTAACCCTCGCTACCGCCCAAGCCACCACCGGCGCCATTACCGCCGCCGGGGGGACCGCATTGGCCATCATGGCCGACGTTTCAAACAGTCAGCAGGTTGCCGAAATGTTTGACCAAACCCTTGAGGCCTTTGGCACCCTCGACGTTTTGGTGAACAACGCTGGCCTAATCGGCCCCATGCGCCACTTCTTTGACGCCGATGAAGACTGGTGGCGCAAAATAATAGACGTCAACCTCACCGGCCACTTTCTTTGCTCTCAAAGAGCGGCCCGCATCATGGCCAAAAAAGGCCACGGGGTCATCATCAACATGTCTTCGGGTGGCGCCACCCGAGCCCACCGAGCTTTTTGCGCTTACGACGCCTCCAAAGGTGGGATTGAAGCCCTCACCCGAGCCATGGCCCTCGACCTTGGCCCCTACGGAATTCGCGTCTGTGCCCTCATGCCGGGCTCCATAGACACAGAAAACATGGATGAAGCCGCCCGTCGGC
>JGI26257J51711_1000557_pt1 | contig 12101 bp, 8 predicted proteins | sample SaaInlV_200m_DNA_5_FD_51711 | JGI IMG/M metagenome (IMG submission 51711) | reverse complement strand
TCACCACCGGGGAAATGCTCAAACTAAATGCCAGGCCTTGTGCTGAGGATAAACTTCTCGGCACCTCAACTCACGATTTAGCAGAAGCCCTAAAAGCTCAAAAACTCGGTGCAGATTTTGTAGTGATTTCTCCCGTTCAAGCTACACAAACCCATCCAGACACTATTCCAATAGGCTGGGAAGCCGCTAAAGAAGTGGTTGATAAACTCAATATTCCTGTGTATTTTTTAGGCGGCATGACGCTTAATGATTTAGACAAAACTCTAAAACTTGGCGCTCAAGGCATTGCTGGTGTTAGTGCTTTTTAAGCTCTAGCTAAAGTGAGCACATCACAAGACCCAACCCCAGCTTTGAGCACAGTTTTTGCCAGCTCATTAAGGCTTGAGCCAGTCGTCATCACATCATCCACCAATAATACCTTTTGATAATTCATGGCCTGTGCACTAAAGGCATTTTTGATTTCACTTTGTCGCTCTTGAAGGTCTAGCGTAGATAAAGCGCGTGTTGCCTTGATGCGTTTAACGCTTTTTTGATCGATCAAAATATCTGATTTTTTAGCAATGATTCTTAATAGCTCATGCGTTTGGTTGTAGCCCCTTTCACGCAAGCGCTGTTTGCTAAGTGGTAGCGGGATAATGGCGTCATATTCACCTTGTTTGCTAATAATTCTCAAGTATTTATCGTGCAATTTATGCGCAAAAAAATCTCCAATACAAAGCTGATGGTCAAATTTAAAATGCTTGATAAGTGTGGTACAGCTGCCTGAGTAATCATACACAGTATAGGCTTTGGAAAAGGGAGGTGCCTTGGCTAGGCATGCACCACAAAAATGCAAACTAGATTTAAGCACTGTGGCGCAAGACTGGCATCGGTGCTGAGTGCTTACTAGACTTTGCTCGCACTCTTTGCAAACGCAAAAGTCTGAATATTGCATGCATAACACGCAAATCTGTTTTGGAATAAAAGGTTTTATCCGCGCGTAAATACCCATGTTGTAGAATCTGACATGTCTTCTTGATAACGATAGTCTTCCAGCTTAAATGCCTTTAAATCTTGAGGATTTTTAATGCGGTTTTTAATCATAAATTGCACCATTAGACCGCGCGCCCGTTTGGCATAAATACCGATAATTTTATATTTATCACCTTTGAACTCTTTAAAGACAATATTAATAATTTGCGCCTTTAACGCCTTTTGATCAATCCCTTTAAAATACTCATTAGAAGCCAAGTTAATAATCACCTCTGGCTCGTCTTCATTTAATAATTTGGAGATTTTATCGCCCCAAAACTCGTAAAGATTTTTGCCCTTAGTATTCTTCAGCTTAGTACCCATCTCTAATCGATACGGTGCAATTAAATCTAGCGGCCTGATGACGCCGTACAGACCTGATAGCATGCGTAAATTATCTTGTGCAAAAATCAAGTCTTTCTTGGATAAATTAGGCGCATCAATACCGTTATACACATCACCCTTAAAAGCCAAGAGCGCTTGTTTGGCGTTATTAAAATCAAAGGGTGTTGAAAAATCTTGAAAACGATCGTAATTTAATTTTGCTAATTTTTCACTAATAGACATCAACTTAGAAAGCTCATCCTGAGTTTTTTTCTTAAGAAGGTTAACCAGCACTTCTGACTCGCTTAATTGACGAGTAAATGTGTGCTCTTGTATATCCGGCATGGAAAAATCTTGCGTTTTAGAGGGGGAGATAACCGCTAACATGAGTGTGTCTTTTTTAGAATCAATAATTAACAAATATTCTACCTTAATCTATCTTTGAAATACACTTTGACACTAAGGGATTTCAGGCGAAATGAATAGCTGTTTTAGGTTATAATTATGAGGTTTTTTTGATTTTTTATTTTGTAAATTTATACCTATGAAAACCCCATTATTACACTTGCCAAAAGCTCACGGACTCTACTCACCTAACAATGAAAAAGAGAATTGTGGCGTTGGCTTTATTGCCCATATTAAGGGTCAGCCTTCTCACCAAATCACACTTGATGCATTAGAAATGTTAAGCAGAATGGATCACCGTGGTGGCTGTGGTTGTGAAGCTAATACCGGCGATGGTGCGGGTATTTTAACCAACATTCCACATAGTTTTTTTGCCACTGAAATTAACGCCACCTTTGGCAAAACAGTCGCCCAAGGCGACTATGGTGTTGGCAATGTATTCTTGCCGCAAAACGACACACAGCGTGCACATTGCATGGCCTTAATGGAGGCTGCAATTGCCAATGAAGGCCAAATATTGATTGGCTGGAGAGACGTACCTGTTGACACCAAAAAGGCTGATGTTGGTGATATTGCTAGAGAATCTCAGCCCGTTATTAAACAACTCATTATTGGCAAAGCTGATGGTATCGACACCAAAGCGTTTGAGCGTGCTTTATTCATCATTAGAAAACAAACAGCGCACACAATTCGTACTGATGATTCATTATCTGAGGCAATGCTATTTTATGTATGTAGCTTATCAACCAGTATTATTATCTACAAAGGCATGCTGATGGGATCTCAGGTGTTGGATTTTTACTCAGATTTATCCAATCCTGAATATTCAACCTATCTTGCTATGGTGCACTCAAGATTCTCAACCAACACTTTCCCTTCATGGGATCGTGCTCAGCCTTGTCGTTATATGTCTCACAATGGTGAAATTAACACACGCCAAGGTAACTATAACTGGATGCGTGCTCGTGAAGGCACATTAGAAAGCGAGCTATTTGCTGATAATCTTGAGAAAACCCTACCCGTTATTGAAACGGAAGTTTCTGACTCTGGTAGCTTTGACAACGTATTAGAATTTTTAATGATGAATGGCCGATCTTTGCAAGAGGCAGTACTAATGATGGTACCTGAAGCTTGGCAAAACGACGCCAACATGAGTGACGAAAAAAAGGCGTTTTATGAGTATTTCTCAAACGTCATGGAGCCGTGGGACGGCCCTGCATCGATCGCCTTTACTGATGGCCATCAAATTGGCGCAGTTCTAGATCGCAACGGCCTGCGCCCTTCGCGCTACTACTTAACACACGATGATCGCGTTATCATGGCATCAGAAGTGGGTGTGGTGGATGTGGCAACAGACAATGTTAAAACCAAGGGTAGATTGCGTCCAGGAAAGATGTTCTTAGTTGATTTTGACAAAGGCGAGCTGATTGATGATGAGGCTATTAAAGCCGAATTTGCCGCTAAAAATCCGTATCAAGAATGGTTAGATTCTCAGCAAATTCATCTATCAGACTTAGGCTGTGAAAAAGAAGCCCATGGCTTTCATCCTGACTCTTTGATCCATCGCCTACAAGCCTTTGGCTATAGTAGTGAGACTTTACAATTCATGTTATTGCCACTGGTTAACGAGCTGCGTGATCCTGTTGGCTCTATGGGTAACGACTCTGCACTTGCTTGTTTATCTAGCCAGTCACGCATTATTTACGACTATTTTAAGCAGCTATTTGCCCAAGTAACCAACCCTGCCATTGACTCTATTCGTGAAGAAGTGGTTATGTCACTTCGCTGTTCGATTGGACCTGAAGGTAATTTACTAGCCAACAATCCTGAAAATGCACATCGTTTGGTGGTAGATCATCCAATCTTAACCAATGAAGAAACTGCTGCACTTAGGCATTGTAACCATTTAGGCTGGACCAGCAAAACCATTGATATTACTTACGATGTTAATGAAGGCAAGAAAATCTCCACTCTGCTTGATGAGATCTGTGCAAAAGGCTCAAAAGCCATTAAAGACGGTCACAGTCTGATCATCTTATCAGATCGAAATATCGGCACCAACCGTGTTGCTATTTCAAGCTTATTAGCCTCTTCAGCGCTTCATCGCCACCTAGTGGCTTGCTCTGAGCGAACTCAAGTTGGTATCATCGTTGAAACAGGTGAGGCTCGTGAAGTGCATCATTTCTGTCTAATGACTGGATTTGGCGCTGATGCCATTAACCCATATCTTGCATTTGAAGCACTATGGCAAGCACGTCGTGACGATATGATTAATATCGAAAGTGATGATGCAATTATTGCCGCTTACCGTAAAGGTGTTGCAAAAGGCATGTTAAAAGTGATGGCCAAAATGGGTATCTCCACCTTGGAGTCATACAAAGGTGCGCAAATCTTTGAAGCAATCGGTTTGGCACCAGAAGTGATGGATAAGTGCTTCTTTGAAACTGCATCTAGAATTGACGGAGTGGGTTTTAACATCTTGCAAAACGAAGGTGAAAAACGCCATCGTCAGGCGTATCAAGCCGATTCACTAGATAATAACGGCCAATTCCACTGGCGTAGTGGTGGTGAAACCCACATGTGGGATCCAAAAACTATTTCCAACTTACAATTAGCTGCACGAAATAATGACGAATCAGCTTATTGGGCATTTGCAAAACACGCCAATGAAGAAGGCACACGCAACTCAACCTTGCGCGGACTAATGTCATTTAAACCGGGCAACCCAATCTCTATTGATGAGGTTGAGTCTGCACAAGAAATTGTCAAACGCTTTGCTACAGGTGCAATGAGTTTNGGCTCAATTTCTGCAGAATCTCATGAATCTTTAGCCATTGCCATGAACCGTTTAGGTGGTAAATCAAACACCGGAGAAGGTGGCGAGGATGCCAAGCGTTGGACACCAGATGCNAACGGAGACTCACGCCGTAGCGCCATTAAGCAAGTGGCATCAGGTCGTTTTGGTGTTACTATTGATTACCTAAACAATGCTGATGAAATCCAGATTAAAGTCTCGCAAGGCGCCAAGCCTGGCGAGGGTGGCGAGCTGCCAGGTGCTAAAGTTGATGAAGGCATTGCTGCTATTCGCCACTCAACACCGGGCGTGGGTTTAATTTCCCCGCCACCTCATCATGATATTTATTCAATTGAAGATCTATCGCAACTTATTTTTGACCTTAAGCGCTCAAATCCAGAAGCGCGCATTAGTGTAAAGCTGGTTGCTGAAGTTGGTGTCGGTACGATTGCTGCAGGTGTAACCAAAGCAAAATCTGACCATATCGTTATCGCTGGCCATGATGGCGGCACAGGCGCATCACCCCTAACCTCTATTAAACATGCAGGCTTGCCGTGGGAACTTGGCTTAGCAGAAACTCACCAAACACTAGTAATGAACGATCTTCGTTCACGCGTGGTCATCCAAACTGATGGCCAGCTAAAAACAGGTCGAGATGTGGCGATTGGTGCGTTATTAGGTGCAGAAGAATTTGGCTTCTCAACCGCACCACTGATCACCATGGGTTGTATCATGATGCGTAAATGTCACCTCAATACTTGCCCAGTTGGCATTGCTACACAAGACAAAGAATTGCGCAAAAAATTTACTGGCAAACCTGAGCATGTTGTTAACTATTTATTTATGGTGGCACAAGAATTACGCTTAATTATGGCAGATCTCGGCTTTAAAACCGTTAATGAGATGATTGGTCGTGCAGATATGCTGGAGATGAATCAAGCAATTGAACACTGGAAGCAAGGCACAATTAATCTAGATGCACTATTAACTCCTGCACAAAAGCCACATGCTAATGCAGGCACTTATCAAACCCAGATTCAAGATCACCAATTAGAACTACAACTTGACAATGCTTTGTACGANCAATCTAAGTCAGTTGTTGATGGTGCTCAAGCAGTCAAAATTGAAAGTGAAATTACCAATGTTGATCGTGCAGTTGGCGCAATGCTATCTTCGCGCTTAGTAAAAGCGCGCGGTGGCAACACGCTAACAGAGGACAGCGTACATGTGAAATTTAACGGCTCTGCCGGACAATCACTCGGTGCATTTACTGCTAAAGGCATTACACTAGAGGTTGAAGGAGATGCGAACGACTATGTCGGTAAAGGCTTATCAGGTGGTAAAGTTATCGTTTATCCGCCTAAGAACTCAACCTTTAATGCGCAAGACGAAATTATTGCTGGCAACGTTTGTGGCTATGGCGCTACAGGCGGTGAAATCTACTTATCTGGCTGCGTATCAGAACGATTCTGTGTTCGTAACTCTGGCGTAAGTGCAGTAGTTGAAGGTATTGGCGATCATGGTTGTGAATATATGACGGGTGGTCGCGTGGCGATTCTAGGAGAAGTTGGTCGTAACTTTGGTGCGGGTATGAGTGGTGGTATCGCTTATGTTTACAATCCAAATGATACGTTTAAAGATATGGTTAATCCTGTCATGATTGACTTAGACCCAATGGATGATGAAGCGCAAGCAGAACTCAAAACACTTATCTCTAGTCATGCTCAATATACAGAGTCAAAAGTGGCACAACGCATCCTAGACAACTGGAGTGAAGAGTTAAAACACTTTATTAAAGTCATGCCGAAAGACTTTAAACGAGTCTTGGCTGAAAACGCTAAGAAGTAGTTAAACAAAAAGGGTTGCTAAAGCAACCCTTTTTTTATGCCAATAAATATTTCTTTAGATTGGCACAGCATCAATAACATCAGCTGCCTCGTCAATGGCTTCATCAATACCCTCACCACTGGCACGATTGAAATCACCGCGCCACCGATACGCATCGGCACAGTGACAACTTTGGTTAATACACAGCTTGATAGTAGTAGTGTTGAGAATAACACCATGATAATCGATAAACGCATACAAAAAACTCCTGTAAATTATAATTTTATTAGAGGCAAAACCTCCCGAACTTAGACGGCTTAATTATTTTATGAAAAATCAAGCCAATGTTAACTACTCACTAACGTGAGGAATCGCCTCATTTCCGATCCAAAATAGTGAAATGATACGTGTGTTGATTTTTTTCATCGGGCTGATGCGTCTGTCTAAAGTTTTCAAAAAAATCTTCACGATTAAAACTAGGAAAATGCGCATCTCCCTCATATTCTCCCTCGATTTGAGTAATGTAAAGTCGGTCAACATTCGGTAGCATTTGCTCATAAAAAGAGGCGCCGCCCATCACCATTACCTCATCATCATCCTTTGCTAGCTCAAGTGCTTGATCAATACTCGCAACTACCTCGCAACCCGGCGCCTGGAAATCAGTATTACGACTGACAATTACATTACGTCGATTGGGCAACGGTCTGCCAATAGACTCATAGGTTTTGCGCCCCATGAGCACGGTTTTACCAGTGGTGGTTTTTTTAAAATAACCCAAATCAGCTGGCAAATGCCATGGCAACGCATTGTCTTTGCCAATAAGCTGATTGTCGTCCATAGCAACAATAATGGATAAGCGCATGAAAAAGCCTCAAATAACGTAAAATAAACTCTATTTTACAAACACTGGAAACACTTGTGGCATTAATCCTCGCCTCCTCTTCGCCTTTTCGAAAAGAACTGTTAAACAAATTAGGTTTGGCGTTTTCTACTCATTCACCTGATGTGGATGAGTCAAGAAAATCAGAGGAAACACCAGAGCAATTAGTCTATCGTTTGGCTCAAGATAAGGCTCGAGAAGTGGCCAAATCTCATCCGGGGCTAATCATCGCCTCAGATCAAGTGGCCACCTTACAAAATGGCCTAGGTGTTGATGACCAAGTACTCGGTAAACCGCATACTCATGAAAATGCTGTCAAACAATTAACACAGTGCTCAGGAAATACCGTCACGTTTATGACTAGTTTGTGTCTTTTAAACACAAATAGTGGAAATATACAAACAATTGTTGAAACTTATAAGGTAACTTTTAAATCCCTTAAACCAGAACAAATAAAAAGCTACTTAAAAAAAGAACAGCCATACAACTGTGCTGGCAGCTTTAAATCTGAAGGTTTAGGTATTAGCCTATTTAGCAGTCTAGAAGGCAAAGATCCAAATACATTAATCGGCCTGCCTTTGATTCAGCTGATTAAACTCTTAGAAAACGAAGGCATTGATATCCTCAGCTCAGCACTCTAGTACCATGTCCTACCTATATCCTAATAAAACCCCTGTTTCAAATTCAGGACAGAAAAGCTACTGGGGCTCTTTATACGGTAGTGCAGATGCGCTGGCCCTCATTGAATATGTTCAGCAACAGCCCCAGGTTGTCTTGTTTATAGCCAATGATATTGCCCATCAAGATACGCTCTATCAAGCTTTAAATTTTTACAATACCAAACTAGATATTCTAAAGTTTGATCATTGGGAGGTGTTGCCATATGATCAGTTTTCACCTCACCCTGACATCACCTCAAATCGACTTTCTACTCTGTCTAAACTCAGACAACTTGAAAATGGAATTGTCATCACCACACTGGAAACTTTGTTTTCTTACTTGTGTCCGATTGAATTTAGTGAAAAATATAGCTTTGACCTTAAAATTGGCGATGATATAGATCCAGCCTCGCTCAGTGAAAAACTACTAAAAATTGGCTACAACCGGGTAACAACAGTCATGGAGCATGGTGAGTTTAATATTCGTGGCTCACTGATTGATCTCTACCCAATGGGTGCTAGCAAGCCCTATCGACTTGATTTATTTGACCAAGAAATAGAAACCATTCGAACGTTTGACACCTCGACTCAGCGTAGCGAAGCGCAAGTAGATAAAATCGCACTACTACCCGCACGCGAGTTTTCCACTGATCAAACTAGCATTGAGTTATTTAAAGAAAATTACACACAGGCATTTGATGGCCAGGGTTTTATTTACCACGAGGTTAGTGAAGGCCGATTGCCCGGTGGTATTGAATTCTACCTGCCCCTGTTTTTTAACGCAACCAACACCCTATTTGACTACCTGCCCAGCAACGTAAGTATCGCTACAACTGCTGGATTTTCTGCATTAGTCGATCAGACTTATGCCGATATTCAGTCTCGATTTGATCATGCTAAACAAGATTTACAGCGTCCGCCACTGGCCATGAATCGTGTATTTTTAAGTAAAGAGTGTTTATTTTCTGCCATTAAACAGCAGCAGCAATTAGTTATTGGCACATCAAAACTAGAAGATAAGCCGGGAAATTTGAACTTTGCATCAAAATTATTACCACCGTTACGGATAGACCCGCTTGCGACACACAGCGGTGCAGATGTTCAAGTAAAAAGTCCTTTATCCAAACTGTCTAGCTTTATCGATCGATTTAAGAAAAAAATCCTGATTGTTTGCGAATCACAAGGTCGACAAAGTGTTTTAGAGGAGCTACTAAGCAATCATCATCTTGAAGCGCAAACTGTCCAAGATTGGCAGCACTTCTTATCGACTGATAAATTACTCAACATCACTCACCAGACTCTATCTCAAGGGTTGCTAGGCCAAGATATTGCCATCATTACTGAGGATGATTTATTTGGACAAGAGGTTGTCCAACAACAGCGCCGGCGCAGAGCTAAGCACAAAGATTTTGATGAAGCCATTAAGAGCTTAGTAGAGATNAAAACGGGCGATCCAATAGTGCATGAAAATTACGGTATTGGACGCTATTTAGGCCTAAAAACTCAAACTTATGACGGCCTATCACAAGATTTTTTACAATTAGAATATGCCGGTGGCGCCAAACTCATGGTGCCAATGACCTCGCTTAACCTAATCTCACGCTATTCCGGCGCTTCACCTGACAGCGCACCACTACACAAATTAGGCACGCCACAATGGAGCAAAGCCAAGCAAAAAGCTGGAGAGGCTTTGCACGATGTTGCNGCCGAACTGCTAGAAATATACGCCAAACGTGAATCGCAAACTGGCTTTGCTTTTCCTGAGCCAAATGATGCCTACTCTTCTTTTGTTGCCAACTTCCCGTTTGAAGAAACCCCTGATCAGCTTAAAACTATGGGCGAGGTGTTGGCGGATATGCGCTCGCACAAACCAATGGACCGCTTAGTGTGTGGCGATGTAGGTTTTGGCAAAACAGAAATTGCCATGCGTGCTGCTTTTTTAGCGGTTGAGGCCGGAAAACAAGTTGCTATTTTGGTGCCAACCACACTACTCGCCAAACAACATCATCAGTCCTTTATTGATCGATTTATTGATTACCCTGTTGAAATTGCCGCCTTATCTCGCTTTCAAACCCCGAAAGAGCAAAAGCTTGTTATTGAAAAACTCAATGAAGGAAAAGTTGATATTGTTATTGGAACACACAAAATCATTCAAGGCAGTATTAAGTATAAGAACTTAGGGCTTATTATTATTGATGAAGAACATCGTTTTGGCGTTAAGCAAAAAGAGGCACTGAAAAAACTTCGTGGTCAAAGTGATATTCTTACCATGACGGCCACGCCAATTCCGCGTACTTTAAACATGGCACTCGGCTCACTTAGAGAGCTTTCTATCATTGCCACACCGCCTGCTAAACGCAGTGCAATCCAAACATTCGTACAAGAATGGAAAGACGACAATATTAAAGAGGCTGTCACCCGTGAGCTACATCGTGGCGGACAGATTTTTGTTTTGCATAATGATATTGACTCCATTGACAATATGGCGCAAAGCCTAACAGAGCTCATGCCTAATGTTCATGTTCGTATTGCTCACGGACAAATGCCAACACGAGAACTTGAGCATATCATGAGTGATTTTTATCATGCGCGTTTTCAAATTTTAGTGTGTACCACGATCATTGAAACTGGCATTGACATTCCCAACGCCAACACCATTATTATCAATAATGCACATAATTTTGGCCTGGCGCAACTACACCAGTTACGTGGGCGCGTTGGGCGCTCGCATCATCGGGCATACGCCTACTTGGTTATTAAATCGCATCAATCACTTTCCAAGGATGCCAAAAAACGCTTAGATGCCATTGAATCTTTAGAAGAGCTAGGCGCCGGGTTTATGCTGGCTAATCATGATTTGGAGATTCGTGGCGCTGGAGATTTGCTTGGCGACAATCAATCTGGAAAAATCAGTGAAATTGGCTTTAATCTTTATCACGATCTACTCAAACGCACGATTGATGCCATGCGCCAAGGGCGAAAAATTAATTTGGATGATCCGATTAATCATGAGATTCAAATTGATTGTGGCTTGCCGTCTATCATTCCTCAAAACTATTTAGAAGATGTGCATGAGCGACTCGTACTTTACAAGCGCATTGCCAGCTGCAAGACTAACAACGAGCTCAAAGAACTACAAATCGAGATGATTGACCGATTTGGCTTATTGCCAGATTCCACCAAACATCTATTTGCCAATACGCGACTAAAACTTTTTTGCGAAAAAATCGGAATTGATGAAATCAGCCTGTATGAAGACAAAGCTATCATCACTTTTGGCACTAAAAACACCATGGAGCCGATAAAAATCATCCAATTAATCCAAAAACAGCCTAAAAACTACCAGTTAAAGGGTCAAAATCAGTTAATTGTGAAAGAAACCATGCCTGAAGACATCAGGCGTATTGAGCTGGTTGAAAATTTGCTAAAAAAGCTAAATTAGCTTATATTTGGATAATTTAGCTGAAAAGATCTTAAGCGTTGCAAAAATAAAGACAATCGCGCCCAAAATGCCACTCATTGAATAAGATTGCATAAACCAAATCCAGTCTGTGATAATTTTTCCATTCATTGGGTAGACAATCAATTTACCCAGCGTGGCAAGAACAACGGTCAAAACAATTAACACCAGGATTTGAGTATAGTTCACCTTTCCAGAGTTGAAAAAGCTAGAAAAACGAACACTTCGCATCATCCAAATAGCAATAACTGGCGCCAGACTATCAATAACTTTACCCAGGTAGCTATTAATGTAAGCCATATCAAATCCGCCTTTAATTATAAGCGCTGCTACCAAATAGCCTAACAAAACACCCGTAAATGCCCTAAAGCCAAACAATAAAATCGAAAGAATCGAGGCACCCATTGGCAGCCAAAGATAGTTGGCTACAGAAATATTATAATGATCAAACGGAATAATCATATAGCGTGATACAAAAACTGCAATAAAGGCGATTAAGTTATATTGGATAAATTGTTTGAACGTAGTGTTGTGCATGCTTTAATGTTGATTAATTAAAAGTGGGGTTATTTTCACATATATTAAACAATTAATATAGATTCAAAATAACACCTATAAGCCTCCAGCTTATTTTTTAATGATTGCTGAATGCAGCGTCAATTAATGCAATAATGCATCAATGTGTCGTCAGTTAATCAAGAAAAACCATGTCTAAAGATATTGGGCAAATCGAGCTAATAG
>JGI26257J51711_1000539_pt1 | contig 12426 bp, 18 predicted proteins | sample SaaInlV_200m_DNA_5_FD_51711 | JGI IMG/M metagenome (IMG submission 51711) | reverse complement strand
CATGCAGGTGCAATTGTAATGGGAACTTATGGATCAGCAGAATCTAAAGTATCAATGTTTAACAAAGCAAACATTCCAGTGGCAAAAAGACCAGCAGAAGTACCAGTATTATTAGCAGGAAAGATGGAAAATAGATTAGAATAAAAGGAAGAGATTGAGGAGAAAATTAAATGCCAATTACAGACCCTGAAAAGAAACGCATTGCACAACATGCACGATTAGTTATGAGAATCTGCTTCAAATGTGGATGCAGAAATGACATTGGGGCTACAAGATGCAGAAAATGTAGAAATCCATACTTGAGATTAAAGAACAGAAATCTCGGTGTAAAGAAATAGAATTAAGAAAGCATTAATCTTTCACGATATTCTCTAATTGCATATTTTAAAGCAGATTCATTATTTACAATAAAGGATTTTGCAGCACTAGGATCATCTATTTCTTCTAAAGATAATTGCAAGTCATCAGGTAATTGATCATTCATTTGAAATAGAATCTTTCCTGCAGCGATGTATTGACCTAAATTATTTGCAGAATCAAATGCTAAATTCATTCGGTCAATTATGGTATCAAATTCTTTTAAAGACATGAAAGAGATTTTTGATAATTAATACAAAAAGGTTAGGTAATTACAAAATATTAAAAAAACTAAAGATAGAAAACACCGTAATTTCATAAAGTATTTGGACTGGTCGTCTAGTTTGGTTTGGATGACGCACTCACACTGCGTAAGGAAGAAATTCCCGCAAAGGTCGTGGGTTCAAATCCCATCCGGTCCATTTATCATAATTTAATTTCTACAAATAATATCATATGGATAAAAATTCAAAATGGCTATATGGCATAATTTGACATCAAAAAAAGTGTCAACGTATAATCACATTCCAACTAATTTCAAACAAGCAGAATTAATTGAAAAAGATAATGCACATTTTTACCAAACACCAACGGGAGAAATCTACCCATCAATTACAACAATACTACATGAAACAATGTCTGTTGAAAAAAAAGAAGGATTACAAAATTGGAAAGATCAAGAAATTGCTGCAGATTATATCACTCAAGAAGCAGCAACAATAGGCACAGAAACACATCAATTAATTGAAAATTACATTAATGATGCAAGACAGGCAGATGAAGTAAGATTACTATCAGTTGCACATTTTAATAATTTAATTCCATTTTTACAAAAAATTAATGATGTACATGGAACAGAATTAAGATTGTATAGCAATGCAATGAAGTTAGCTGGTACTTCAGATTGTATAGCAAAGTACGATGGAGAATTATCAATTATAGATTATAAAACAAAAAGAAGTAATCAAAAAGAAGAATGGATGACAGACCATTTTATCCAAGGTACAGCATATGCACAAATGTTTAAAGAATTAACAGGTATTGAAATTAAAAAAGTTGTCATTTTAGTAAGTAGTGAAAAAAATTCAAGAATGGAATTTGTAAAAGATACTGCAGATTACAAGGAATTACTAACTAAACGTTTGAATCAATATTATGATATTTTAGAATAGCAATAAAGGACTAGTAGAAATGAATAATAAATTATTTAAATGACTTTGAATGGATATTATTTGAAATGAATACAAAAATGAATTTACTAGTAATAGCATCAATAATGACAGTATTTGGAGCAATAATGATTCCAAATGTTGTTGCAGAAACAGATCAAAATAATATTAGCATAAAACCAATAAATGAAAAAGTTAGTTTAGAGACAACCACTGTTACACTAAGTGTTCCTGAAAACAACACATTACCATGGGGAACAGTATTTGGAGCAGCATCAGATGTTGCTGAAAGATATCCAGTTATCATTCAATTTTACAAAGGTAATGAGGCAGTCCATATCGCACAAGTAGACACTAAAGGAGATGGCTCTTACGAATACAAATTCAGAGTAAAAAACTTGGATCAAAATACAGGTGAATTTACAGATATATTTCATGGAGAATATATTGTAAAAATATTCAAAGTCATTCCAAACACAGACCTAGTTGTCTAAAAGGAAACAGATTCAGGATAAATTTCAATAATACACCTAATTTGTTAAAAATCAAAAAAAATACTCATAGAATTCATATACCAAGTAAAAATCAAAACAACTAGAAAATGACTAAAAATTTTTGGCATGATATAGAGGCTGGAGAAAATATTCCAGAAAGGGTTAACGTAATTGTTGAGATTCCAAAGGGGTCAATGAACAAGTACGAATATGATAAAAAACACAATATGATGAAATTAGATAGAGTATTATTTTCACCGTTTCACTATCCAGGAGATTACGGACTTATTCCACAAACATTATCAGAAGATGGAGACCCATTGGATGCTTTAGTACTTGTTACAAATCCAACATATCCAGGAATTTTAATTGAATCAAGACCAATAGGGTTACTTGAAATGAAAGATGATGGAGAACCTGATGATAAGATAATTTGTGTTTCAGTAAATGATCCAAGATATTTACATAAAACAGATATTTCTGANTTTGAGGATCACTACCGCTCAGAGATTGCACANTTTTTCCAAGTGTATAAAGATCTAGAAGGTAAAAANGTNGAAATCTTAGGATGGAANTCAGCAAAAGAAGCTAAAGCAGTAGTTGTTGAATCAATTAAAAGATACAAAGACACTTTAAAAAAATAATAAAATGCAAAAAGATTGTGAGCATTTTTTACAAAAAGGAAAAAATATTTCTCCCAACACTAAAAATTGTGAAGAGTGTGAAAAAGAAAAATTACCAATAGTAGCTCTTCGAATGTGTTTAACATGTGGACATGTAGGTTGTTGTGATTCATCAATTGGAAAACATGCAACAAAACATTTTGAAGAAACAGGGCATCCAGTGATGAAAGCAGTTCCAGAAAACATTTGGAAATGGTGTTATGTTCATGAAGAATATTATTAATTCATTTCAAAAATAGAACATATCTATTCATTTTTTAATAGTTAGAAAATAGTAACAACAATGGCACAATATGAATTAGGCAAATGGGATTTATCAGAACTTGTTAAAAATCCAAAAAGTCCTGCATTTCGAAAACAGATTCAAGATTTAGAAAGCCAAGCAAAAAAGTTTGAAAAAATCAAATCAAAATTAAATCCAAAAATGACATCTAAACAATTTAAAGGGATTTTACAGCAAATTGAAGAAATTTCACATAAAATGAGTAAAATTGGAGGCTATGCATCACTATCATACTCATCAGATACTCAATCAGATGAAGCAACATCATTAATGACTCAAATGTCAAAATTAGGTTCAGAAATTTCTAACAAAATATTATTTTTTGATTTATGGTGGAAGACACAAGTAGATGAAAAAAACGCCAAACGACTAATGAAAGATACAGGAGAACTCAAAGAATATCTAGCATACAAAAGATTATTTGCAAAATATGCATTAAGTGAATCTGAAGAAAAAATCATAAACATATTAGATGTAACAGGAATCTCTGCACTTGTAAAATTGTATGATAAAATTACCAATGTGTATGAATACAAAATGAAAGTTGGTAACAGAACAAAAACAATGACAAGAGAAGAACTAACAAATTATGTTAGAAGTACAAATCCAAAAGTTCGAGAAACAGCATACAAAACAATTCTTACAAAATATACAGAAAACAAAGGAGTTATCGGAGAAATTTATCAAAACATTGTTCTAAATTGGAAAGATGAAGGAATAGAACTTCGAGGATACAAAAGTCCAATATCAATGAGAAATATTGCAAATGATGTAGATGATAAAACAATAGAGTCACTTTTATCAATTTGTAGAAAAAACTCTACAGTATTTCAAAAATTCTTTCTTCAAAAAGCAAAAATGCTAAACATGAAAAAATTACAAAGATATGATTTGTATGCACCAGCAGCATCTAAAATTAAAGAAAAAAATTATTCNTACAATCAATCAGTNAAATTAGTTTTTGAATCACTTGGNAANTTTAGCAGTACTCTAGAGGAACATGCAAGAAAAGTATTCAATGAAAATCATATTGATTCAGCAATTAGACAAGGAAAAAGAGACGGTGCTTTTTGTAGTACACTATCCCCAAAGATTACACCCTATGTTTTAGTAAATTTTACAGGTAAATCAAGAGATGTTTTCACTTTAGCACATGAATTAGGCCATGCAGTGCATAGTCAGGCAGCTCAAGATAGGTCAATTTTAGTGCAAGATGCACCACTACCATTAGCTGAAACAGCATCTACATTTTCAGAGTTGTTACTGTATGATAACTTGGCAGACAAAATATCAGATGATCAAAAGAAAATAATGTTAGCAGAGAAAATTGATGATTTGTATGCCACAATACTCAGACAATCATTTTTTACAATTTTTGAAGTTGATGCACATGATCAAATTAGTAAAGGAACAACAATTGATGAAATTTCAAAAACATATTTACAAAATTTAAAAGAACAATTTGGAAATTCAGTAAATCTTTCAGATGATTTTGCAATAGAATGGAGTTGTATTCCACATTTCTACCATACACCATTTTACTGCTATGCATATTCATTTGGAAATCTATTAGCATTATCATTATTTCAAAGATATAAAAAAGAAGGAAATGATTTTGTTAAATCATATATGGAAATACTTGCAGCAGGAGGTTCAAAAAAACCAGAAAAATTACTTTCAGAGCATGGATTTGATATTAAATCACCAAAGTTCTGGCAAGAAGGTTTTGATTATGTGAATCAACAAGTGAAGGTTCTATCATCATTAAATTAGATTTTAGTTTAAAGAAAAATTATATTTTTAAATAAAATTAAGATTCATCGTTATTTTTTAATGGAATAAAATTATCAACTATTTTTGTAATGTCTAAAAGTAAAGAATCTTTTATTTTTTTTAATGAATTATCAGGATTATCAGATTGAGAAAGNAAATGNTTCAGTTGATCAAGGATAGCATGNTGAACTCNAGCTGTTAATAATTCAGCAATACTTTGTTCATTTGTAAAATCAACTTCAGTNATGTTTACTGCTTGATTAGCCATTTCAAATGTAAAAGAAGAAGAATANCCACCACGAGTAAAAGCAATNTCTCTAAGAACCAATTTTTTAACTTCATCAGGATTTCCCATGTCAGCTCGAGCAACCATATCATTTAGTTGGTCCAATATGGCATACTGAACTCTAGTTTGTAATAATTCAGGTATACTTTTTGCATTTTCTATTTCAGTAATGCTTGCCTTTTGGTCACCAATAGTGATGAATTTATTCACAGTTAGAATTAGAATTATTTTGGGTATAAAGTATTTGNAGAAATTGTTAATTGAATAGTTTAGAATAATGGGGCTGNCAGTCCAACGCATGGACTGCCAGCTTGTTCCCCGAACGGTTTGAATTCGATGTCATTTGTATATCTGAAATAATATGATTTAAACCTTTGAGATTATTTTAAATCCAATTTTTTAGGTTTAAGTTTTCTTATTGTACCAAGTAAAATTCCAATAGTTATTCCCAATTGATAAAGAAAATACAACAAGACTTCAAAAGCACTAGGAGTAAGATCAGTGAATCTACTCAATGCAGTAAAAATTAGTAATAACGCACTAAAAAAGAAAACAAATCCTTTTACGATTCCATGCAAATTTGTAAATTTCAAAATAACAAAAGTCATCACCATAATAGAAAAAGCCAATACTGTAAGAAAACCAGTATTCATTCCAAAAATTAAAAATAGTGAAGAAACAACATCTCCAGGATTTGCTACAGACAAGTTTGTAAGATCAATTTTTTCAGGGGAGATTGGAAACGAGGTACACTAAGAACTGCATTGATTAAAAATAAAACAAACAAAGTTACTGAGACAGTTTTTACATGATTTTGTAGTCTAGGAATCTTAAAAGAATCGCCCTTCCAAGAATAATTCCTTGAGATAAACCAATTCCAAAAGTACTCAAAATTACAATTAATTGAATTAAAGGATCATTGAAACTATCAACAAGCATAGGAATTAAAGCCATTAACAATAAAATCAAAACACATCAAAATATGGGTTTCTCAACAAAATTATAAAAAAAATTATGTACAATAAAGTAACAATAGAGAAGTAAATTTAATATTTCATAATTAAAGGGGCATAATGTGTTAAAAATAATTTTTATCATTAGTTTGATTGTGTTTATGGGGGTTTCAACAAATTATGCATTCTCACAAGAAATTGGCCTATCAACATTTCAAGAAACAGCACAAGTAATTATCGATGAAAAAATAGATAACAAAAGCATAGCATCAGTGACATTATTGAGTTCAAATATTCAAGAAATCAAGATACCAACAGAAATTAAACAAAAAATAATAGAAAATAAACGAATTCAAGCAGTTATTTTAACAAATGAAAATAATTGTGTTTTAGGAGTGTATGATCAATCATGCATTATTATCAATATAGAAAGAAGTCCAGATGATAAGGGAATATTTGCAATACAAGACAATACAAGAATAATTGCAGATTCATACATTGAAGGTATTAACAAAATCTTTGATACAGATGCCAAATTTTTTCAAGTATTCATACAAACCGAAGATGAAATGAATCAAGCATTAAAGACATCAGGAATTGTCTCAGGCAGCAGAATAATTTCAGCAGTATACACAATGCCTATGGAAGATACAGATTCAATGTATACAAAAATTTCATCAATGTTATTATCAAAATCAATTAGAGAAGGTGGAGGATTTTATGATGTTGCAAAAACACTAGCTATGAATGAAAATGCTAAAATGTCATTTTCAATAATTCCATCAGATTCAAAACTTCTTTCACAATTAAGAGTGTCAGTAGATACCCCACTACCAGATTCAGATACAACTAAAGCAAAAATATCTAAAATTAATCCTCTAGAATTTTTTAACATAGAAAATCTAAACAGATCAGATTATTTTGCATCAGGTAATTATCCACTAAATTCAATATTTCAAATAGTGATTTTATCAAATGAAAATACAAATGTATCAGATGTCAAAGGACACATCATTCCAACACAGATGATAGATGACATAAAGATGCCAATAGAATTTACAAAAAAAGGATGGATTTTTGATCCACAAGAAGGACAACAAATTCAAGGCAAGTATATTTTTGGAGAAAGTACATCAGTAAATGAAAATGAATTAAAATTTTCACTTGGTGGAAGTAACATTCAATCTAAAGAAATAGAATTAGATGAATCAACAGTGGTTGTAATAATAATAGCAATAGTCTCAATTGGGGCTGCAATATTTTATCTTAAAGGATATAAAAAATAATTATACCAAAAGAACTGCAGCTGCAAAGACAGTAGTCCATTTTCCATCTTTATCACCCTTAGTAGATTGAGTTACATTGTGAGTATTGTAAATTTGACCAGATATGGACCATTGTTGTCTTTTTTCATCCCAGTCCTTATCAGCATCAAAAGGAATTCCTAATGAAGATGCCAACATTTGTGCAGCAATATCTTCTGCATAATCACCTGCTTGATTCTCATTTTGACCAAAGGCCTCATACTCAGACAAATATCCATAGCGTTCAGTATCTTTTGGTTGTGCAATACCAACAGATGCAGAACAAACTCTGTGAGGTTCCTTTGTTTGATTTTTGGAATAAATTGTAAATAAAATCTGGCCAGCTTTAATTTTTTTCAAACCCTCTTTACGAGTAATCAATTTAGCTTTTGGAGGAAAAATACTTGAAATTAATACCAAATTAGTTCCAGCAATACCTGCATCCCTTAATGCATATTCAAAACTAGTTAACCTATCCTCATGTACACCCTTACCCTTTGTAAGAAACAATTCTTTAGCGATTAAATCTAACATTTCTGAACTTCAGATAGAGAGTTATTATTTATATCTTAATTCTAAAAAATTAAAGCGATATTATTTATCAGATTTTGGTTTTTTCTTTTTCTTTCTTTTATCAGGGGATGCTTGAACTTGTGTCAAATAGATGAATGTGAAAAATGCACCCAATCCAATATTGATAATTCCCATAAAAGTAATCATGATTTTAAAATTAGGAGGCGTAAAAGAAGATAGTCCAATAACTATACCAACTGCACCAGTTGCAAAAAACATCATCATTAGAACCTTAACTCTAGTTGGTTCAATGTATCTCATATGAAATAATTAAAATCACAATATTATAAATGGACAGGTGATAAAATTATCAAAAAATGATTCTCAGGTAACACTTTAAAGATTGAAAAATTTGTTTTATTTCGTGCCAATGTAGCTCAGCCTGGTAGAGCAACTGATTTGTAATCAGTAGGTCATGGGTTCAGATCCCGTCATTGGCTCTTTTAATTTTAAAAAATCAAAGACACCACAATAGGAATAAGTATACCAAAAAAATCAAAGTAAATCTCTATGAGTTCAGAAGATGTAGAAGTTAATCCTAAAAATAATGAAAAAATGGTAAGTAAAGCGGTATTCAATAAATTAATCATAATCACCATTATTACAATAGGTGTCGCAGCATTTTTTGCAGGAACATATACTTCAAATCTAAATTCAGATCAGGTTTCTGAAAAAGAACTAAATGATGCAATTGCAAAATTGGAATTAAAAATTCTTCAAAATCAATTACCTACAAAACAACAAAGTCCACCATTAAAAATATCAGAAGATAATGATCCAGTGATAGGGGACATAGATGCACCAATCACAATTATAGAATTTTCAGATTATCAATGTCCGTTTTGTGCAAGATTCCACATACAAACACTTCCAACAATTATGGATGAATATATCGATAAAGGAACAGTCAAACTAGTATTCAGAGATTTCCCAATTCAAAGTATTCATCCAAATGCAGTACCAGCATCAGTAGCATCAGAATGTGCAAATGAACAAGGAAAATTTAAAGAAATGTACGATGTCCTATTTGAAAAACAAAATGAATGGAATAATCAAGAAATGAGTAAAGCAGTAGAGTTGTTTAGTCAATATGCATCAAAAATGCAATTAGATCAAGAGAAATTTGATTCTTGTCTTAAAAATGGAAAATACATTGAAGAGATAAAAAAAGATCTAGAGGATGGAAGAGCATATGGAATATCAGGAACACCAGGATTTTTTATCGGAAATGATCAAATTGGATTTATTGAATTAAAAGGCGCACAACCATTTGAGAGTTTTAAAAAAGTCATAGACACTCAATTAAAGAATTAAAATAACAAGCGTTTATTAGACCTGAATCGAATTTTGCAGTATCGGAATAATGACGAATAAGCAATAAGCTTTCTCGTTATTGCTTAAGAGAAAAAACAAAATGACAAAATTTAAAGATTTAGGATTAAAAGACGAAGTACTTAGAGGAATTACTGATCTAGGATTTGATGAAGCATTTGAAATTCAAGAGGCAGTTATTCCAGTATTATTATCAGGAAGAGATGTTGTAGGACAAGCCCACACAGGTTCAGGTAAAACAGCAGCATTTGCATTATCAATGTTAAATGACATTATACCAAAAAAAGGAATTCAAGGATTAATCATGGCACCAACAAGAGAATTGGCCATGCAAATTAGTACTGAAATTAAAAAAATGGGAAAACATACTGGAATTAGAATTGCCACAGTCTACGGAGGACAAGGAATGGGAATTCAACTAGATGCATTACACAGAGGTGTAGAGATTATTGTAGCAACACCAGGTAGACTCATAGACCATCTCAAAAGAGGTTCAATAGAATTAGGAGACATTACACATATCGTACTAGATGAAGCAGATACAATGCTGGATATGGGTTTTGTAGATGACATTCAATTTATCCTAGACTTATCACCAGAAGACAGAATAATGTCATTGTTTTCAGCAACAATGCCAACTGCAATTTTAAGATTAGGTGAAGATTATTTACACAATCCAAAACAATTCCTATTAGATGCAGATGATCTAAGTGGAGAAGGAATAGACCAATCATTTTTAGTAATTAAAGACAGAGACAAATTCAAGTATTTACTTGATTTCATCAAACCATTGAAAGGTCAAAGTATTGTATTTTGTTCAACAAAGTATAGAACCAGAGATGTTGCAAAATATCTTCACCAAGAAAAATACAATGCAGTTGCCATAGAAGGGGACATGTCACAAAGTAGAAGAGAACAATCAATGGGTAAATTTAGAAGCGGTAGAGCAGACATTTTAGTTGCAACAGATGTTGCATCAAGAGGCATAGATGTACCAAGAGTAGAATTAGTAGTTAATTATGATGTACCAAATCAAGAGATGGCATATTTCCACAGAATAGGAAGAACAGCCAGAGCAGGTACAGAAGGTAGAGCAATTACATTTGTATCATATTCATCAGTAGGGGATTGGAATATCATAAAACGTCAAATCAAAGTTCCACTAAGAGATCTAAATCAAGAAATGAACATCGAAATATCAATTCCAGACCCATTGAAAAGACAATCATCAAGAAGATTTGGTGGTGGCAGTGGTGGAAGATCAAGTTATGGTAGAGGTGGTGGTGGAAGATCAAGTTATGGTAGAGGTGGTGGCGGCGGCTACGGTAGAGGTGGTGGCGGCGGCTACGGTAGAAATACCAGAGACGATAGAGGAAGTAGAAAAAAAGATAGAGGAGATGATGGTAAAAATAGTTACGGCGGACGCAGTAGATGGTAATCTTACAAAACTTAAAGACAAGAACTGTAACAATTAATTTAAGGTAAAAAAAATGCACAAAGGATTCATTTTATTAAATTGTGATCTTGGAGCAGAAGAATTTATTGTAGACCAATTAAAACAAATGTCAATAATTAGTAACGCATACCTAACTTTTGGAGCATATGATGTAATTGCAGAAATTGAAACAGAGAATCAAGAAGGGTTTGAAAAAGTAGTTGCAACGATTAGAAAATTATCCAGAGTAGTAAGCACAATGACATTAAATGTAATTAATACAGATAATTAGATTTTTAAAAAAATATTATTTATCATCAAGTTTTTTTTGTAGTTTTGAGTTTTCTTTTTCTAAAGTCTTAACTTTTTTTAAAACTTTTTTTAATTCCATATTCATATTTTTCAAATCCTTTTCTGATTGTAATAATTTAGTTAAAGATGCTGGAACTTTTTTAACAGTAATTTTTTTTAAAATATCAGTTTTTTTACTCAAGGCTTTTTTTGAATTTAAAGTTCTTTTTAGATCTTTCTAAGAAAAATGTGTAGATTATGTTTCTGAATCATCTTTATCATAACCCATAGTTTCAAGGACCTTATAGTATCCATCAGGGTCAATTTCCTTTAATTGGACGATTATATCAAAAAAACTCTTTTCAACATCTTCAGACATTAGATTTTCAATATACAGACCATCTAAATAATTTTCCAGTTTTAATCATAATCAAACTAAATCAATTTTTAGAATCTAAAGAGGATAATGGAATAATTGTTATAGGAGTGTGGCCAGGTTGTTTCAAATTGCAGAAAATTGAATATGAAGGAACAGTATGGGTGTTAAATTACAATAATCCACAGCCACTTTTAGATCACGCAGTTCACATGTTAGAAAGACATGGAGTAAAACGTGAAGATATGGAAATCACAGAAACACCAAATGCAACAGTAGGGGCAATTGTTGTTGAAATATGGCCATATGAATTAGTAATAGCAAGGGTAAGAACAACAAGAAATGATTCATTTATCAGCGCTACTGAATTTAATATCGAATTAAAGTTAGATGAAGACGGAAATTATATCGATTATCTTTGAAAAAAAAGAAAATTCAAAACATCATTCTTCTTAGTATTGCCATTGTTCTAATTGGTTCAATTATAGTATACAATTATTCAGCAGATATTACAAAACAAAAAGGATTACAGTTTGGCAATGAATTAAATCAAATTGAGAACAAACTCTCAGATATACAAGGAAAGTTTTATTCTGAAAAGACAAAATGGATAGAAGGAGATATTTCAAAAATAGAGTTACTAGAATTTTATGAAATTCATGTGGATAATTTTAAAGAAATAATTTTAATGTATGATGAATTAACACCGCCAGAATTATTTGAAAGTTCAGTGGCATTATTAAAAATCTCAGCTGAAACTCAACTGGATAGTGATTTGCAATTCATTAAATGGATTAAAACAGGAGATGAAGCAGCCAAAATTAGATCAGATGCGTTGATTCAAGAAGCATATGAATTTCAAAATTTAGGTTTAGTAGAATTTCAAACAGCTAAGATGGGCATAAAACATTATGTCGGAGGAGAAAAATTTGAACAACCACAAGGTGTTTCAGCAAAAAAAGTAGTACAAGTATCAGAAAAAATGAAAGAGAGATGTGATGGAGAATTCAGAAATGAGTTAGGAGAATTTGATTCCAATGAAATAGAAATAGAATGGTTCAATTGTAATAACAATGCAGAAGAATGGAAAATGGACCATCTACCATAAATTAAGATA
>JGI26257J51711_1000530_pt1 | contig 12510 bp, 10 predicted proteins | sample SaaInlV_200m_DNA_5_FD_51711 | JGI IMG/M metagenome (IMG submission 51711) | reverse complement strand
TCCACTTGCCAGAAGAATGGAGTATCATCTGCTGAGGCGTTGAGATTACTTTATAAAGGGCAGTGGCCTGAGTTTATGGGGCTGAGTCCTGAATAGTTACCCTGTACTTTAAATTAAATATCTAACTCGTAAGAACTGTATTTGTTCAGGTATTATTATAGATGCAAAAGTGAAAAAGTCAACAGGCAATATGATCTGTGTCAATATAAAATAGTAATGTTTTTGTGGTAATTTCGGTGGTAATTTTCTCTCTCTTTAAACAGGTAGAGAGAGTGCTTTACTTAATATGACATAACCCATAATTTTTTGTGGTTTAGTTTGTATGGTAGAATATTGAGAAATGCGCAGATCTATAGTTTATCAAGAACATAATTTTGAAGTTAAGAGCTCTACTATTGCTGGTTGTGGTAAAGGGCTATTTAGTGGAACGACACTCTATCGTGGAGATACGGTCGGTCCTTATGCGGGAGAGATGATAACTGATNCTCAATCAGAGCAGGAACCATATATAGATTCACACTACCTGCTTTGGCTCTGCGCTGATCATCTTATTGTTGGCGAAAACTACACTAGGTATATTAACCACTCTAGCACCCCGAATGTTCAGTTTGTGGTCTCTACTCGGTGGAAGAGCGCGCGAGTTGAGGTGCTAAAGAGAGTCCCCGTTGGAGGAGAGCTCTTTTTAGATTATGGCTCCGATTTTTGGGAGGCATCAGAGTTGGAGTGTAGATAATGAAAAGACGAATACTTTAAGTAGTTTCTCTTTTAAGTTGTCCGTCCACGCATCTGTACTGCATCTGCAACTCTTCTAATAGCTAACATAAATGCTGCAGTACGGTAGGAGAGTTCCTGTTTAGAGTGAGCAAGGGCGGCGACCTCATAGAAGCTATCAACTAGTTTTTTCTCTAGCTTACTGTTTATATATTTTTCTTCCCAGTAGTTGTGTTGTAGNTTTTGGACCCACTCATAATAGGAGACAATAACTCCACCAGCATTAGAGAGAATGTCTGGAACCACAGGAATGTTTTTCTTCCATAGAATTTCATCTGCAGAAGGGGTGGTTGGTCCATTTGCACCTTCAATTATAACTTTACATTTTATCGCTTCTGCATTTAGTTTATGAATCACCCCACCTAGCGCAGCAGGAATTAGAAAGTCGCAAGGTAGGCAGAGAAGAGCTTCGTTATCTATAGGTTCTACCCCTTTAAAAGAGTGAATAGAGTCATTCTCTTTTTGCCACTCAATTAACTTAGGGATATCTAATCCATNTTTTGAGTAGATTCCACCTGCGGCATCACTCACGGCTATAATCTTACAGCCATAAGAGTGGAGAGTGCGGGCAGCCCAACTTCCTACATTTCCAAATCCCTGTATTACCACCGATGCACCTTGAAGAGGGATATTACGATACTTTGCAGTTTCACGAAGGATAATGGATGCTCCTAGCCCAGTTGCGGCTTCTCGCCCTTTAGAGCCACCTAGACTTATAGGTTTTCCTGTAACGATACCTGGTGTGTAGCCATTGATCTGGCTATANTCATCCATAAACCACGCCATAACTTGGGCGTTTGTATTTACATCTGGTGCAGGTATGTCTGTATGGAGGCCAATTACTGGGGTGATAGAGCGTACAAAAGTTCTCGTTAACTGCTCTAGCTCTCGGCAAGAGAGTTCCTTAGGGTCAATCTGAATCCCACCTTTTGCGCCGCCAAATGGGATGTTTACTAGAGCGGTTTTGAATGTCATTAGAGCAGAGAGCGCACGGACCTCATTAGCATCAACGAGGTGGTGGTAGCGTAGCCCACCTTTACAGGGACCTCTAGCATCATTGTGTTGAATACGGAACCCTTTGTATACTTTTAGTGAACCATCCTCTTTTACTAAAGGAAGTTCAACTTTAATTTCGCGATCAGGATATTTTAAGAGAGTAGCTAAGTTCTTATCTAGTTTTAGCTCATTTACAGCGCGATCAAATTGATCACAGTACGCCTTAAAATTATCTACATCCATTGTTTTCATATCCTCTTAGCTATTTCTGTTTGAATTTACTGCTGGTATGTTATGCCTAAATATCTAATATATTATCTGTGACACAAGTTTATCGTATCACACTATTTGTTCATAAACTTTAAGCAACCTCTATCATCCGCCAATTTTATCTCTATTGACGGAACCTGCTTGCTCTCAATTGCATAGGCGCGGCACCCTCTTGGAAGATTTGGTTTCCAAGTAGTGTAGAAAAAACGACACCGAAAGCAGTCTGGTTGAAGGGGAGGAGGTTGTTGCATGGGAGGATATCTTACAGACTTTTTGCTCTTTAGGTTTACTGTTTGTGATACNCTTATCCGTTCAATGTTAGATCTATATTAATATGGAGAGTGTGAAATGGTAAGTTTAGAGACCCCTGTATGTGAGTTTGATGCGCTAGCCCCAGCGTTTGAGTTGTCAGATGTGGATGGTAAGATCTGGACTCCTAGTGAGTTGGTTGGTGAAAAAGGTCTGCTGGTTATGTTTATCTGCAATCACTGTCCTTATGTTAAGGCTGTATTAGAGAGNTTGGTGCGCGACACTCGTGAGCTTAAAACGCTAGGTTTGAACAGTGTGGCTATTATGTCTAACGATCCAACTCAGTATGAGGAGGACTCTCCGCAAAATATGAAGATCATTGCGGAGAAGTTTGATTTTCCATTTCCATATCTTTTAGATGAATCACAAGCGGTAGCTAAATCTTATGGAGCTGTCTGTACCCCTGATTTTTTTGGGTATAATAGTGAGCTGAAGTTGCAGTATAGAGGACGCTTAGATGAGAGTCGAAAGGAGACTGCGCCAGAGGGAGTGCGTAGAGATCTGTTTGAGGCGATGCGCGAAGTTGTTGAGACAGGTGCAGGACCTAAAGAGCAGATTCCTAGTATGGGGTGCTCCATTAAATGGTTGGATGAGTGAGTGATAGATAAAATAGATAAGTAGATAGATAAGATGAATGTAATAATTTAATAAAATTGGTTGAACATATTGGCATAGTAGTGGAGAATATGCAGTTCAAAATTTTTAGTTCATATTTTTTAGACAATAGTAATCAGAAATGGAGAGTTAATTAATGACAAGTAGAAGAGAACTAGCTAATGCGATTCGTGCATTAAGCATGGACGCAGTACAGAAGGCTAACTCAGGTCACCCAGGTGCACCTATGGGAATGGCGGATATAGCTGAGGTGTTGTGGAATGGGCATCTAAAGTTTAATCCAACAAATTCTAAATGGTCAGATCGTGACCGCTTTGTCCTATCTAATGGGCACGGATCTATGTTGATCTACTCTCTTCTGCATCTAACAGGCTTTGACCTTAGTATGCAGGATATTAAAGATTTCCGTAAACTGCACGCTAAAACTGCTGGTCATCCTGAGTATGGTTATGCTGATGGAATTGAGACTACCACTGGTCCATTAGGACAGGGTATTACTAATGCTGTAGGTATGGCGATTGCTGAACGCACGCTGGCAGCACAGTTCAATAAGCCTGGGCACGATATTGTTGACCATAACACTTATGTATTTATGGGGGATGGTTGTCTAATGGAAGGACTCTCACATGAATCTAGTGCAATGGCTGGAACTTTAGGTCTCGGCAAATTGACTGCATTCTGGGATGATAATGATATCTCTATCGACGGACATATCTCCGACTGGATGGAGCGTGATGTGGCAGGTCGTTTTGAGTCTTATGGCTGGCATGTTATTCGTGATGTTGATGGGCATGATGCTGGTGCAGTAGATGCAGCAATAACTGCAGCTAAGGCAGAGACAGCTAAACCTACCCTTATCTGTACTAAGACTACTATCGGATTTGGTTCGCCAAACCTTTGCGGCACTCATAACTGTCATGGTGCTCCATTAGGTGATGAAGAGATCGCAGCCACTCGTAAGGAGCTGGGCTGGGATCACGCTCCGTTTGAGATTCCTGATAATGTTTATTCAGGATGGGATCATAAAGAGCAGGGTGCAACAGATGAGGCAGCGTGGAATGATAAGTTTGCAGCCTATAAAGCTGCATTCCCTGAAGATGCATCTGAGTTTGAACGCCGTATGGCGGGNGATCTTCCTGCTGATTTTGAGGTTGAGATGGATAAATTCATTGCTCAGACTCAAACAGATATGCCAAATATCGCTTCTCGTAAAGCTTCACAAAATGCAATTGAGGCGATGGGGCCACTACTTCCAGAGATGTTCGGAGGTTCTGCTGACCTTACAGGCTCTAACCTTACTAACTGGTCAGGTACAGTTAAAGTTACTCCAGACAATGCTAACGGCAACTATATCTCTTGGGGTGTGCGTGAGTTCGGTATGGCACATATGATGAACGGAATGGTTTTGCACGGTGGCTTTAAAGTTTACGGCGCAACTTTCTTTATGTTTATGGAGTTTATGCGCAACGCGTTGCGTATGTCTGCACTGATGAAAATCGGTACCATATATGTCTACACACATGACTCAATTGGTCTAGGTGAAGATGGTCCAACTCATCAGCCAGTAGAGCAGTTAGCAACTATGCGTGCTATTCCAAACTTCCAGACTTGGAGGGGATCAGATGCAATTGAGTCTGCGGTCTCTTGGAAGATGGCAATGTTGCGAGGTAATGCACCAACAGCACTAGTATTCTCACGTCAAAATTTGACTCCAATGGAGCGTACTGCTGAGCAGCTCAAGAATATTGAGAAGGGTGGCTATGTACTGAAAGATTGTGATGGTGATGCAGATCTAATTATGATAGCTACTGGTTCAGAAGTTGGTCTAGCAGTTGAGTCCGCTGAAGCGATGAGTGGAACTAAAATTCGTGTTGTCTCTATGCCATCTACTGATGCTTATGATGAACAAGATCAAGCATACAAAGATTCAGTATTAACTCCAGGAGTTAAACGAATCGCTATTGAGGCTGGNGTAGATAATGGGTGGCATAAGTATGTCGGACTGGAAGGCGATGTTGTCTGCATGAGCTCATTTGGTGAGTCTGCACCTGCAGGTGAGCTATTCAAGCAGTTTGGCTTTACCGTAGAGAATGTAGTTGCCACNGCAAAGAAAGTTTTAAAGTAATTTAGGTATTTTTTAATAAAATAGGAGTAGTAAAAGATGACAATTAAAGTTGGAATTAATGGGTTTGGTCGTATTGGTCGTATGGTTTTCCGTGCTGTATATGATGAGGCTGAGTTTAATGATATTGAGATCGTAGGTATTAATGACCTACTAGATGCTGAGTATCTAGCTTATATGCTTAAATATGACTCTGTACATGGACGCTTCAATGGTGAAGTTAGCTCTGAAGATGGCGCACTTATTGTAGATGGACGCAAAATTCGTCTAACTGCAGAGCGCGATCCAGCTGATCTTAAATGGAGCGATGTTAGTGCTGATCTAGTAATCGATTCAACTGGTTTCTTCCTAACAGAAGAGAGTTGTCAGAAACATATCGATGCTGGCGCTAAGAAAGTTGTTCAGTCTGCACCATCTAAGGATGGAACTCCAATGTTCGTATATGGTGTTAACCATAATGAATATGCAGGTCAGGCAATTGTCTCTGCAGCATCTTGTACTACCAACTGTCTTGCTCCAGTTGCGAAGATTCTAAATGATAACTGGGGTCTAAAACGAGGCCTAATGACTACTGTTCACGCCGCAACAGCTACTCAGAAAACTGTTGATGGACCATCTATGAAAGATTGGCGTGGTGGTCGTGGAATCCTAGAAAATATGATTCCATCATCAACTGGTGCAGCTAAAGCAGTTGGCGTAGTTCTACCTGAGCTTAACGGTAAGCTAACTGGTATGGCTTTCCGTGTTCCAACTTCTGATGTTTCAGTAGTTGATCTAACTGTAGAGCTAGATAAGCCAGCAGAGTATTCTGAGATCTGTGCAGCTATGAAAACAGCGTCAGAAGGTGAGATGAAAGGAACTCTTGGTTATACAGATGAGAAAGTTGTATCTACAGACTTCCGTGGTATTAGCCAATCTTCAATCTTCGATTCAGAAGCTGGTATTGCGCTTGATGGAACTTTTGTTAAAGTTGTCTCTTGGTATGATAATGAGTATGGCTACACATGCAACATGATGCGCTTTGTACAGCATGTAGCTAACAACTAACATCTCCCCCNTAAAATCCGCCATCTCTGCGTGGACGGATTTTAGGGGTAATTTGTTAGCTGTTAATACAGATTGCAATAATTGTTTGCAGTTTGTTTTTGCAAAGTTATTTTGAGATAGATGATTTTGCAAAAAAATATTTAGAATGTCTTTAGGAGTATAGGAAAATATGTNAGTAATAAGAATGGTTGATCTAGATTTGACTGGAAAGCGTGTGTTGATTCGTCAGGACCTCAATGTGCCGATTAAAGATGGCAAGGTTAGTAGTGATAAACGGATCCAAGCCTCTATTCCAACCATTGAGCACTGCATCAAAGCAGGTGCACAGGTTATGTTGATGTCCCATCTTGGGCGCCCAACAGAGGGGGAGCCAGCGGATGAGTTCTCACTTAAACCAGTTGCTGATTATTTGACTGATGCACTAGGGCAAGGTGTTGCACTAGTTACTGACTATCTTGATACTGCGCCAACGCTCAATAACGGCGATGTCGTGATGCTAGAGAATGTCCGTTTTAATGTTGGTGAGAAGAAAAATGACGAAGCACTCTCTGCGAAATATGCAGCCCTCTGTGATATTTTGTAATGGATGCATTCGGTACTGCACACCGAGCACAAGCATCAACTCACGGCGTTGCTTCAGCTGCACCAACAGCAACAGCAGGGCCCTGTTGGCGGGCGAGCTGGAAGCTCTAGGTAAGGCGCTTGATAATCCTGCCCGTCCAATGGCTGCCATTGTTGGTGGTTCAAAAGTATCTACTAAATTGACAGTTCTTGAATCTCTCTCAAGCGTGGTTGATCAGCTTATCCCCGGTGGTGGTATCGCTAACACCTTTATCGCTGCAGCAGGATTTAATGTTGGTAAGTCTCTAGTTGAAACTGACCTTATCCCAGAGGCGAAACGCCTTATGGCTGCAGCAAAAGCTGATGGTAATGAGATTCCAGTACCAACTGATGTGGTAGTTGGTAAAGAGTTTAGTGAGTCAGCAGAGGCGATAGTTAAAAAAGTTGAAGATGTTGAAGATGATGATATGATTTTTGATATCGGTCCAGAGACTTCCGCCCGTTTTGCGGAGATGATGAGGTCAGCTGGAACAGTGGTCTGGAATGGTCCTGTAGGAGTGTTTGAGTTTGATCAATTTGGTGAGGGGACAAAATCATTAGGGATGGCAATTGCAGACTCTAGTGCATTTTCAATCGCTGGTGGTGGTGATACTCTGGCTGCAGTTGATAAATACGGTATCTCAGAGAAGGTCTCTTATATCTCAACGGGTGGTGGAGCATTCCTTGAGTTTTTAGAAGGTAAAAAACTTCCAGCTGTTGCTGTTCTTGAAGAGCGCGCTAAATAGAATTAGGATAGAGTACTACTATGCCAAGACGAACCAAAATAATTGCTACCCTCGGACCAGCAACTGACACTTCGGAAGCGTTGGATGAGCTAATTGAGGCTGGCATAGATGTAGTTCGTTTGAATTTTTCACATGGAACTGAAGAGGAACATCTGAAGAGAGCTGAGTCAGTGCGCAATAGAGCTCGTGCACATGGTCGCCAAGTGGGGGTGATGGTTGATTTACAAGGACCTAAAATCCGTATTGGAAAATTTGAGTCTGGAACTATTCAGTTAAAGGATGGAGATAAGTTCTGTATAGATATGGAGCTGGATCTGAGAAAAGGCAGTCAAGAAGCTGTCGGCTCAACTTATAATAAGTTAAATGAAGACCTCTCTCGTGGTGATACTCTTCTGCTTGACGATGGGCGTATTGCACTTTGGGTTATAGAGATTGATGGTGCTAAAATTAACTGTAAAGTTACGCAGGGGGGGAAGCTTTCAGATAATAAGGGGATCAACCTGCATGGCGGCGGACTCTCNGCAGCNGCACTTACCGATAAAGANNGAGCTGATATAAAAACTGCAGCTAAGATGGAGGCAGACTATGTTGCAGTATCTTTTGTGCGTAATGCTGAGGATGTGCGCGAGGCTCGCAAATTATTGACTGAGGCTGGTTGGGGTTCATGCGGTATCATCTCTAAAATAGAGCGTGCCGAGTCTATCAATGTGATTGATGATATTATGTTGGAGTCTGAAGGAATTATGGTGGCTCGAGGNGATCTTGGGGTTGAGATTGGAGATGCTTCACTTCCCCCTGTTCAGAAGAGATTAATTAAGTTGGCACGAGGAATGAATCGAGTAGTTATTACTGCTACTCAGATGATGGAGAGTATGATAGAAAATCCAATCCCGACTCGTGCAGAGGTCTTTGATGTGGCTAATGCAGTCCTTGATGGAACCGATGCGGTGATGCTCTCAGGAGAGACAGCAGTAGGAAAATATCCAGCTAAAGTANTTGAGGCGATGGATAATATATGTCAAGAGGCGGAGAAGGAGTCACAAGCAAAAATATCAACTCATCGAATGAATGAACGCTTTGAGCGTAGAGATGAAGCTATCGCGATGTCTACTATGTATACCGCCAACCATTTTGGAGTTAAAGCGATTGCTTCCCTTACTGAGACNGGATCTACTACGCTCTGGATGTCACGAATTAGTTCAGATATTCCTATTTTTGCGATGACCCGTAATCTACAGACACGGCGCAAAGTTACTCTCTATCGAGGAGTCTACCCGGTAAGTTTTGATGTTACCAATAAAAATAGAGATCAGGTTAATAGAGAGATGATTGATGAGTTAGTGCGCCGTGGAGTTGTACGCGCTAAAGATACAGTTATTATAACCAAGGGTGATATGGCTGGTGAGGGNGGTGGCACTAATATTATGAAGATATGTCGTGTCGAGGATGATGGGGATGATGAGATTATATAGTTGTACGAGGAAACTATTTTTTAGTGAATTATTTTTAGTTAATTATTTTTTAATATGTAAAGTCAAGGAGACAAAACAGTGCTAATTTCAATGCGTCAATTATTAGATCATGCGGCAGAGAACAGTTATGGTATGCCTGCATTTAATGTAAACAATATGGAGCAGGTTCATGCTATTATGCAGGCTGCTGATGAGGTGAATAGTCCAGTTATTATGCAGGGCTCTGCTGGTGCGCGCTCTTATGCAGGCGAACCATTCTTGCGCCACCTAATTCAGGCTGCTATTGAGATGTATCCTCATATTCCTGTAGTTATGCATCAAGATCACGGTTCAGAGCCAGCGATATGTTTGCGTTCTATTCAGTCTGGATTCAGCTCGGTAATGATGGATGGATCACTAATGGCTGATGCTAAAACCCCATCTAGTTTTGAGTACAATGTAGATGTAACAAAAACAGTTGTAGATATGGCGCATGCTGGTGGTGTATCAGTAGAGGGAGAGCTTGGTTGCCTAGGATCATTGGAGACAGGTATGATGGGCGAAGAGGATGGACATGGTGCAGAAGGAAAGCTAGATCTTGATATGCTCCTAACTGATCCAGAAGAAGCTGCAACTTTCGTGAAAGAGACAGGTGTAGATGCGCTAGCAATTGCTATTGGTACTTCTCACGGTGCTTATAAATTTACACAAGAGCCAACTGGTGAAGTGTTAAGAATTGATAGAATTAAAGAGATCAATGCCCGTATCCCTAATACCCATTTGGTAATGCATGGTTCATCTTCTGTACCTCAGGAGTGGCTGAAGACTATTAATGACTTTGGTGGTGATATGGGGCAGACCTACGGTGTTCCAGTAGGAGAGATTGTAGAAGGAATCAAAAACGGTGTGCGTAAAGTTAATATCGATACTGATCTGCGTATGGCATCTACAGGTTCTGTGCGTCGTCATCTTATGGAGAATACCTCTAACTTTGATCCTCGTAAATTCCTCAAAGAGGCAACTAATGGAATGAAAGAGATCTGTAAGAATCGCTACCAAGAGTTTGGTTGTGAGGGAATGGCAAGTAAAATTACCTCTCTATCTTTAGAGACTATGTTTGGCAAATATGATACTGGTGAGTTGGATCAGAAGATCAACTAATCCATAAAAATAGTATAATAAAAAACCCACTAACTTAACGGTTAGTGGGTTTTTTATTATGGATGTAATGCTTCTATTTAGGAGCTTCCCATCCGAGTAGAATGCCTTCATCAAACCAGACGAAACTGTGTAGTTTTGAGGTTGGATGAAAGTACCAGCTAGTGAATATCTGATTCTCAATTCGTCCAGCTTTGCCGAGTAATTTCTCTACCTCCTCAATAGGCATCTCTACTTTTAAGCGCTTCCACAAAATATTGTCCCTCCAGCGATCTTTACCCTCTGTATTTTCTACTCTCTTCTCTAAAACGGACAACCTCTCTTCTAGTGCGCTTATGCGTTTTAGGATGGCACTCTCTGAACTTATTTCTGAGGCAGTGCTTATGGTTGAGGTAAGCAGTATGGTGATTAAGCTCAGAGAGAGTAGTGCTTTTTTTATGTACATCATTAAAACTCCTTTTGGTTGATTGATTGATTGATTTGATTAGTTAAGTTTGATTATAATTTACTAATTCTGTAAGTTGGGAGGTGATGCGTTGAGTTATCTCTACTTCCATTTTATTGCGTAACTCAGTTACCTCTATTTGGTGTGCATTTTTTAATATATCAATTTCATCTTTGTGCAACTCTGCTACAGATCTCTCCGCTTCATCTCGGATTTTTTTAGTGAATGGGGTAACTTCACCAGCAAGCTCTTGTAGCAGTGTATGCTCCTCACTCTCTGCACCATCTGCTATATCAACACTCTCTAATCTTATCCGCTCACCAAATATACCTTCTCGTGTTGGGCTATAGCTGAATAGAGTAAGTGCTAAATTTGATATCGAAGATTTAGCTTCAGTTATAGTCAGTTCTGTGCTAAATCCACCCATTGATGGGCTTGGAGTATGGACTCTAATTAGCGCAGGACCACTATGATGTAGAGCCTCTTTAATAGAGCTATTTAGGTGGTCAGGAGATGCTACAGAGCTTTGTGCTACATAAGAGTTGCGCTGGGATAGGGCGAGCATAGTTAAGTTGCTCTGGTTAGGGGTGGATTGCATATCTGCAAGAATAACTATTTTAATAGGTAGTTTACTATTTAGAATCCAACTAATATCTCCTGCAGAGTTTACTCCAAGAGTTGATTCGTTCCCTATCAAAAATAGTGGTGGAGAGCGCTGCAGCTCTATCTCGCTTAGATCACTCCATTGAATATGTTTAACTTCACGCCGCTCTGCTTCGGATGCTCCTTTCAGGAGCAGTTTAGCTGTGCGCAGTATCCTCTGAGTTGCAGTAGTCTGCTCAAGCACCCCCTCAATCAAACCACAAGCCAGAGCTGCTATTGATGATGATGGTGCAATAGCAACTGGAACTTGGAATGGGTTGGTCGGGAAGCTTCCTGCCCAGTTGGTTAAAGCTCCTTCTGTAAGTGCTAGACTGTAACGAGAGCGTCCTAACGAATTCTCTCCACTCTCTATCTCTGCAATTTCACTGCGTAACATTTCAGTAAGTTCAATCCATTCGCGGAGTTTATGGATATCTACTCCATCATCAGTTGAGTTAATTAGGTTTTTTAAATCAAGTTGACGATTCTGTTGTGACTCCAGCTCTTTAGCTAGTTCCGAGAGATTGTCGATATGAGATGCTTCTGCAAGTTGCACTTTTATTCCCCGAATTAACTTGCTGTGGAGCTCTTCCATCTCATTAATAAGTGATCTAATTTGTGGCTGTTGTACATATTCAGTAGTTGCAAATATTTGGCGGAGAGCAATTTTCTCTCCAGACCCTGGTTCAGCACTATCTCCCCCTCCTATTGACATTGCAGCATATCGTGAGAGCATAGCTGCTTTGATTTCACCAATCTCAGGGCGTTTGCTAAACTCGGTTAGAGTCGCAGAGCTACTGTCTGGCATCTGCTCCCATACTCTCCACTGTTGATAGAGCTGTTCTCTATTAATCTCACTGCTCTCAACCATATTAAGAGCTAGATTATCACCGCACATCTCGGCACATATTCCACACCCTTTACAGCTTTCTGGATTTATGGCAATAGTTAAGAGTTCACCAGCTCCAGCTTTAAAGCGCTCTCTATCTATAAATAGTGGTTCAGTGATAGCTAATGGAATATCTTTTAAGTTAGCGTTCAACTGTTCTATAGCCTTGTCAGCAGCAATACGGCGCTCTTCAGGTAGCGGGGAGTTTTGCATAACTATTTCCCAGCTCTGTTTAATAGATTTTCCATTTTCTCCCATAGCTCTACTCAGTTTAGAGAGGTGGGGACGAAGTGCGTCAGCACCTCCTAAGCTTAATCCAAATTCCAGTAATTTAGCTGGTGAGATAGAAGTCGCTCCAATAGCGCTATCTGGACAGTTGATCCAACACTCACCACATCCACTGCAATTGTCATGGTCAAACTTTGGAAGGTATTTACTATTAATTGAGT
>JGI26257J51711_1000520_pt1 | contig 12597 bp, 11 predicted proteins | sample SaaInlV_200m_DNA_5_FD_51711 | JGI IMG/M metagenome (IMG submission 51711) | reverse complement strand
TTTCCGCAGCAGTATGAACTCGCAGAGTTCGAGAAACTGGCAGGCTGCAAAATGAGCTTCCAGGGAAATCCGGACATTGCCAGACTGAACGGAAAAATCCGTGGTAACCCAAGTTCAGTTCCTTCAGTCGCAGATCGACTGCCTTCTGAGCCTTTGGTAGTTGTGCCTTATCATTCTATCGGGCGTTTCGGAGGAACTTATAATAACTTGTCGAATGCACCTGAAGCTGGTACAGCCGGTTTTATGTCGGTTCGTCATGTCAATTTGGTTCGTTACTCTGATGATCTGCAGACAATTGTCCCAATGGTTGCAAAAGGCTGGAAGTGGAACAGTGATTTCACGCAGTTGACCTTCTATCTGCGAAAAGGGCACAGATGGTCTGATGGTGCGCCGTTCACTGCAGAAGATGTAAAATACTGGTATGATAATTTGGCACTAAATAAAGATGTAATTGCTAAAACCAAAGACTATGCTTTAGTCGCTGGTAAACGCATGAATGTAGTAGTTGTTAACGCACAAACTGTTCGTTTTGATTTGCCAGCACCAAAACCTGGCTTGTTGTCTCACTTTGCATCATCATTTGCTCAGGGTTTCCAGCCTAAGCATTTCTTGAGCAAATGGGATCCTAAGCTTAATCCGAATGCAGACAAACTGGCCAAAGCGGCCGGTTACAAAAATGGTTTGGACGTTCTATCAGCTTATTTTGGTAATTCCGATTGGATGGACACACCAACACCAATGTTGAAAACACCTAAATTGGCAGGTAGGTTACCAGCAGACACAACACCAACTTTGGAGTCTCACATCTATGTTGCAGATTCTCCTGATGGTCGTCACTTGGTGGCAAATCCGTACTTCTTCCAGGTTGATACTCAAGGCCAGCAATTGCCTTACATCAATGAGCAGGATGAGATCTATGTCAGCGATAATGAGGTTCGAATGCTGAAATTGGTCAACGGTGAAGTCACATTTAAGTCGCAAACATTGCAGCTTGCAATGGCGCCTCTTCTGTTGGAGAAACAAGATGCAGGTAAATACAAGGTACAGTTGAAACCTGAAATTGCTGCACCGACTTTCACATTCAATGTCACTTCAGAAAACCTTGAGAAGCGAAAAGTCTTTGGTGATTTGCGATTCCGCCAAGCCATGTCTCTGGCTATGGACCGTAATGAAATCAACGAAGTTGCTTTCTTTGGACAAGGTGTTCCGCAGCAATATGTAGGTTTTTCACCTTCTCCAGACTTTATTGAGAAGAAATGGTTAAATCATTTGACTGCTTTTGATCCTGCTAAAGCCAAGGCATTACTGGACGAAGTTGGTTTAAAAGATGTTGATGGTGACGGCTTCCGTGAGTTACCAAATGGTGAGAAACTAGTTCTTAACCTTCAGTTTGCAACTCAAGGAATTGCAGGTGAAGTAGTTGAACTGGTTGGTCAGCAGTGGTCTAACGTTGGAGTTAAGTCTACAGTTAAAGAGGTAACATCAGATGAGTTCCGCTCTGCACAATCCTCCAACAAACTTGATGTTGGAATGTGGCGCAAAGGACTTCCTCTGCCAATTGTACAAGGAAACAACGCTCCGTTTGTTCCTCCGTTTGAGACCTATTTCTTCCTGCGTACAGGAATGTTGTGGGCTGAATACATTGACTCAAACGGTGCAAAAGGTGTTAAACCACCGGCGTATGTTTATCAGATGATTGATGATATTAATGCTTTCCAGTCTGAACCGGCAGGTACTGCTAAATCAAATAAGATTGGCGCTCGCCTGGTTGAGAATATGACTGGTAATATGTTGTTTATTGGTACAGTGTTAGCTACTGGTCCAATTTATCATCACAACAGTCTGAAAAATGTTACTGAGTTCAAGACGCACTCTTACGAGTACTATTGGAACTTACCTTATCGTGGTACTCAATGGTATTTAGATAAGTAAGACCTCATTAATTTTATAAAACCGGGTTATTAATAGCCCGGTTTTTTCCTTTTCGAAATTGCTTCCCGTTTAGACCCTAAAATGCTGAAGTTCATTCAGTTTACGATTACAAGAGCATTTCTTTCATTATTCACCTTGTTGGTGGTCTCTTTGATCGTTTTTTCATTGATGGAGTTGGTACCTGCAAACTGTGCTGAACGCTATCTTGCCTTTAAAAATACTCAAGGTCAGAACATAACCATTGAAGACATTGCCGCCGAAGAACGGCGATTGGGCTTGGATAAACCTTTTCCAATACGCTGGGGAACTTGGGTAGGAAATGTGTTCATTGATGGAGATTTTGGGGATAGCTGTATACTCCGTCTCAATATAAACGAATTGCTGAGTGATAAATTTTGGATCAGTCTGGGAATTTGTCTTGCGGCCCTGATTTTTTCTTATATTTTAGCCATACCCATCGGCATTTATTCTGCAACCACCTCAAATGCAGTTACCAATAACTTTATCCGTTTTATCAGCTATCTAGGCCTTGCTTTGCCTAATTTTTTACTTGCGCTGATCATTATGTTATTTTCCACTGTATTTTTTCAAGAATCACTGACTGGACTATTTTCGAATGAATTTCGTGACGCTGCGTGGTCTTTAGATAAATTCATGGATTTTTTATCCAGAGCTTGGCTGCCTATTTTTGTGCTCGGGTGGTCTGCCACAGCATTTGCTATGCAGACGGTACGTGCTTTAATGCTTGATGAAATAGGAAAACTATATGTCACGGCCGCTTCAGCCCGCGGAATATCCGGACGCAAATTGCTCTGGCGTTATCCGGCAAAACACTCGCTGGGACCAGTGATCAACTCGCTTGGTTTCGATCTCAACCGTATTTTCAATGACCTACCGGTAGTTGCCCTGATCTTGACCCTTACAGAAGCAGGTGCTTTGTTGATTGACGCACTGGCGCGATCTAATGATCAGCAACTGGCAGGTGCGATTATTTTTCTCTTGACTGCCAGCATCGTGTTGGTGAACTTCGTGACCGACATCATGCTGGCCTTGATGGACCCGCGAGTAAGACAGGGATTGGTCGGATAAACTTATGGGAATTTTTAGCAAAACCAAACCAGTAGAAAACAGTCAAGATTTGAAGGAAAGCTATTTCACTGCATCTCAAGGGCAGTTGATTCGGTCACGATTCAAAAGCAACCGAACTGCAATGATTGCTGGATGGGCTTTGACAGTCATGATTCTCATTGGACTCTTTGCTCCTTTTCTTTCTCCATATGAACCAACAATGGGCGGTCGTGATAAATCTTACGAAAACGGTCCTCCTCAATTTCCAAAATTCTGGGACGAAAATGGTTTTTCAGCTAGACCATTTTTGTATACAACCGAACGAAAACGCTCAATAAAAACCAATTTTAGATGGGTTTTAACTGAAAATCGTGAAAAACGTCGCTATCTGGAATTGTGGGTAGATGATTGGGAGTACAGTTTTATTGACCTCAATATTGACTTACCCGGAACCACATTCGACTTCGAGCTAAAAACACTTACCTTCAAGAAGCATCTCTTTGGCATGGACAAGGGGGGAATACATTTATTCGGTACAGAAAAATCAGGCAAAGATATCTTTTCCAGAACCTTGCACGCTATTTATACTTCGCTAGCGGTTGGCACTCTCGGGGTGCTGCTCTCTTTTGTATTGGCGTTGGTAATCGGTGGTGTGGCCGGTTATTATGGAGGCTGGATAGATTCAATCCTGCAAATGATTACCGATGCTATCCGGACGGTTCCTCCGATTCCACTCTTCATGGCCCTGGCAGCATTTATGCCGGATGAGTGGAGTGCTGAAACACGTTTCTTCTTTATCGCTACAATTCTAGGTTTGATAGGTTGGCCAACTCTGGCCCGACGCATTCGGACACATCTCTTGAGTGAAAGGAGTCAAGAATATGTTCTTGCCGCTGAGTTGAGTGGTGCCTCTGCCAGTCATGTTATTCGCAAACATTTACTTCCTAGTTTTACCAGCTATATCATCGTTGATTTGATGATTACCTTCCCTTATGTGGTTCGTTCTGAAACCGCACTGAGTTTCATTGGTTTAGGCTTAACTGATCCGGTTAACTCATTGGGTTCGTTGATGCAAAATGTTTCCAAAGCAGATGTTTTGTTGAATTATCAATGGTATTTTATACCAGTCATTTTCTTTATTGCTTTTGTTTTGGCTTTCGTCTTTGTCGGAGACGGCCTGCGCGATGCATCTGACCCTTATTCACACACCAAATAATGAGCCTACTGACCGTTGAAAACCTAAATCTACAATTTGATACGGACGAAGGTAGAATCACTGCAGTGGATAACGTTTCCTTTGAAATCAATGCCGGAGAAGTGCTTGGTTTGGTCGGAGAATCAGGTTCCGGTAAATCCGTTACCGCTAAATCGTTGATGCAACTCAATCCTGCAAATGCAGTATACAGTTCGGAAAGCAGCATCAAGCTGAAGTTAGAAGCCGAGGAGGTAGATGTTCTCTCACTGAAGAGTTCACGTGAACTGGTGATAGTAAGAGGCGGAGCTATTTCGATGATCTTTCAGGAACCAATGGCCAGTTTTGCTCCGGCAATCACCATTGGTTCCCACATGGTGGAACAATTGTTGATTCACACCACGATGACAAAAAATACTGCTGCTGAACTCTCAGTTGAGATGCTTGAGAGGGTAGGAATAAACGAAGCTGGAAAACGTTTTCACCAATACGCTTTTGAATTGTCCGGAGGAATGCGGCAAAGAGCGATGATTGCGATGGCGCTTTCGACCAAACCAAAACTACTGATTGCAGATGAACCAACCACTGCCCTTGATGTGACAATTCAGGCTCAGGTTCTGGATCTGATGAAAGATCTTGTTTCAGAATTCGGTATGGGGATTCTTTTTATCACACATGATCTTGGTGTCATTGCGCAAGTTGCAGACAGGGTTTCGGTCATGTATTTGGGGAGAATTGTCGAAAGCGGACCGGTACGTGATGTCCTGCGATCTCCAGCCCATCCATACACGCAGGGCCTGCTCAAAGCACTTCCCAAACTTGATGCCCTTGACCAGCCTTTAACTCCAGTTGAAGGTGATATTCCCAGTCCACTGGAGCGTCCACCAGGATGTGTCTTTCACACCCGTTGTCCTGAAGTAATAGCCGATCGTTGTAATGCCTCAGTCCCTACACGAACTGAGCTTGGGCATGGCCATTCGTCTTCGTGTTTCGTCCTTGATACAGCAGGAAAGCCCGCATGACGGATACGCCACTGATTCAGATCGAAAACCTTAATGTAGAATTTCCTCTGGGGCACACTTTGTTTGGTAAACCTCCAATGTTGCGAGCTGTCAATGATGTCTCACTCAACATCATGCCAGGACAATTTTTCGGACTTGTTGGAGAATCCGGCTCCGGTAAAACCACTCTTGGTCGCGCCATTTTGCGGGCTGCACCGATCACTTCAGGCAAGATCACTTTTGAAGATGCGGATGTGCATTATGATGTCGGCAGTCTGCTGAAAAAGGACCTGAAAAACTACCGAAAGCTTGCACAGCTGATCTTTCAAGATCCTTATGCCGCACTTAGTCCACGTATGACAGTACGTGATATAATAGCGGAGCCTCTTGAAGTCATGGGGCTTACTAAAACCCGTGAAGAAACTGATGAGCGGGTACGAGATATTGCGGCAAAATGCAGACTAAACCTTGAACACCTGCGGCGCTTTCCACATGCTTTTTCCGGAGGTCAGCGACAACGTATTTCCATTGCCCGCACCTTAGTTTGCAATCCAGACTTTGTAGTTGCTGATGAAAGTGTGGCAGCACTTGATGTCTCAATACAAGCAGATATTCTCAACTTATTAAAGTCTTTGCAAAAAGAGTTAGGGTTGACCTATCTATTTATCAGTCATGACTTGAGTGTGGTAGCTCATATCTGTGATCACGTTGCCGTGATGTACCTCGGATCGCTTGTCGAATCTGCTCCCACCCGTGATTTATTTAACAATCCCCGCCATCCCTACACAAGAGCATTGTTATCTGCGATACCATCACTTGATCCAGATGAGCGTGGAAATGTGCAAAAACTGGAAGGTGAAATCCCCAGCCCGACAAATCCTCCATCAGGCTGTAAATTTCNTACGCGCTGCCCTTTAGCAGAAAGTCGATGCAGTAAAGAAGTTCCCCAATGGCGTGAAATGAGCGAAGGTCATTACGTGGCTTGTCACTTTTCCGAAAAATAGACAAATCTGTGAAAGCTAGAGTTTTAAGAACAATCAGACATGCTCATCGCACAAATCAGTGATACTCACATACCGCTGAAAGACACTAAAACATACGGGATTGCGCCAATGGCAGAAAATTTGGTGCAATGTATCGCTAACATAAACCAACATAATCCCAAGCCGGACGTTGTTTTGGTCACGGGAGACATAACCAATACTGGACAATCAGCAGAATTCAAACATGCTGCATATTTACTAGATCAAATCCAAACACCTTTTTATGTTATCCCTGGAAATCACGATGACCGCGACTTACTACGCTCAACTTTTGGTAAGGACGCTTGCCCTGTTGAAGCTGACAAGAAAATAGACTATGTAATTGAGAATGATGAACTTCGTTTGATTGCATTAGACAGCACAATGCCTGGCAATCCAGGTGGAGAAATAACTACAGGACAAGCGCAGTGGCTTAATGATAAACTGAAAGAGATGCCGAACCAGCCGACTCTTATTTTCATGCATCACCCACCTGTAAATTGTGGTGTCCTTGAAACAAATGAGGACGGTTTTATCGGGAAAGAGCTATTAGGCGATGTAATTAAAAGTCACGATCACGTTGAAAAAATTATTTGCGGTCATATTCATTTGCCAATCAATACACGTTGGTGTGGCACGGTAATAAGCACAGCTCCAAGCTTGGGAATGAAATTAGCTCTTGATTTGACGCTGACGCGTGAGTCAGAATTTTACCTGGAAGCTCCTGCTTATCAGCTTCATTACTGGACTCCTGAAAATAATCTGATCACACACACTGTTAACGTCAAACCTGTTGAAGGGCCATTTTTGTTTAAAAATCAGTGACTCACAATAGTATACTGGCACAATTGTTCAAAATCGTTTGTTAGCTAATATGCGATTAAGAGGATTTACTTAATCCGGTTTTGATGTTGTTGGAAGGCTTTGGTTGTTTACGCAATTATTTGTAGGTAGGGTACGGAAGCAACTTATTTTTTTTGCTTTGAAAATAGAAGTACATTTTAGTATGCTCCAGATGAAAGAATGAAAAAATAAAAGCCCAAATATAAGAAGGTGAAATCCCCAGCCCAGCCAATCCTCCTCCCGGTTGTAAATTTCATACGCGCTGTCCCATGGCTGAAGACCGCTGCCGTAAAGAAGTTCCCCAATGGCGTGAATTGAGCCAAGACCACTTTGCCGCCTGCCATTTAATCTAGTTAATATACTAGTCATTTTATTACTAAAATGATCGAGATTGAAACTACTCATTTGTTGAATAATTTTGTCTTCTTAGCACATTAATTTTTACTTATTGTTAAAATCTCCCAGCAAGCCCAACCCCAATATTATTATTATAGTTAAAAATAACAGTTAAGTAATGATTTAGCATAAATTTATTTAAATTATTATTTGACAAGAAATATTTCTTGTGCTAGATTGTCTCGACCAATGGAAATGAGACATTGAGTCTCATTATCACAACCTTCTATTTGAGAGGGTAATATAATTGAAACAAAATTTGGATCTGAACATATTTAGAGCCATCTTTGTTTTGCCTGCGTTTTCTTCAATAGTCACGCAGGAAAGAAAGGAGAATCCTGCATGGGGCCGGATTGTCCTATTATTTTACAACGATATCGTCTTTTTTAGACGATGATCTCAAACTAAGGAGATGAAATGAGGAAAACAATAAAAGCAGTGATTGGAGTAGCTTGTGGGATTTTCCTGCTTGTCGGTGGTGCCGTTCAGGCAAAAAAGGTGACAATCAGGGTGCAATCGGTGATTCCAGCTAAGGCAGATGAAGTGGTGATGCTCAAACAGTTTGCAAAAAATGTTAGTGATCTCACTAATGGAGAAGTACAAATCAAGGTGTTACCAGCAGGTGCCATAGTGGGTGTGAAGGAAACTCTTGAAGCGGTCGACAAAGGGTTGATTGAGGGCGGATTTGCCTGGACTCACTATTGGTCTGGATATCATCCTGCAGCAATGCTTTTCGGTTCACCTACTGCTGGTGCTGGTCTAGGAATTGATAACATTGCCTGGGTCTCTTGGTATATGTATGGTGGTGGAAGCCAACTTTATGACGAGTTATGGGGTGAGATGGGGATGAATATCAAAGGTCTCATGCTGCAACCAGTAGGTCCGGAAGCTCTTGGTTGGTTCAAAGAACCAATTAACAGTATGGATGATTTTCGCAAATACCGCTTCCGCACACCACCAGGAATTCCTGGACAAAGCTACAGAGACATTGGTGTTGCTGCAGTAGCTATGGGTGGTGGTGATATTTTACCTGCGTTGGAAAAAGGTGTTATCGATGCAGCAGAATGGTGTTGTCCAAAACCTGACAGCGTCTTCGGATTCCAGAAGGTACTCAAACACTATTATCTTCAAGGTTTACATCAAGTCGTCGTGAATGCCGACATGTACATCAACGGTGATGTTTGGAGGAGCCTTACTCCTGCACAGCAAAATGCGATGCAGATTGCGGCAAATGCTTCACTCATGCAGTCCATGGCCTACCGAATTTATGAAAACGGTAAGGCACTCAAGGACCTGACTGAGAACCATGGAGTCCAGTTACATGATACGCCTGCAGACTACTTCACAGAGTACATGGCAGCAACAGCGAAACTCTATGCAAAACTCAACAGTGAGAATAAATTCTTTGCAAAAGTTTATGCTTCTATGAAAGATTTTGCGGACATAGCAGTTCCATATTGGGCAGGGTCACAAATGACCAATGCTAAACTTGGTATGGCCTACGTCAATAAAAATAAATAGATCATTCATGGTCTTTTTGAGAGGATGAGAACTTCCTTAAATTGAAGCTTTTCATCCTCTTTATTTTGTCTATATCCTTGACGAATGCGTAAAAGCTCCTAAACTATTTATTTGTCATCTCGAACGAAGAGAGAGAGATCTTAATAATATCAGCGCTTAACATAAAACCGATTTCTCGCTTTGCTCGAAAAGACACGTTTTTATGACTTTTTAACGTTTCATCATACTTGTTCTTTATTTTATTTATCAAATTTAATTTATGTCTGTTGTAGCAGAAAAACTTGAAATCACTGATGAGCTAATTGCTGAAAGACGTGGTGATCCAACAGGAAAGCTTCCTGAAGACATGCCTGTTTGGATGGGGAAAATCATTAGCAAAATTGATCGTTTCAGCCTTTGGATCGGCCGCATTGTGTGTTGGCTAACCATACCTCTTTTTGGGGCAATGGTCTTTGAAGTTGTTGCCCGTTATGCCTTCATTGCGCCAACTATGTGGGCCTATGACATCAGCCGGATGCTTGCTGGTGCACTCTTTATGCTTGGAGCTGGATATGCTCTTTCCAAAGGTGTACACATCCGAGCAGATTTCATCTATCGTACGTGGTCTGTTAAGACACAAGGTAAGGTAGATCTTTTCCTGTATGTATTTTTCTATTTTCCTGGACTTTTCGTTTTTCTCTGGATGTCTACTGATTTTGCTTATCTTTCGTGGATTCGTGGTGAACGTGGGATGGACACTGCGTGGATGCCGCTGATGGCACCTATCAAAACTTGCCTTCCTGTGGGAGTTCTATTTCTTATAATTCAAGGTGTTTCAGAATTACTTAAAAGTTACTTTGCTGCAACGAAAGGAAGGTGGCCATGACCAATGAAATATTAGGCATGATCATGATTGGAGTCATGCTTTTTGCCATCTTTATCGGCTTCCCTATCTCTTTTACGCTAATTTTTCTTGGTGCTGTATTTGGATTTCTTAGGCTTTGGAAGTCTGGTTTTCTATCTAATGACATTCCAATTTTCATCGGTAATGCTGGAACAAACTCTAGCCGCCGTTCCACTCTTCATTTTCATGGGGATTCTCATGGAAAAAGCGGGGTTAATGGAAAGGTTGTTTAGTGCAGTACAACTAATGCTCTCCAGGGTAAGGGGATCATTATTTATCGCGGTCTTGTTTGTCTCGACAATTTTTGCAGCAGCAACTGGAATTGTCGGTGCATCAGTAACGATCTTAGGGATTATGGCCGCTAAGACAATGAACCGCTCAAATTATGATGTCAAGTTAGCTGCAGGAACGATCACAGCAGGTGGTACACTGGGTATCCTGATTCCACCCAGTATCATGTTGGTAGTAATGGGACCTATCTTGGAGGTTCCTGTCACAGATCTCTTTGCGGCTGCAATCGTACCTGGAATTTTACTAGCCTCTCTTTACACAGGCTATGCAATTTTACGTTGTTATCTAAATCACGAACTTGGACCTGTTCTTCCACCGGAAGAAAGAGCCCAATCAATGTCACATGTAATGAGGGAGTTCTTTCTTGGACTTGTACCACCTGCGGCATTAGTTTTTTCTGCTTTAGGTAGTATTCTGTTTGGCTTTGCAACGCCTACAGAAGGTGCTGGAATGGGTGCGTTTGGTGGGATTTTACTTGCACTGGCATACCGCAAATTAACTTTGAGTGGACTGTTTGATGCACTTATCAAAACTTTGGAAATCACAACATTGATCCTTTTTCTTGTGGCTGCATCAAATTTTTTTGGCGCTGTTTTTTCTCGGCTTGGAACACCAATGGTTAATTACAGACTATTTGATTGGTCTGGATATGCCTCCCATGTTTATGCTGGCTGTGATTATGTTAATGATTTTTATTTTGGGTTGGCCTTTGGAATGGGTGCCGATTGTAATGATCATTCTTCCTATTATTCTTCCTCTCGTGGAAAAGTTAGGCTTTAATCTTACCTGGTTTGGAATTCTAGTAGCAGTTAATTTACAAACCGCATGGCTTTCCCCTCCTGTTGCACTTTCTGCTTATTTTTTAAAAGGAGTTGTCCCGGAATGGGATCTCAAAGATATATATGGTGGAATGATGCAGTTCATGGTTATTCAAGTCTTTGGTCTAATACTTATCATCCTGTTTCCTCAAATAGTGCTCTGGTTACCGGAATATATTTACGGAAAATAACTTCATCTTAAAATAAAATATTTAAAAGGAAATTATGAGTTTCTCAAGTTACTTCACGCACAAAACTGGTGGTGACAGTATTTTTGCTGTAGAGGCACCTAAAATTAAATTCGGTCGAGGCTCCCTTCAGGAAGTAGGTGANGATGCAAAAGCACTTGGAATGACGCGGGTTGCCGTTTNCACNGATCCNCGCGTTGCCCAAATGGAGCATGTTGCCAAAGTTGTAGAATCTCTAAAATCACGAGGTATGGATGCTGTGGTTTATGATCAGGTTGCAGTTGAACCTACTGATGTATCGTTCAAACAAGGTGCGAAATTCGCCACAGACGGAAAGTTTGATGGTTTTGTTTCAGTTGGTGGCGGCTCAGTAATTGACACCTGTAAAGCCGCTAATCTTTATTCATGCTTTCCCGCGGATTTCCTGGATTATGTGAATGCNCCAATAGGTAAAGCGCTTCCGGTTCCTGGCGAACTAAAACCGCANATTGCCTGTCCCACTACATTCGGCACTGCCAGTGAATGCACCGGAATTGCGATTTTCGACCTGTTGGAAATGGAAGCAAAAACNGGAATTGTAAGTCCGAGNATTCGTGCGAATCTTGGTGTGCTTGACCCCAGNGTCTTGTCCTCTTTGCCACCTCTCGTACGTGCCGCAAATGGATTTGATGTTTTCAGTCACGCCTGTGAGTCCATCACTGCAAGGCCGTATACACACAGNCCTGCTCCNGAATCTTCCCAGCNNCGTCCACTAAATCAAGGTGCAAATCCATATAGCGATATTGCCTGTCTGGAAGCCATTAAGCTAGTTGGTAACCACATCGTACAGGCAGTAAATGATCCAGTTGAAGAAAACTATGATGCATTAATGTTTGCCGGAATGCTGGCCGGAATCGGTTTTGGAAATGCAGGTTGTCACCTGCCTCACGGTATGTCCTACGCAGTTGCTGGACTTGTTAAAGATTATGCCCCGGAAGGTTGGCCGACGGATCACAATATGGTACCACACGGAATTTCTGTAATCGTCAACTCGCCGGCTGTGTTCCGTAAAACCGGGCCAGCCTGTGCAGAGAGACACTGGCAAGCTGCTGCTGCCATGGGTGCAGATCTCACTGATACGAAAGTGGAAGACGGTGGAGACATCCTTGCAGATCAAATTCTCGGAATGATGCGTGAAACCGGAATTCCAAACGGACTATCCGGAGTAGGTTATTCTATGGACGATCTCGACGCACTCACTGACGGTTCATACATCCAAAAGCGTCTCATTGACAACGGACCTATGCCGATTTCCCGTGACGAATTAAAGGGACTATTCAGAGATGCAATGAGCTATTGGTAGGAATTAAGTTCCAGCTTTTCGGTTGAATCCGCGTTTTGAATTTAAGCTGTATTCCTGGCTGAACTCAAGATATATAAAGATGAAATAAAAGAGCCTAGAG
>JGI26257J51711_1000501_pt1 | contig 12782 bp, 10 predicted proteins | sample SaaInlV_200m_DNA_5_FD_51711 | JGI IMG/M metagenome (IMG submission 51711) | reverse complement strand
TTAGGTGCAGAATTTACCGCCACCTCAATGATTGGCTGGATTGCCTTGGCAGGTATCATTGTGCGTAACTCTATCTTAATGGTTGACTTCACCACAAACGCTTTTAGAGGAGGAATGCCACTATTAGATGCGGTTATCCTTTCTGCTAAATCTAGAACCCGACCAATTTTGATCACGGCACTTGCCTTGGTACTTGGATCGGCAGTTATTTTGTCTGATCCAATTTTCCAAGGTATGGCTATTTCATTGTTATTTGGTGTATTTGTTTCCACCTTATTAACTTTAGTTGTGATTCCATTAGGCTGTATTAGCGCAGGTGAAAAGGCGTTTGTAGAACGTGAAAAGCAATAGTTATAAATAAAACACCACTTTAAGCATTCGCACATCTTGTGCTTATAGTTTAAGTAGTGTTGAGCCTCTACCCTACTATCAACCTTATCGCATGCTTGCGAAAAGTGTAAGGGCTGTTTTGACTTAAAAACTAGATGTGCAATTCTTTATGAGTGAGCTTCTTTATGGGCTTATTTCAAAACCTTGATATCAAGAGTAATCACTCTACTAATCGACTCTCAAACTGTTGATCAACCCTAGATTGTTTAAAAACAGCTGACAATAAAAAACCAGTGTATTGACACTGGTTTTTTATGGAAATACCAATATAGGGTTAGCTAACCCTATACATCGTTTTTATCTTCTTTCTTAAGCAAACCATTGGTATCTATTTTTCCATCGTTATCTTGCTGTTCAGTATCCTTTGATTGATCTTTCTTTCGAATGGCTGCCTTTATCCAGTCCTTTGGGCTAGATTTTTCTGAACCTTCTTTCTTTGGTTTTGATTCTTTAGTGATATTATATTTTTCATCTGCATCCGCATCACCAGGAAGTAAACCCATATTAACAGCAATATTACGACACGATTCTTCGCCTGCTGATAATGTTCCTAGTGGGATTACAATCAGTGTTAATACAGTTGAGACCAATACACCAAATAACAATGAAATAGCCATACCTTGGAAAATTGGATCAGACAAAATAACACTTGAACCGCCTACCAAAGCAAATGCAGTAATCATAATTGGGCGTGTACGTGAAGCACATGAACTGATCACTGCATCAAAGAACGGGATACCTTTGGCATACTCTTGAACGGTAAAGTCTACCAATAAGATAGAGTTACGCACAATGATACCTGCCAAGGCAATCCAGCCAATCATTGAGGTGGCGGTAAATTCTGCACCTAATAGCCAGTGACCCGGAACAATACCCAATAGTGTTAAGGGAATTGGTGCCATGATAATTGCTGGAATAATGAAGTTACCAAATTGCCAAACAACCAACATATAGATAACAACAAGCGCAACACCAAATGCAGTACCCATATCACGGAAGGTTTCAAATGTTACTGTCCACTCACCACCCCATTCAAATCCTGGGATATTTTGATTTTTTGGTGGCCCTAAGTACTCACCTTGAAGCTGTGTACCGTCTAATGTTTGATATCTAAGTAATAAATCATCTACAGCAAACATGGCATAGATTGGTGCACTAAGACGACCTATTGGCTCGCCCAATACATACTCTACATCTGCTAGATCCTTATGGTAAATAAGATCATCTTGCTTCTTATAGCTAAACGAACCTAATTCGGAAATAGGAATCATACTGCCATGCTGAGATGGCACAGGAAGTTGTGTTAAATATGAAAGTTGAGAGCGCTTTGTCAATGGCACCTGAAGACAGATGCGTGAAGGCTCTAAGGCATTTTTCAGGCGAATAGTGCCCACATTAAAACTACTCATAGCCATAGCTAACGTTTCTTTAATAGTCATAACACTAACACCAAATCTTGATGCCTTGGCTGTATCAACCTGAAAGTCAATTACCGGATATTCATCGCGCATTAGATTATCAACATCTGCCATAGTGCCAGATTCAACAAATAATTCAGTTAAGTCATTCGCCAGTTTACGGCGAGTATCTTTATCAGGACCATAAACCTCTGCTACTACCGGTCTTAATACTGGGGGGCCAGGTGGCATCTCAACAACAGCATAATCTGCACCAGCATCTTCGGCAATTGTTTTTAATAAACCGCGAGCTTCAAGTGCAATTTCATGGCTAGAGCGTGAACGATCGGCTTTTTCTGCAAGTTGCACCTGCAACTCACCAACAGATGAAGATTGGCGTAAGTAAGAGTGCCTAACCAGGCCGTTGAAATCAAACGGTTTTGCTGTACCCGAGTATGACTGAATGTCAATAACCTCTGGAACATTGCGAAGCGTTTGCGCCATCAAGTGTAGTGTTGAAGCAGTATCCGCCAATGAGGTTCCATCAGGCATATCCAGCACAATACCAAACTCTGATTTATTGTCGAGTGGCAACATTTTAACAGGCACTGCTGTTGTATAAAACATCGACATGGCCAAGAAGAACACAACCACCAAGCCTAGTAAAAAGCTCCAACCATAAGCTGCTTTATTAAACAGTTTAGAGATGGTCGAGTGATAAAAAGAGTACATTATTTTTGCTTCTCTTTCTTCCTTTTCATGCATTTTGTGTAAGACGTTCAAAGGGGGAACGAACTTCATAATAAAGTAAGGTGTAAAGACAAATGCAGCAAACAACGAGAACATCATTGCAACAGATCCCAAAACTGGTATTGGTGCCATATATGGCCCCATCATGCCACTTACAGCTGCCATTGGTACAAGTGCCGCAACCACTGTAAAGGTTGCTAAAATTGTAGGGTTTCCTACTTCGCGCACTGCATCAATTGCGGTACCGATGGTAATTTTGTTATCAATCAGCCAGCGTCTATAAATATTTTCCGTGACAACAATTGCATCATCAACCAAAATTCCTATTGAAAAGATAAGGGCGAATAAACTCACCCTGTCAATTGTCATGCCTAAAATCCAAGCAGAGAAGATTGTCATTAATAGCACAACTGGAATAACCAGGGTAACTACGATCGCCGGACGAACGCCCAATGCAAACCAAACTAGCAAGGTAACAGCACCTGTGGCGATGAATAACTTCTTAATAAGAGCGTTAACCTTGTCCTTTGCAGATTTTCCATAGTTTCTAGTAACTGCTATTTCCACATTGTCTGGAATTAATCGACCTTTTAATTCTTCNACTTTGGCTAGAATATTTTCAGCAACTGCCACACCATTGGAGCCAAACTTCTTAGCAATTGCAATGGTGACCGCTTGCTCTCCAGTGGCTTTTTGGTTTGTCTTGTTAGCCTTGCCTGTGTAGTAACTCACCATATGTTCAGTTTCTTCTGGTGCGTAATAAACATCGGCAACATCTCGAATATAGATAGGCTTGCCATCATTAATAGCAACTACTAAATTTTCAATATCTTCAACTTTAGTAAAGAAGTCACCCGAATAAACTTCCATTTTGTAACCGTTTAGCTCGATATTGCCCGTGTGTTCACGAACATTAGCATTNCCCACTGTGCCGGCTATTTGCTGAATAGAAACACCATAGCCAGCTAAACGACCCGGATAAGCATCAATATGGAATATTTCCTTGCGACCACCAACAATGAAGCCGTTATTNGTATCTTTAACTTTTTCTAATTGCTGGATTAACTCCAGACCAAGCGAGCGCAACTGTCCATCATCTAAGGATTTGGACCATAGGGTTAAATTGATAATGGGTACATCATCAATCTCTTTAGGCTTGATCAGAGGCTGCCTTGCACCAGGCGGCATAAAGTCAAGATTGGCCAGCATCTTGTCACGAACCTTAATAATAGATGCGTTCATATCTTGACCCACATCAAATTCAACCGTGATAATTCCCTGGCCTTTGTCACTCACTGAATAGACATGTTTTACGCCTAAAATCTGCGACATTAAACGCTCTAATGGCTTAACCACGATATTAGAAACCTCTTCCGATGAAGCGCCTGGGTACTCAACAAAGAGATCAATTAGAGGAACTGAAATTTGTGGATCTTCTTGTCTAGGTGTTGAGATAAGACCGATAATACCGGCGCCCAACATAGCAAAGAAAATAATAATAGATAAAGGCGAAGTAATAAAGGCCTTGGTTAGCTTTCCAGCAATACCAAGTTCGTATTCCTTTATAGCTTCCTTAATTACTTTTTGATTTATATTCTTATCTTTAGAAAGATCAATATGTTCGTGTTTTGACATAATTCCCTTAGATACTCATTCCTGAAACCATTAATATATTTGGATTGGCAACAATCTTTTCACCAATTTTTAAGCCCGATAAAATACTTTTCTTATCCTTNCCCACCTGTTCACCTAAGCGAATAAAGCGTAATTCTGTTTTGTTGGTGAGCGGATTNATAACAAAAACACTTGGTAGAGATGANCGCCACATAATAGCCACCTCGGGAACAACTGGTGTTAGTACGCCTGAATCTGTTTCAAAAATTTCCACCTCTGCATACGCACCCGGAAGAACTGGAACGTTAGCAGGTAAGTCAAGCTTTACTTTAACACTGTGCTTAGCGTTATCAGCAATTGGATAAATTTGTGCTAATTTGGCATCAACTACAATATTAGCAATATCTAACTTAACTCGATAGTCTTTATTAAGTTTTAAACTTCTAACCAGTCTTGACGGAATGTTAACTTCAACTTGAAGTTCTTTAATGTTGGCAAACTTTAGTAAAATTTGACCTGGCTGGACAATGTCACCTTCATTAATCGATTTAGCAACAATAACGCCGTCAAATGGCGCGCTAACATTGGCATCTTTTAAGCGTGATTCAATTTGTTTTAAATTNTTTTCCGCCTGAGTAAGTTTATTTTTAGCTTGTTGATAAGCTGTATATCTTGAGGTTCTATTAGCAAATTTGTCAAATTCAGGGTTGCCTTGGCCACTCATCTTTAACATAGGATCAGTAAACATTGAGAACATACCAGGCACACCNCCAAGCATACCNCCCCCATTAGGGGAGACGATAGATTGTGAATACTGTACACCTGCATTTCTCAAAGCCTCATTAGCTGAAGCAATTTCAGCATAGGCAGAGTCACGCTGTGCTTGAATAGATTCTTGTTCCAGCGTTACAATGGTTGAGCCTTTCTTAAACATATCACCTTCACGACCGTTAACAACCAAGACATCACCTGACACTTGAGCTGATAAATTAACCTGTGAAGAAGATACTACCGCACCCCCTAAAAGAGCTCTTTTATCTAGTGACATGCCACTAACTGTTTGAATGTTATAAACGGAATCAAAATTGTTGGCATTTTGATTCATGATTTGCGCCTGTAAAGGCACTGAAAATGTGAGTAAAACTGATGTGACTAAAGGTGTAATTGTGAAGCGCATAGTTAACCTGTTTTTTAGTATGAATTTAATTATTATTAATCGGAATTTTATAGGAATCATTTTACTTATGTTTATTATTTAATTTAAATAGCCGGCAAACTCTTTTTTTAAATTATAAGTATTTGATTTTTAACTATTTTTTTTATAAAAAAAAATATCCTAGTATATAAAATCTTGCTTATATATTAACACTATAATATAAGTTATTAATTTCACTAATTTATGCTATAAATGACGATTGCATTTACCCCAGGAGAGCCTGGCGGAATTGGCCCAGATTTGGCTGTTATTTTTGCTCAAAAAAAGTCAACTAATAATTTGTTGACTTTTGCCGATCCTGATATCTTATTAAAGCGTGCAAAGCAGCTTAATTTACCCTTAAAAATTGTTGAATCTGAGCACTCTTCAGCTAAACAACAGCTTTGTGTCTATCCTATTAAAACGAACGGTGTAGTTAATACTGGAATGTTAAATGTGGAAAATGCACAATATGTACTTAACACCTTAGATATAGCCACTGAATTTTGTTTAAATGGACAGTGTGATGCTTTAGTTACTGGCCCTATCCATAAAGGCATTATTAACACGGTTAATCCTGGGTTTACTGGACATACAGAATATCTAGCTTCATTAGCCAACACCGAAAAAACGGTGATGATGCTAGCCACCAAAGGATTGCGCGTTGCATTAGCAACAACACACCTTCCCCTTTCCCAAGTTGCCCAAAATATTCAGCAAGAGTCGCTTGAAAAAACCATACGCATCATTCATAATTCACTAGAGGGTTACGGCATCATTCATCCGCGTATCGTTGTTTGCGGGCTTAATCCTCATGCTGGCGAAGATGGTTGCTTGGGTCGAGAAGAGATAGACATTATCAACCCGCTGATTCAGCAGCTTAATCAACAAGGGTTAAATTTGGCCGGCAGTGTGCCTGCCGATACTGCCTTTACAGTTGATGCACTTAAGGGGGTTGATTGTGTACTCAGTATGTATCATGACCAGGGTTTGCCAGTACTTAAAACGCTAGGTTTTAAAAAAGCGGTAAATATCACCCTTGGACTGCCTTTTATTCGTACCTCGGTTGATCATGGCACTGCCTTGTCACTTGCTGGTAGTGGCAATATTAGCTTAGGGAGCTTGCATACTGCGTTAGAATATGCGCAAGATTTTATTAATAAGAAAAATGTCTAAGCGATACACTACCAACCCTACAAAGCATAAAGCGCGAAAACGTTTTGGTCAAAATTTTTTGACAGATCAAAAGATTATTGATCAAATCATTGCCACCATTGCGCCTAAACGTGATGACAATTTACTTGAAATTGGCCCTGGACAAGGCGCTATGACACTACCTTTGTTAGATCGAGTGGATGAGTTAAATGTAATTGAAATCGACCGAGATTTAATCGACATATTAAATAGTCATAAAAAACCCAATTTAACGATTCATCAAGGTGACGCGCTTAATTTTGATCTTGATGATTTTAATCCGCCGATTAGAGTGGTGGGCAATCTTCCTTATAATATCTCATCTCCCATTTTATTTCACTTGCTTGAGCATCGAGACAAGGTTATAGATATGACCTTTATGCTGCAAAAAGAAGTGGTAGAGAGAATGTCAGCAAATCATGGTTCTAAAATTTACGGTCGATTGAGTGTCATGATGCAAGCATTTTTTGATGTGGAATTGATCTTTGTTGTACCTCCAGAATCTTTTGATCCGGCACCAAAGGTTGATTCTGCTATTGTTTATTTAACACCTCTAAAAACCTGTAAAGTTGATAACATTAAGCCTTTTGAAGAATTGGTAAAGGCTGCCTTTGCCCACCGTAGAAAAACCCTTAGAAATTGTTTAAAATCATTAATAACGCAAGAGCAAACCAATATTGACCTTTCTCAGCGCGCTGAGATGCTAGATGTCGATACCTTTATTACTCTAACCAAAGATTATGAAAAACTCCATCAAAATTGAAGTTCAAGTTAATTTTATTAAAGAGCAGTCTAGTGCTGCCATTAATCAACATACTTTTGCCTACACCATCACCATGACAAATAACGGCTTGATTGGCGCCCAACTACTTACTAGACGTTGGCGCATTCAAGATGAAACAGGCCATACTGAAGATGTGATTGGTGAAGGTGTTGTGGGACAGCAGCCACATCTAATGCCAGGAGAGTCTTATCAATATTCGTCAGGCTCAGTAATCAAGACCGCCACCGGAACCATGAAAGGCGCTTACGGCATGGTAAATGACGAAGGTGAGCGTTTCGAAGCTGAAATCCCTGAATTTATCTTAAGTGAGCCCTACACCCTACATTAGATGTCTGATTATTTAATTGGTGATGTTCAGGGTTGTTACGATTCATTACAACGCCTATTAAAAAAAATAAACTTTTCCCTGGATAAAGATCGTCTTTATTTTCTGGGAGATGTGGTTAATCGTGGCAACAAATCCTTGGAAACTTTAGAATTTATCAAAGAAAATGCTGACAACACATCTATGGTTTTGGGTAATCATGATTTTCATTTATTAGCCTGTACTATTGGCAATATCAATCCCAATAAAAAAGACACTTTTAGCGATATAACAAATGCAAAAAATGCTACAAAACTATTAGAGTTTTTGACTCAACAACCTTTAGTTATTCATGAACAAAACGCCTTAATGGTTCATGCTGGTATTCCACCAAATTGGGATAAAAACACTGTATTGACTCAAGCAGCTCTAGTTCAAGCGAACTTGCAAAGTGAAAATTTAGCTGAATTTTTAACAAAAATGTATCACAATCAGCCAGATACCTGGCATGCCAATTTAGGTGAGATCGAGCAATGTCGATACACTGTTAATGCACTTATGAGAATGCGCTTTTGTAAGGCTGATGGTCAGCTAGAATTTGCCCANAAACTNAATTTTGACCAGGTGCCCAAGGGTTATAAAGCTTGGTTTATGCATGAACACCGACTACTTGAGCAAACAGATATCTTTTTTGGACACTGGTCTACGCTCACCAATGTCGTGCAAAAGCGTATTTTCCCAATGGATCACGGTTGTATATGGGGCGGACGTTTGAGTGCTATTAGACGATCAGACCAGCAAGTATTCTCTATAGATTGCTAAAGGTTCACTTGACCCTCAAAGACAAACTCAGCAGGCCCTGATAAAAATACTGAGCCACCCTTTTGATATTCAATAGTTGCATCGCCGCCAGTAAGATGTGCGCAGACAGTTTCATCTAATAAGCCTTGCTCAACCCCATGAACTACAGCTGCACACGCNCCACTGCCACAAGCCAGCGTTTCACCAGAGCCACGTTCATAAACTCGNAGCCTTATTTCTTGACGATTAATAATTTGCATAAAGCCAATATTAGCTTGATCAGGTAAGGTGTCACTTGCTTGAATTTGTGTAGCGATACTAGTCACATCCAACGTTGACAATTCTTCTACAATTAAAACACAGTGAGGGTTGCCCATAGACAAAACACCCATTTCAAATCCTTCAATGAAATAGGTTGACTGAACTTCTGGTTCAATCAGTGGAATGCTGCTTGGTTCAAAATTTGGCTTACCCATATCAACACGCACGGTGCTGTCTGGATTGATGTGTAATGTAATAACACTTGAGTGAGTTTCAACAGTAATAGGATTATGACTGGTCAGGCCTTTTTGGGTGACAAAACGCGCAAAACAGCGAGCACCATTCCCGCATTGTGACACTTCAGATCCATCTGCATTATAAATAATATAGCGAAAATCAACATTTGGAGAAATACTTGACTCAACAACCAGTAACTGATCAAAACCAACACCGAAATGTCGATCAGACAAATTAGTAATCACTTCGGCGCTAAAGCTTATGTCACCACTTGTATTATCAACCATCATAAAGTCGTTTCCAAGCCCGTGCATTTTTGTAAAATTTATCAACATAGGCTTTATTTTATCCACTTATAAAGCTAAAGGTTAATGAAAACGATAGTTCTGCTAAAATATCGCCTATATTTATCCATAAGGAAAATCATGCAAACACCAAGTAATATCACTCTGAATAAAGACAAAAACCTATTAACTTTGACTTTTGAGGGTAGCGACTACCCATTAAGTGCTGAGTTCTTAAGAGTTTACTCACCTTCAGCAGAGGTGGTTGGTCATGGCCCTGGTCAAGAAACCTTGCAACTAGATAAAGAGAATGTAAAAATTGATCGGATTGCACCTACAGGCAATTATGCCATTATTCTATTTTTTAGTGATGGACATGATAGTGGTATTTATTCATGGTCACATCTGCACAAGCTAGCTATAAATCAAGAATCTCTGTGGACAACCTACTTAAAACGCCTTAAAGATGCGGGGCATTCTCACACTCAGCTATAGCTCACATGGGCTTTTTAACCGCTCTATTATCATTTGCCATCACTATTGGTATTTTGGTTACCATCCATGAGTATGGCCACTATTGGGTGGCTAAAAAATTCAACGTCAAAATACTTAGATTTTCTGTAGGATTTGGCAAAGTTATCAAATCTTTTCAACGGGGTGAAACTGAATTCACCCTGTGCGCAATCCCTTTGGGTGGTTTTGTTAAAATGCTGGATGAAAATGAAGCGCAAGTTGCGGATGATGAAAAGCATCGCGCCTTTAACAGGCAATCTGTATACAAGCGATTTGCCATTGTTGCAGCAGGACCAATTGCCAACTTTTTGCTAGCCATTATTCTTTATACTTTTATCTTTATTGCCGGCGTAAGTGGCATTAAGCCAATTGTTGAATCTGTTACAGAATCAGGATTTTTTGATCAAGCGGGCTTACAAGCAGGTGATGAGTTACTTAGTATTAACAACATTCCAACGCCCAGTATTAGTGAATTTTCTACTCAGTTCATTCAAGCAGATGAAGATCAACCTTTAGTTATACAAGCCCGCTCTAATCATGAAAATCTTAAAACAACCACCCTTAATTTAACAAATGACTTTTTAGCTAATCCGGAGCAAGGGCTTGATCGCTATTTAGGGTTTAAATTTGCAATGCCTAGACTACCTGCAATTATTGATCAAGTTGTGCCTAATTCTGCCGCCAGCAAAGCAGGATTAAGGTCTAATGATGAGGTGCTTAGCGCCAATGCTCAAAAAATTAGCACTTGGCAGGACTTTGTTGTTGCTATACAAGTCAAGCCTATTAAACCTATTGATCTGCTGATTAAGCGTAATGGCGCCACTTTAATGCTGACACTAACGCCAGAGCTGTACAACAACTCTCCTAAGGCTGGTGTCAGTGTTATGGTGCCTGAGAATTACTTGGAAGATTGGCAAGTTGTGCTTGAAAAAGAGCCGATTGAAGCGCTTATTTCTGCAGGATCCAAGGTTTATCAATTAACAGTATTAAACCTAAAAATGATCAAAAAAATGATTATTGGCGAGGCTTCAATGGATCAAATTAGCGGTCCGGTGAGTATTGCTAATTATGCCGGTAAAAGTGCAGAGGTTGGTCTGATACCTTTCTTATCTTTTTTAGCGCTAATTAGTATTGGCCTTGGCCTGCTAAATTTACTCCCCATTCCCCTGCTAGACGGCGGACATTTACTCTTCTATGTGCTTGAAATTATCAAAGGCTCACCTGTGAGTGACTCTATACAGCAAATATTCGCCAAATTTGGACTCTTTGTTATTTTGTCATTAACCCTTGTTGCGCTGTATAATGACTTGATACGTTTATTATAATCTTATAAATTCTATGAAAAAATCGCTACTTAAAATTTTAGTTTCTGCCAGCATTATTAGCTCTTCTGTAGCACTTGCTGACCCCATTAAAAGCATTGAAATACTAGGCCTAAGCTCTATCTCTAGAGGAACCGTGTTNAGCTATTTGCCGGTTGAAACAGGAGATGATTATAACAATCAGGTTTCTGGCCAGATTATTCGAGATTTGTACAAAACTAACTTCTTTAAAGATATTGAGGTTTCTCAAAAGGATAGCATCTTAAAAATCAATCTTCAGGAAAATCCACACATCAAATATATTGATGTTCTTAATTATTCAGACAAAGTTATCGATGAAGAAAGGCTGACTCAAATCCTTAAGAATATGGACTTATCTCAAGGTAAGATTTTTAATAAACGTCAGCTCAATAAGCTTATTGAGCAACTAGAATCTACTTACGTTTCTAAAGGTTATTACGGTATAAAAATCACTAAAAAAATAGAGACTGACGCTCAAAATCGTGTTGGTATTGAACTGGATGTTCACGAAGGTGAAGTGGCTAGAATTGGTTCAATGAAAATTACAGGTGGCAATATTCATGATGAAGATGATTTGCTTGACTTATTCGAAATTGGTGAAGCTGATTTTTTCATTATTAATTATTTTACTGAAAAAGACCACTATTCAAAAGTTGCGCTAGATGCCGGTGTTGAGGCCATGAAATCTCTTTATGTTAATTCAGGCTACTTAGATTTTAAAATTAACAAAATCGAAACTGAACTATCAACTGATAAGAAAAACATTGATATTGACATTCAAATTAGTGAAGGTGCCGAATACAAAGTAGGCGCTATCAGCTTTACAGGTGACCTTCTTAACCAGTCTGTTGAAGAGTTAAAAGAGCTGTTAACCATTAACACTAACGACGTTTTTGAACGTAAAAAAGTTATTGAAAGTATTCAGGCAATCACCGATGTGTTTGCAGATCAAGGCTATGCTTTTGCTAAAATTAATCCAATTACTAAAGAAAATACTGACTCACACATTATTGATCTAGAAATTGACATCGCGCTTAATAAAAAAGTCTATATTAATCGTATCACCATTGTCGGCAACACCCGAACTCAAGATGAAGTTATCCGTCGTGAAATTGGTATTAACGAAGGCGGCTTGTACTCAAATACCGAACTAGATGAATCCATTAAGAAAATTAAGCGTCTAGGGTTTTCTCTGATGTAAAAATGGAAGTTTCGAAACTCAAAAACTTTAGCGATAAAATCAATCTACACTTTAGTGTGGAGGAAACCAAAACAGGTACCTTTTCNATTGGCTTATCGCATTCAAANAGCTCGGGCGCCTCATTTAATATGGGTGTTAAAGAAAACAATTTCCTAGGCACGGGCAACACACTCAATGCTGCATTTTCTAATTCAGAGGCAGTACAAGAGATGAGTTTTTATTTTGCTGATCCATACTTTACCGAAGATGGCCACTCTATTAGTTATGGTATTTTTACCAAATCTATTGATGGTGCAAGCCTTGATGTGTCCTCATATAAAATTGATGAAAATGGTTTTAGTCTAGGCTACGGCATTCCAATCACTGAAAAGACACGCATTGGTGCAGATCTCAGAGTCTCAAGTCGTGATATCACTTGTGGCACCACCTTTGCAACACAAGAAGTAACCCAATGTGCGAGTGGTGATAAAACCGAAGTTAAAACCAATCTTAATTGGTCTAATAACACACTAGA
>JGI26257J51711_1000500_pt1 | contig 12804 bp, 13 predicted proteins | sample SaaInlV_200m_DNA_5_FD_51711 | JGI IMG/M metagenome (IMG submission 51711) | reverse complement strand
TCTAATTCACCTTTTGGGTTTTTAAATTCGTCTAGAGAGATAAAACCCTCTGATTTTAGTCCAACGTTTACAATCGCTTTTTCACGATTAAGACTAACTACAGTACCCATTAATAAGGCACCTACTTTTACGTTTTGTTGTTCTACACTGTTTTCAAACAGTTCAGCAAATGATTCTGACATATATTCTTCTTTGATATTGACCGGTAATTTTTTAGGCTATTTACGGTATACGCCTAATGCATATCGGGTTAGTTTATTTATAAAGCTTAACCGCTTAAGCTTTAACCAATTCGCTCACTTGAGCGACTACCTCCATCAGTGATAACTCAGTGGTATCAATGATAAGAGCATCTTTTGCAGGTTTTAAAGGGGAGTGTTTACGCGAACTATCACGCGCATCACGAGCTTCAACCTCTGCTAAGATTTGCGATATTATACCCTCATGACCTTGCGCTTGCAATTGTTTTAGGCGCCTATTAGCACGCGCATCACTGCTTGCACTTAGATAAACTTTAAACTCAGCCTCTTTAAAAACCACCGTTCCCATATCACGACCGTCAGCCACCAAACCAGGAGCAACTGCAAAGTCTTGTTGACGTTTTAAAAGTGCACTACGCACCACGCCAATGGCGGCAATTTTGGAAGCCATTTCTCCAGTTTTCTCAGTACGTAAAATTGATGAAACCTCTTTACCATCTAAATACACACTGACCAGTTCGCTTCCCTCTTGAGTTTTAAACTCTAAGTCTAAATTAGTGGCAATCTCCACTAGGACAACTTCATCTGCGATATCGACAGCTCTGCTGTCTACTGCCAAGGCAAAAGCACGGTAAATGGCGCCAGAATCAAGTAAGTTCCAGCCTTGTTGCTGAGCAATAATACGAGCAACACTACCCTTGCCAACCCCGCTTGGACCATCAATAGTTAAAACTGGCACACTCATTTAACTTCTGCTCTCATATGTGGAAATAGCAACACATCACGAATTGATGGCGAATCGGTAAATAGCATAACCAGTCGATCTATACCAATACCTTCACCCGCAGTTGGTGGCATGCCGTATTCCAGTGCGCGAATGTAGTCTGAATCATAATGCATAGCTTCATCGTCACCCGCATCTTTTTCAGCCACTTGCGCTTTAAAACGCTCAGCTTGATCTTGAGCATCATTTAGCTCAGAAAATCCATTAGCAATTTCTCGTCCACCAATAAACAACTCGAAACGATCAGTAATGAATGGATTATCGTCATTACGTCTAGCGAGTGGCGACACCTCTGTTGGATATTGAGTAATAAAGGTAGGTTGCATAAGTCGCTCTTCAACCGTTTTTTCAAAAATTTCAATTTGAATTTTTCCCAAACCCCAGCCATCTTTAACGTCAATACCTAGATTCTTAGCGGTTGTTTTAGCCTTGTTTTCATTTAGGTCTTCAGCGCTTAAATTTGGATTATATTCAAGAATTGAGTCAAACACACTAATGCGATTAAATGCCTTAGAGAAATCAAAATCATCACCTTGGTAGTGGATTGTGGCACTACCACACACATCCACTGCGATACCTCTAAACAACTTCTCAGTTAGATCCATCAGATCGTGATAAGTAGCATAGGCTTGGTAGAATTCAATCATGGTGAACTCTGGATTATGGCGAGTTGATAAACCTTCATTTCTAAAATTACGATTAATTTCAAACACACGATCCATGCCACCAACTACCAAACGCTTTAAATAAAGCTCTGGAGCAATACGTAAAAACATCGGCATATCGAGTGCATTATGATGTGTCTCAAATGGTTTGGCAGTTGCACCGCCTGGAATGGTTTGCAACATTGGCGTCTCTACTTCCATAAAGTCAGCAGCATTAAAAAAGTTACGAATATAGCTTACAATTGCACTGCGACGTTTAAAGGTATTACGCGCCTCTTCATTAGTGATTAAATCAACATAGCGCTGACGATATCTAATTTCTTGATCTGATAAGCCATGAAATTTTTCAGGCAAGGGTCTTAGTGATTTGGTTAGGAGTTTAATACTGTCAATACGCACTGACAACTCGCCAACGTTGGTTTTAAACAGTGTGCCTGTGGCAGCTAAAATATCGCCAATATCCCATTTTTTAAACTGCTCATTATAAAAACCTTCTGGCAGCTCATCACGGGTGACAAATATTTGAATTTTCCCACTTGAGTCTTGCACAGTTGCAAAACTGGCTTTACCCATCACACGCTTAAGCATCATGCGCCCTGCTATTGATACCTTGATTGATTTCTCTTCCAGCTCTTCTTTAGAGAGCTGATCATAGTCATTAGTAATGGTTTGCGCCAAATGCTCAGGTTTAAAATCATTAACAAAAGGGTTGCCCGCTTCTCTTAATTTATCCAGTTTTGATTTTCTTTCAGCAATTAACTTATTGTCGTCTTGGTCGCTCATAATTTTAATGTTGTGTTTTGATTTCTAATTCTTGTTGTGCAAGCTCTTTAGCCTTGGCCAAATCTTGCTGTGCTTGGGTAGTGTTACCCATGCGCTTGTGCAAAGTGCCACGATTATAATAGGCTTGATAAAAATTTGCATCCAATTCAATGGCTTTATTTAAGTCTTTTAAGGCTAAATCATCCTTGTTAATTTTAATATAGGCATTGCCTCGATTATAAATCGCGGCTATGTAGTGTTTATCCAGGCTAATAGCTTGCGAATACGCATTAATCGCTTCATTACTCTTTTCTAGGCGATCATAACAATTTCCTAAGTTATTAAACGCACCACTATCCGTATTTTTAAGCAAAATAGCTTGCTCAAAATACTCGACAGCTGAGTTAAAATTTTCTTTTTCTTGCTCCAAATAGGCTAGGCAGAAATAAGCCTCAGCGCTATTTGGGTTGGCCCGAATGGCATTTGACATACTCTCAATTGCCAACTCATCATTACCTTGTAGTTGATGTAAATTGCCCAAACTTAGGTGTGCATTAGCCTTGAGATTTTGATCTGCACTGGAGTGGTTGATTAACTTATTCCAAGCTTGAATAGCCAGCGAAAGTTCGCCATTCTTTTGATGTGCATACGCACCTACCATTAAATCGCTTAATTCTGCTTCTATACTCATACTAGGGTGATTATTAATTTTCTTAGATTGTGTCCAACGCGGTGCTCATACAGATACAAACCCTGATATCGCCCCAAGGCTAGCTCAGAATTAACAACAGGAATAGATTTTGACTCACCTGTTAATATAGAGCGAATATGGCCGGACATGTCAAAATCACCTTCATTATTATGACGATAATTTGGATTGGCATCTTGCACATTATTCTTAAAATAATCCTCAACATCCAAAAGCAGGTTGGCATCTTCATTGCCTGTAATCATTAGTGAGGCTGAAGTATGTGCAACAAACACATGACACAGATGAGTCTTAACACCTTTAATCAATGCATTTATTTGAGTGGTAATATCAACCGCACCACGTTCGCTGGTGGCAATCATTAACTCGTGTTGGGTCACTTTAATAAATCCTTAGCTTTTTGCGTGTCAATCGCTTGAGAAGTATTAGGAGATTTTCTACTCAAGGACCTTATAAAGAAAAATAAACCAAACGCTAAAAATGCAAATGGGGCGTACCACAACAAATATGTATTTTTATTCATGGGTGGCTTAAACACCACAAAATCACCATAACGATCTGTCATGTATTGGCGAATGCTATCATCCGTTTGATTATCGACAATCAGCTCACGCACCTTTTCACGCAGGTCTTTTGCCAACCCAGCATTCGAGCCGCCAATGCTTTGGCCTTGGCAAACTGGGCAGCGAATCTCGTCAATCAAGCTGCGGTATCTTTGCTCATGAGTATCATTTTTAAAACTATTTGCCTCAATACTTTCACCAAAAACTGGCTGAAAAGCCAGCAATGTAATACATAGGACAACTCTTTTAAATAGAGCCGTTGTTTGGGTAAAATTTCGCATACGCTATTCACGAACCATAAAACCTAGATTTTACACTTCTCAAGCGGTGTAAAAGGAGACCCATGCCATTAATTACACTTGACAGTATTTCTTTGAGTTTTTCAGACAAACCCATTCTCAATGAGGTTAGTTCAACCATTTTAAAAGGTGACAAAATTGCACTAATTGGTCGTAATGGTGAAGGAAAATCTACCTTTATGAGGATATTAGCCGGCACTATTGAACCTGATGATGGCAAGCTTAAAATAAAAAATGGTATAAAAATCAGCTATTTAGAGCAAATGCCACCTGAAGATAATGATAAAAATTTGTTTGACATTGTCTCCGAAGGATTGGGTGAAATTGGCAATATTATCGCTCAGTACCAACACTTAATAAATAACGGCGAACTAAATAAAGCTGGCGAATTCCAAGAGAAAATCGATCAACTTGATGGCTGGCAATATTTACACAAAATTGAGGCCATACTTAATCGATTTACACTAAACCCTCAAACCTCACTTTCTACTTTATCAGGAGGCTGGAGGCGTCGTGTCATGTTGGCACGCGCTTTAATTCAAGAGCCTGACATATTACTACTAGATGAGCCAACTAACCATATGGATATTACCGCCATTTTGGATTTAGAGCGTATGCTCAAAGAATACCATGGCACTTTAGTAATTATTAGTCACGATCGTTCATTTATCGCCGGCATTGTTAATAAAGTATTCGACCTAGATCGTGGACATTTAAGTGTGTTTGAGTGCGGCTATAAAGCCTATGTTAAGCGTAAAGATGAACAGCTTCACGCTGAAGAAATTGCCAACGCCCGTTTTGACAAAAAACTCGCGCAAGAAGAGGTATGGATCCGCCAAGGCATTAAAGCCCGTCGCACCCGAAACGAAGGTAGGGTTAGGGCTTTAGAATCTATGCGCAAATCTTTTACTGATCGTCGAGCCAAAAAAGGCAATGTCAAAATTCATGCATTAGAAGATGAAAACAGAGCTTCCAAGGTTGTTTTTGAAGTTAAAAAAATATCTTACGATATTGCAGGTCTAGAATTAGTTAAAGACTTTTCAACGCTGATTCTCAAAGGTGAAAAAATTGGCATTATTGGTGGCAATGGTAGTGGTAAATCAACATTTATTAAATTATTACTAGACGAGTTACAGCCAACTAAAGGCTCAATAAGGCGCTCGAAAACAATTCAACTTGCTTATTTTGACCAAATGCGTGACAATCTTGACCCAAACATGAAGGCGATGGATTTTGTCTCTGGTGGCCGTGAACGCATTGAAATTGGCGGAAAAAGCAAACACATCATTGGCTACTTACGCCAGTTTTTATTTACTGGTAAACAAGCCATGGCACCTATTAGAATGTTTTCTGGTGGTGAGAAAAACCGACTCATGCTCGCTAAAATCTTATCTCAGCCTGCTAACTTACTGGTACTCGACGAGCCAACCAACGACTTGGATGTGGAAACTCTAGAGTTGCTGGAAGAGATGCTGGTTGATTATAACGGCACTTTAATTCTGATTTCTCATGATCGAACCTTCTTAAACAATGTTGTTGGCTCAACAGTGGTGTTAGATGGGGATGGGGTTATTAATCAATATGCAGGTGGTTATGATGATTATCTTATCCAAAAACAAGATAAGATAGCAGTACAAAAAACCAAAACAAAAGTCAAGCCAAAGGCTGAAAAACCGAGTAATAATAGCCCTAAAAAACTCACCTATAAACAACAACAAGAGCTAAAAAAATTGCCCGAAAAAATTGAAAAAACTGAAATTCAAATTGGAGAAATTCAAATGCTACTTTCAGATCCTGAGTTTTTTCAAACTGATGAATCTCAAGATGCACTCATTCGTCTGGCTAGACTAGAGGCAGACTTAGAACGCTACTTTGATAAATGGGGAGAGTTAGAATGAGTAAAAATATACCCTTAATTGTTGATTTAGATCACACGCTAATTAACACTGACTTATTGTATGAATCTTCCATTGGCGCGCTCAAGCAACAACCTTGGTTAATCTTAATCTATCCATTTTGGTTTTTTAAAGGCAAAGGCTACTTAAAGAGTCAGCTGGTTAAGCGCTTTAGTATTGATGTCACCAGCCTACCTTATATCCAAGCTACGATTGACTATATCAACGAGCGTAAAAAAATGGGTGATCAGGTTATCTTAGCAACCGCCTCTCACAAAGACTACGCATTCGCTGTCGCCAAACACATTAATTTATTTGATGATGTCATGGCTAGTAATTCAGAATTTAACTTATCCTCTCACAACAAAGCAAAAAACTCATTGAACGCTTTGGCAATAAGGGTTTTGATTATATGGGTGATCATATGCGTGATATGCCAGTATGGGAGGCATCAAATCTGTCGATTCTGGTCAACGTTAACGACAAAATTATTAAAAATACTGCTCACCTAAAGACACTATTACTCTCTCAAAAAGATTAGTTATCTAATAAATACGACAAACTGCCTAGTAGTAAGTAAATGGCGGTAGTAACCACCAAGGTTGCTGCGATGACGCGAGCTATTTTTAGATTTTTTCCTAGCACTTTGTTGCTCACAAACCAAACGCAATAACCAATAACAAACGCAATAATTAAAAGACGAACTAAAAACATAAGGCCTACCTAGATGAGTTGAGTGATTGCGCTATTTTAGTCGCTAATGCCAAATTAATGCCATTGACTTTTTGAATTTCATCTATGGAAGCATTTTTAATCTCTTGCAAGCCACCAAAATAATTTAGCAATGCACTACGCCTAAGTTTTCCAACTCCTGTAATCGCTTCAAGTGGCGAAGTTGTGCGTTTTTTGGAGCGTTTTAAGCGGTGATTTTTAATCGCAAAACGATGCGATTCATCTCGAATATGGTTCACCAACATAAGGGCAGGATCATGTGGTGCCAAATTAATCTTATTGACCTGAGAATCCTCAACCGTGATTAGGGTTTCCAGACCTGCTTTACGCTTTTCACCTTTAGCAACACCAACCAGCTGAATATCATCTATGCCGATAGAATTCATCACCATAATTGCTTGATTAAGCTGGCCCAAACCTCCATCAATTAGCACTAAATCAGGCAAAGGCTGCTGATCTTTTAAGAGTTTAGAGTAGCGCCTAAAAATCACTTGATTCATGGCCGCATAATCATCACCCGGAGTAACGTTTTTAATATCGAATTGCCGATACTTTTTAACTTTTGGAACGCCCTTTTCAAACACCACACACGAGGCTTTTGTTGCCTCCCCCATCATATGGCTAATATCAAAACACTCTATATATTCTGGGATTTTCTTTAAATTTAAAATACTCTGCAAATGTACTAGTGTTGATTTTTTTCTAAACCTGGCCAATAAGTTTTGATTTAAATTTTCTTTAACCGTAAGGCTGGCAATATTTAAATAATGCTTTTTGTCCTTATTAGGTGTATCAATAAGATGGGTGTTAAGCGCATCTGAGATGGTTTTTTTATCTTTAATTTTATGACTAACCAACAATTGCTTAGGGGTATCTTTACCCAAATAATAAAGTGGCAAAAAAGCACAAAGTACCACTTCAACTGCTTGATGAGTTGAATTTTTAGGTAGGATGAATTCTTGACCAACTTGCTTGCCGTTACGAATAAACAACACCTCAATTGCATTAACGCCATCTTGCTGGGTAATGGCAATAACATCCATATCGGCTGTAGAACTTGATGCGTGCTGTTCTTGAATTTTTCTCAAGTCAATCAGCTGGTCACGCAGTCGTGCGGCCAACTCAAAATCTTGATTTTGGGCGGCAATTTGCATTTTTTGCGAAATTTTATCCAGTGTTTGTTTACCTTTTCCCGAGAGAAACAAGGCCATCATTTTAACGTCTTGTTGGTAATTTTCATCATCGATATGGCCTACGCATGGCGCGCTACACAAGCCAATTTGATATTCCAAACAAGCTCTAGATCTAGATCGATAAGTTGCATTGGTACACTGCCTAACCCTAAATATTTTCTTTAACAAGATTAAAGAATCTCGCACAATATGCGCTGAAGGGTATGGCCCAAAATACTGATTTTTACTCTGCTTAGTGCCTCTAAAAAAACTCACTCTTGGATGTTGATCATTGCTAATGGCAATATAAGGATAACTTTTAGAATCCTTTAGCAAGATATTATATCTTGGCATATGCTGCTTAATAAGCTCCGCTTCAAGCAGCAATGCCTGAGTTTCAGTTTCAGTGACTAGAACCTCAAAACTACTAATATTAGCCACAAGTGCTCGAGTTTTTCCACTTTCATGCTGTTTGGAAAAATAGCTGGAAACTCGATTTTTTAGATTTTTAGCCTTGCCAACATATCACTAAACTGTGTTTATCCAGCATTTGATAAACACCAGAATTTTGCGTTAGATTATCGAGTTTTTCTTGAATAGACATAAGCGAAAAAGGTAAAATAAAAGCAAAATTTTATTCTTTATAAAGACAATGATTAAAACAGCACTTATTATATTATCTATTATCTACTCAAACCTGACTTTGGCGTCAGAAAATTCTACAAATATTGCCGACATTATCGACCCGCCAAGCTCAGCTGCACTCAACATTATGGTGAGTGCGCTCACTTCATTAAAAGAGCTAAAAAACAGGAAAAAGCCTCAAAAGAAAATGTTGAGGCACTTATTCGATTAAAGCTTTTGCCTAATCTTGCTATGGGCGTCGCTGCCAAAATTGCTATGGATAAGCACTGGGATGGTTTAAATATTCAGCAAAAGCAGTTTTTTCAAAATTATATTTCAGAATCATTAATCCAAGACTATGTTGGCATACTATCCAGCTATGAAAAACTTGATAGCGTTCAAATATCAGTGGATCCAGATGTTAAACGCAAGGACAATAAAGCCATTGTTAAGCTTAATATTAGCATCAACAGTGATGAAAAGCCATTTTCCATTTCTTTAAAAATGATTCGCCTCAATACATGGCATGTTTACGATGTGGTCTTTTCTGGTGTCAGCATTGTAAAAAATTATCGCGCTCAATTCGATTCCTACATTAAGCGTAAAGGTCTTGAGGCATTAATCACAAGATCTCAGCAAAAGCTAGACAGGATTAATAAAAAATAATGTACAAACTGGTTATCAAGGGTGGCAAAACTCTTAACGGCACGGTTAAGATTGCCGGCTCAAAAAACGCTGCTCTGCCGATTTTATTTGCCTCAATTTTGGCCGATGGCCCGCTAAAAGTCAACAACATACCGCACTTGAGTGATGTCTCAACCACACTCAGATTACTCATGGATATGGGTGCAGAATTTATTCTTGAGTCTGATAACTCACTACATATTGATGCCTCAAAACTGACAAAACTCACAGGTGAATACAGCTTAGTTAAAACCATGCGTGCNTCAATTTTAGCGCTTGGACCTATGCTNGCTAAGTACAAAAAAGCTAAAATTTCCCTACCTGGAGGTTGNGCCATTGGCACCAGGCCGGTTAATCTACACTTGAAAGCTTTAGAAGAGTTAGGTGCTAAAATTGAAGTTAAAGGTGGCTATATCTATGCCACCACTGATCAGCTCATTGGTACTGACATACATTTTGAACAAGTGAGTGTAACAGCAACTGAAAACATCCTTATGGCNGCTACACTGGCTCAAGGGNAGAGCACTATTCATAACGCNGCTCAAGAGCCTGAAATTGTTGATTTAGCAAATTGTTTAATTAGCATGGGTGCCAAAATTACCGGCGCCGGCACTGCTATTATTTCTATTCAGGGNGTGNCNAATCTCTCTGGNATAAGNCATAGTGTTTGCCCTGATCGTATTGAAGCTGGAACTTATCTTGTTGCAGCTGCTATTACCGGTGGAAAGATCACCTTAAAAAACGCCCGCCATCAATCAATGCAAGCCGTTATTGATAAACTAATAGAAACTGGTGCTGATATTAGCTATGGTAAAAATAGCATCACACTTGATATGAAAGGCGAACGCCCTAAAGCGGTCAATATTAAAACCAGTGCTTACCCAAATTTTCCCACGGATATGCAAGCACAATTTTGTGCGCTTAATTGCATTGCAGATGGCCAATCAGCCATCACTGAAACCATTTTTGAAAATCGCTTTATGCACATTCCCGAGTTATCTCGTATGGGTGCACAGCTCACTTTAGAAGGTAACACGGTCATTTGTAAAGGTGTAAAATCGCTTACGGGTGCAAATTTGATGGCAACTGATCTGCGGGCTTCCGCTTCATTGGTGCTTGCAGGGCTTGCAGCAACTGGAACAACTACGATTGAACGCGTTTATCATCTTGATCGCGGATACGAAACCATTGAAGAAAAATTAAAATTACTAGGCGCTCAAATTGAACGCATACAAGATTAGAGAAAAAATACCATGTTAACCATTGCACTGTCTAAAGGCAGAATATTAGAACAAACCCTGCCCTTATTAAAAAAAGCAGGATTGGAAATCGCTGATGAAGAGCTTAACTCACGAAAACTCATTCTCGACACCAATCTTGACGATGTCAAAGTCATCATTATTCGTGCCACTGACGTACCTGTTTTTGTACAACATGGCGCTGCTGACATGGGTATTGCCGGAAAAGATGTATTGCTTGAGCATGGTGCCAATGGATTGTTTGAAATGCTGGATTTAGGTATTGCAAAATGCAAGCTCATGGTGGCTGCTAAATCTGAAAATTACCTGCAAGGCAGTATTTTAAAAGTGGCAACCAAATATGTGAATTCTGCTAAACAGTATTTTGAGAAAAAAGGTCAGCCTTGTGAAATTATCAAATTATATGGCGCTATGGAGCTTGCTCCAGTAGTTGGTTTATCACACTGTATTGTGGATTTGGTGGATACTGGCAATACCTTAAAAGCCAACGGCCTTATCCCTCTAGATCATATTGAAGACATCAGTTCACGACTGGTTGTCAATAACGCTTCATTTAAAACTAAAAACACCGCCATTAAATCTTGGATTAATGCCATTGAGAAAAACCTATGATTACAAAACTTTCATCTAAGCAGTCAGATTTTAAAGACAATTTAAGCAAACTTTTAGCCTGGGAGAGTGTCTCTAATGCTAACGTTGCAAAAACAGTAGACGACATTATTGCTAATATTCGCAGCCATGGCGACAAGGCTTTAGTAGATTACACCAATCAGTTTGACCGGATGAATGCTCATGATATGAGTGAGCTCACTATCAAACTATCAGCACTCAAAGAAGCATTTGATACTCTCGGTGATAAAGAAAAAACCGCTCTAAAAACTGCAGCGGATCGCGTTCATAGCTATCACCAAAAACAAAAACAAGAGACTTGGACCTACACAGAAGATGATGGCACCATGCTTGGGCAAAAAATCACGCCACTTGATCGTGTTGGTTTATACGTACCAGGTGGCAAGGCTGCCTATCCATCGTCCGTACTCATGAATGCCATCCCTGCTAAAGTAGCAGGTGTTGAAGAGTTAATCATGGTTGTGCCAACGCCTGACTCAATTACTAACCAGTTAGTACTAGCAGCGGCTTATATTTCAGGTGTAGATACAGTGTTTACAGTGGGTGGCGCACAAGCAGTTGCTGCACTGGCTTATGGCACACAAACCATCCCTAAGGTTGATAAGATTGTTGGTCCTGGTAATATTTATGTAGCCACAGCTAAGCGCGTGGTATTTGGTCAAGTGGGTATTGACATGATCGCCGGACCAAGTGAAATTTTGATTATTTGTGATGGCAAAACTAACCCAGATTGGATTGCAATGGATTTGTTCTCTCAAGCTGAACATGATGAAGATGCACAATCCATCCTGCTTTGTCCTGATGCAGACTTTATTGATCAAGTTGAGGCAAGCATTGCTAAACTATTACCAACCATGGAGCGCAAAGAAATTATCGCTACCGCTCTCAAAGACCGTGGTGCTTTAATCCTAACCAAAGACATGGATGAGGCTGTGGCACTTTCTAATCAAATCGCCCCTGAACATTTAGAGCTTTCTGTTGAAGATCCTCAAGCTATGCTTGATGATATTAAGCACGCTGGCGCTATTTTTATGGGTCGTCATACGTGTGAGTCTTTAGGTGACTACTGTGCAGGGCCAAATCACGTACTACCAACTTCAGGCACAGCCCGCTTTTCATCGCCTTTAGGTGTGTATGATTTTCAGAAAAAATCTTCCCTTATTATGGTTTCAGATGAAGGTGCTAATGTCTTGGGTGAAATTGCTGCAACATTGGCTGATGGCGAAGGTTTGCAAGCGCATGCACAATCTGCCAGATACCGAATCAAATAAAATAACGGCGTCTTTTCTATTTTTACTGTGTTGAGTCACCAAAAATACTCAATCACATAGACTTATATCTATTCTACTCTTTATCGTATTATATGAGAAAAAATCAAATCCGAAAATTCTCTCTCTGAAATACTTAGTTTGTTAAAAATAGAGATATTATTTATCTCTTTTATGGTTATAAAATAGTTGCTTTTATCGCCTCTTATACTCATATTTACCTTAAATGTAGTCCCTATGGAATCTGAAATAGATTTTATAGAACCAGTTATTTGAAAAATAATATACTTATCTTCATATTTAGAGGGGATGTCTTCTTTTCTTATTTTTTGAATAATTTTTACAAGATATTTTTTACTGTCTATAGGTCTTTTTACCACTATAGGATTATCTAAATATTCATTTTTAATATTAAAATTATAAGAAGGCTTTTTAACATTTGAACACAACTCTATTTTTTTGTTAATAGCTTTTTTTGACTCCTCTCTTGCCTTTTTTATTGCGGACCTGTATTGAGTGTGATGAACCCATGTTTTATCACTTACGTCACTAATAATA
>JGI26257J51711_1000474_pt1 | contig 13353 bp, 11 predicted proteins | sample SaaInlV_200m_DNA_5_FD_51711 | JGI IMG/M metagenome (IMG submission 51711) | reverse complement strand
AAAACGAAAGCAAAAGCTAAAACAAAGCCAAAAGCAGAAGTTGAAGAAGAAGCAGAATCATCTGAACCAACTAGCTGAAAACGACACGTGGTAAAAGCAATTGCACCTGTAACAATAAACTGTAGAAACAAATAAAAGGAATTCATGTCTGAAGTAAGAGTATTTGAACTGGCAAAAGAGTTGAATATGCCGGCCAAGCAACTGCTCACCAAGATACGCAAAGCTGGAATTCCAGTTACAGGAAACTTTTCAGAACTATCATTGGATCAAGCTGAGATAGTAAGAAAAATGGCAAAAAGCGCCAAGGGTATTGTCTTGTCTAAAGCAGCAAAAGCCTCCGGTGTACGCCGCAAGAAAGCAATTGCCAAAGATACTGAAGAGATTGCAGAGGATAAAAAAGCAAAAGCGAAGAAAGGCTCCTCAATTGTCACAATCTCGACTAAATCCAAATTAGATGAAGCAGTAGCTGAAGATGCACCAAAAAGACGTGTGCGCAGGAAAAAGAAAGATAACGAAGAACTTAGTACGGAAACTAAAGTTCCTGTTGAAGAAAATGCTGCGGAAAATGTAGCAAGTCCGGAAACTGGAATTACAGATGAGAGTGTTTCAGTTCAGGAAGAAGTCCTCCAGGAAGATAATTCCACTGAAAAGGTAGTTGAAACAATACAACTGAGCGAAGAGCAAACACCTTCCGCTACTGAAGAAACGATCCCGGAAAACGTAATCGTACCGCCAACTGCATTAGACACAACAAAACAAGTCCTCGAAAAAGTAGCTGAAAGTGTTCCGGAAAAGACTGCTGCTACTACAAAAGAGACCACCTCTGATGATGATAAGTCAAATAAGAAAAAAGTGGTTTTCAAGCAACATCAAGCTGCAGAAGAAGAAGCACCTGGGAAGAATAAAAACTTCCGCCGACCTGATGAACAAAAGAAACGTAAGGGAGGAGCACAAAGAGATTTTGTCTTTCGTGAAAGAAAACCACGTCACCGCAGGAAAGATCAACAGCATGGTCGTAGACATGACAAAGGAGTCAGAAAGTCTTTTGACGCTAATGCGCCTAAGCACGTTTTCAACCCACGCAAAAAGAGCATCCGGATAGGCAACCAAGTCGTGGTCGCAGAACTTGCGGGTTTGATTGGTATAAAAGTGCCAGAAATCTTAAAAAAACTGATGGCCCTCGGCATCATGGTAACAATCAACCAGACAATCCCTGGAGAAACGGCAGAGCTGATTGCTGCAGATTTTGATGTGACAGTTGAAGTTGAAACTTTCGAACTGACTGACTTGCTCAAGGAAGATGAGCCGGAAGCAACAGACTTGGTACTTCGTGCACCGATTGTGACAATCATGGGACATGTTGATCACGGAAAAACATCTCTGCTTGATAAAATCAGGGAAACAAAAATTGCAACTGGTGAAGCCGGCGGTATAACCCAGCACATAGGGGCATATCATCTGGAAGCTGGTGGAAACAAAGTTACTTTCCTCGATACACCGGGACACGAGGCTTTTACCTCGATGCGTGCCAGAGGAGCAAATATAACTGATATTGTTGTACTTGTTGTTGCTGCGGATGATAAAGTTCAACCTCAAACAATTGAAGCAATTCAGCATGCACGTGCAGCTGAAGTACCGATAATTGTCGCAGTGAATAAAATTGACCGACCTGAATCTGATCCAATGAGGATACAGCAGGAACTACTCAGCCATGAGCTGATTCCTGAAGATTTAGGTGGAAGTACTATTTTTGTGAAGGTCTCAGCAAAAACAGGTGAAGGTATTGAGGAACTGCTGGAAATGATTCATTTACAGGCAGAAGTCCTCGAATTGAAAGCAACTTCAAAAGGACCTGCACGTGGAACCATCATTGAGTCACGAGTACGTAAAGGCCAGGGACCTGTCGGAACTGTTCTGGTTGAGCGTGGTACGCTCAAGGTCGGCGATTATTTCGTCATGGGCAGTATCCATGGAAGAATACGTGCGATGTTTGATGAAAGCGGGAGTTCGATGGAGGAAGCAGGTCCGTCAATACCTGTGGAAATTTCCGGTTTAAGCGATGTGCCTGATGTTGGTGAAATGTTTGTAATTCTTGATGATGAAAAGAAAGCACGACAAATTGCTGGGGAACGTGAGCACAAACTCAGAGCAGAAACTATCATGGCTGATCAGAAAACAAGTCTTGATAACCTTTTCACTAAAATTGAAGAAGGGCAGGCAAATGAACTTCGTCTGATCTTAAAAGGAGATGTTCAGGGTTCTGTTGAAGCACTTAAATCATCACTTGAACAAATAGGTGATGAAAGGATTTCATCACGTTTTCTTCTGTGTGCAGTTGGTAATGTTACCGAAACAGATATAACATTAGCATCCGCCTCTGACGCAATTATTGTTGGCTTCAACGTTAAGATGGATGCAAAAGCCAAGGAAATACGTGCCCGTGAAGGTGTTGATGTACGGCTTTATGACGTTATTTACAATGCGCTGGATGATGTAAAAGCAGCCATGGAAGGACTTTTGGAACCAGAAATCCGAGAAGAAATACTTGGACATCTGGAAGTTCGCCAAGTCTTTTCCACAGGTAAAAACGGCATGGTAGTCGGAGGTCTCGTCACAGACGGGAAGCTCCGTAGAAATGCGATGATACGAGTATTACGAAAAGAAATAAGTGTCTTTGAAGGTTCTATCATCTCTCTCAAACGATTCAAAGACGATGTCCAGGAAGTAGCACAGAACTATGAGTGCGGAATGGTGCTGGATTTTACTGAAATTGAAGACGGAGATATTGTGGAAGCATACAAGAAAATTGAAGAGAGCGCACGGCTCTAAATAAGATCATGAAAAAATCCGGAAGAAGTAGCTTCAGCACACTGGTACTTCGTAGACTCTCNGAAATTCTACTTTTCGAAAGTAAAGATCCACGTTTTAGAAAAGTTACTATCAGTAGGGTCGAAGCTGCGCCTAATATGTCATCCGCAAGAGTCCATGTTACGATTTTTCCTTCAACAGGACAACAGGAACTGGTTGACTCATTAAATAAGGCTGCAGGCTTTTTCAGCATACAATTGGGCAAGGTACTCAAAACACGTAACACACCGCAGCTAACTTTTGTGTATGACGCAGGATTTGACCACAGTGATGAAATTGAAATATTGCTACGCAGTGTACTTCCNAAAGATTCAGATCAGTCCGAAGANAGTGATCTTGATTTAAATACTGAAANTGCTGANTGATTTGCTGTTTTTTTGCTAATACGAATGAGTTACCTACGCATNATCAGCATTGATAAGCCGAAAGGCTGGACTTCTTTTGATGTAGTTCGTTTTGTCAAACGACAGTTTCAGGAAAAAAAGGTCGGACATCTCGGCACTTTAGACCCTATGGCAACAGGTGTCCTGCCTGTTTTCCTCGGACAAGCTACCCGTCTTATTCCACTCTTTAATAATGTAGACAAAACTTACCGNGCGATTTGTAAGTTCGGAGAATCAACCGACACCTATGACGCGGAGGGTACTGTCACACAGACACTTGATCCTTCTTTTTTAAATCAGCAAGAAGTTACAAAAGCTGTTTACTCATTTCTCGGACAGCAGGAACAGCAAACACCCGCCTTTTCTGCTGCAAAAGTCAATGGAGTTCCGTCCTACAAACTGGCAAGAAAAGGCCTGAAGGTACCGGTAAAAATCCGGCCAGTAACATTCCACGAATTAGAGGTTGAGTCTGTTGAACTGCCATTTCTGCAATTCAGGGTACACTGTTCAAAAGGGACTTACATCCGCACATTGGTAAATGATCTTGGACTTTTACTGAAAGTCGGAGCACATCTTACATCTTTGGAACGTTTAGCATGTGGAACATGGTTTCACAGTGATAATTCGGTCACAATCGAGCAACTGAAACAAATGGAAAGTGACACGGATGTACCATGGATTTCACCTTTAAAATTGTTGAATCACCTTTATACTGTCAGTGCAACATCGCAAATGTTGACTGACTTAAAACACGGTCGTAGAGTAGAAGTTCCTGAACCTCCTGATAATGTGAAAAACACTGAAAAGTCTACAGAAAATGACCTTTCTGCAGAATCGACGCAAATTCAAACAAAAGTTTTAGATTCAGACCATAATTTGGTTGCTATCGGTTACTTAATGTGGGAGAATGACCTCTGTTATTTTCAACCATCAAAAGTTTTTATCTAGTTAAAAAGATTATTTAATATGTTAACAAAAAACCGAAAAGTCGAAATTGTAAACAAGTTCGGAAAAAATGATTCCGATACTGGCTCAACTGAAGTGCAGGTTGCATTATTAACTGAGCGCATCAGTTCATTGACTGATCATTTACGTAGTCAGCCTAAGGATTTCAGCTCCCGCAGAGGATTACTGAAACTCGTAGGTCAACGTCGTAATTTTATGAGTTACCTTAAAAAGAGAAATATTGACGCACACGGAGCTATTTCNANACAGCTTCAGATACGCGTCAAGTGACTCAAANAAAACTTCACAGAGGACTTGTCCACGGGGGCTGGTCTTCTGCATGGTATTTATTGGCAAATGCCCTTTTGTACCATTTCTTTTCCCCCGTATCCTGTGACATGAAGTCTGCTTCCCCTCTTTCTGCTGTCCATTTTAGTTTGGTGAGAATGAATTTCTCGAANATATCCTGAAGCTATATGGCAGAGAACTGGATTAATATTAAATTTAATGGACCAGAAANAGTCGGAAACAGCATGTTACCATTTAAGAATACCGTGAGACATTTGAACGAGGCTTAGTCCTGAGTTGAATCGGTAGAACGTTGATAATTAGGAGTATAATGAAAATTGTAGAAAGAGAATTCGGACCGGCAACTATGAAGCTGGAAACCGGAAGAATGGCCAAACAGGCCAACGGATCCGTATTAGTTACATACGGTGATACAGTAGTTTTAGTTGCTGCAACTGCAGCAAAAGGATCAGGAACAGGTGCGGATTTTTTCCCCCTTTCCGTTTTTTATGTTGAAAAAGCTTATGCCTCCGGAAGAATTCCTGGAGGTTTCTTAAAACGTGAATCACGTCTTTCGACAGTGAGACACTTATTTCAAGAATTATTGACAGACCCTTGAGACCGGCTTTTGAAGATAACTACCTTGCAGAAACAATGATTGCGGCTACAGTCTTAAGTCACGATCTTATCCATCCTTCTGATGTTGCCGCGATGAACGGTGCTTCAGCAGCATTGGCAATTTCTGACATCCCTTTTCACAACCCTCTGGGTGGTGTAAGAGTAGGACGTGTTGATGGAAAATTTATCACAAATCCCAGTCCTGAACAACTCGAAGTTAGTGAACTGAACATCTTCATGGCTGCGTCTAAAGATGCGATTTTAATGGTTGAGGGTGAATCAAACGGAGTTAGCGAAGCAGTGATGCTGGACGCACTCTGGTATGGTCAGGAAGCAGTTTTGCCGATCATTGAGATGCAGGAAGAATTGATGCAGAGTGTTGGCAAGAAAAAACGTACAGTTGATGTACCGCCAGTAAATGCTGAACTAAAATCCAAAATCGAAGCGATTGCACCAAAACGTCTGCGTGATGCACTCGGCATCAAAGACAAGATCGAACGCTACGAACGTTTGGACACATTACGTGATGAAGTCAGCAATGAGGTTCTTGGAGACTCACCGGATTCAGATACCTCAAAAGAGCTAAAACAAATTTTTGCTGACATCAAAAAAGATGAAATGCGCTCCAGTTTGATTACAAATAAAATCAGGATAGATGGACGAAAGCCTACAGAAATTCGCCCTATCACCTGTGAGACAAAAGTTTTACCACGTACACATGGTTCAGCCTTGTTCACACGTGGAGAAACACAGGCACTTGCTGTTACCACCTTAGGTGCACGTGAAGATGAAAAAATGATCGAATCACTTGAAGGTATTACTTTCAAAAGGTTCATGCTGCATTATAACTTCCCGAGTTTTTGTGTTGGAGAAACACGAGCACCACGTGGTCCAGGACGTAGAGAAATTGGACACGGAACTTTGGCAGAGCGTGGATTGACACCTGTTGTTCCTACCAAAGCTGAATTTCCTTATACAATTCGTCTGGTTTCCGAAGTTCTTGAATCAAACGGTTCATCTTCAATGGCTACTGTCTGTGCCGGTTCTTTGGCTATGATGGATGCAGGAGTGCCTCTTAAAGAAGCAACTGCAGGTATTGCCATGGGTTTGATCAGTGACGGTAAAGACAACGTTATACTTTCAGACATACTTGGTGATGAAGATCACCTGGGTGACATGGATTTCAAGGTTGTTGGTACTGAAAACGGAATCACTGCCCTGCAGATGGATATTAAAATTAAGGGACTCGGACGTGATGTCGTTGAGCAATCCCTGATGCAGGCACGTGAAGGCCGGTTGCATATTTTAGGAAAGATGGGTGAAGCACTGAAAGAATCCCGTGGAGGACTTTCTACTTATGCACCTCGCTTTATCACTCATAAAATATCACCTGACAAGATCGGTACTGTTATTGGTCCAGGTGGTAAGATGATCAAGAGTATTGTCGAAAGAACCGGTGTGAAAATTAACATCGATGATGACGGCATAGTTTCCATCATGTCACGTGACCATCAAGCAGTTGATGATGCTTTGGAAATCGTGCAGAATCTGACACGTACAATTGAGATTGGAGAAACATATACTGGTCCAGTCAAAAAAGTGATGGACTTTGGCGCATTTGTCGAAGTTTTTCCTGGTACAGAAGGTCTTGTACATATTTCAAATCTGGCAGAAGGCCGAGTCGAAAAAGTTACCGATGTTTGTAAAGAGGGTGATATTGTCACCGTCAAAGCAACCGGAGTTGACAGACGAGGTAAGATCCAGCTTAGCATCAAAGACGTTTAAGTCAGAACATCTACGACTTAGCGTGGTTTAAACACCAGTCTGCTGACTTCATCTTCGGACAGAGGTCAGCAGATATTCTATCCAAATACAGTATTTCTCAGTTATTTTATTAATTCCTCAAAATCAACTGAGACAAGTCTCGAATCCGCAAACAGACACTATTAGTTTGAGTTTGGCCTTGTCACAGGCTAGAGTAGAACGGATTCTTTCAGCATCACCTCACCAAAATTTTCAAATCTGCATGAACCTTGTCATTACTGATTCAGGACTAGGCGGTCTCTCTGTCTGCGCCCAGTTGATGTATCTTTTAAAAGAAATTAAAGGTTCCGCAAATTCAGCTAATCCTGCTGATGGGCTGAAGATAAGCTACATAAACGCAGTTCCTGCAAACGATCGCGGTTATAATTCCATGTCCGGAAAAGCGGAGCAGATTGCGGTATTTGAAAAGATTCTCCGAAACACAAAAAAACTGATTAAGCCAAATTACATTTTTGTTGCTTGCGGAACTCTGTCTGTTCTTTTAAAAGATATGCAGTTTAAAAGAGATCACAAGCATTTGATCGCAGGTATTCTACCGCATGGTTTCAAACTACTTCTGGACAGTCTTCATCAAAATACACCAGCAACAGCTCTCATCTTTGGAACGCCAACTACTATAAATGCTAATACTTTTCAGGATGAACTTTTTAAACATGGAATTGAGCAAAGCCGGATTATTACGCAAGCATGTCCGGAACTCGCAACCCAGATTTCAAATGATCCGGAAGGTTCATTTGTCGCAGCACGAATCCGGCACTGGGTTCGGCAGGCTTTAAGTCAATTAGCAGCGGACAACTCAGGGCCTTTGCTAGTCTTTCTGGGATGTACCCATTATGCATACCGTGAGGAGCTCTTCCGAAAGTCTTTCATGCAGGAAGGCTACAAGCAGATTAGCATGTTAAATCCAAACCTTGCTGCAGCCGAGTCTTTGAGAAAAATAGTCCTGCAGGATCAAGTCACGGATAAGAACCAATCAGCTGACATTTCCCTTGAATTCCTGACGCCTTACGCAATTCCGGAACAGGAAGTTATCACACTCTCGCAACTGCTGAAGCCTGTTTCAGTTGAAACCGCCGAGGCCTTTCAAAATGCCAGAATATCACCCGAACTGCTTGCTGAATGAACCATGACCGCAACTGATTTCGCACAATATAACCTGCTTCCCAGCCTGCAAAACTCCGGAATGTTGGACTCAGCCGGTGAATCAAAAATCTGGTTTGGCCTGCTTAATCTAAGTGATTATCCAGCAGATGAATTTCCGGACACTGGGCAAATCGCGGATTATATATTTGCTGAACTTGAGCTACCTGAAATACAAATTTTTCTGCTGTTGATCGAGAGAAAACAGCATGAACCATGGACAGAAAATTCAGATGTTGTCTATTTTCAGCAATTGTGTGAAATCAAAATCCAAAACACTAATCACCTTCAGCAGAACACTGAATTAATAAAAAGGGGCTGTGTCTGGAAAGACCGACTTTCTACCGACAATTTACAAGAAATAATAACGCAAAATCCGGATGCAGCACTGGAATCTGTCGCCAGAAATAGAGAGTGCGTTATCGTCAATACTGCTCAAGCTTTACGCCTCGAAGTCCTCAACATCCCAAAACCGTGGGGACATGAAGGCTGGTACACAGGAGTTGAAAAACGAGGTGTGGTGAAAGTCGCAGACGAATACGGAAAAACAGAATTGCCTTATGCACTGACTCTTTTCAAAAAACAACTGCTTGCGGACTATTCAGCAGCTTTGATCTTACTCAAAACTCTCAATCCAGTTGNAGAGGATGTGNTTGGAGATTTGTATTATGAAATGCATGAAGAAAAGTGGGAAGTTTATGTAGTGACAGAAATTGACAAAACCGCCTGGCCTTCCGGAACAGGAATCATCAAGGCAGGACTNCATCCNGANAAAATAGCNGAATATCAGCAAAATAATGCAGAAAAATGGTCAGAGGTTCTCCTCAAAGATTTTAAANAGGCAATTGCTGAATATGAAAATATTAGACGTCAAATTGATGAATCTACANCAGATATTTCAACTGAACTTTCTGCACAGGAACTCTTACTCAGGAAAAAAGCTGCAGAATTTGTNGGCGACTGTTCTGTCAAAGTAGGTGANATTGTCAGCTTTCCGGTATTCCAGATGCACTCTTTACGTCATGGAATCAAGGTCATAGAATTTCAAACACCACATTACGAACGTTTGATTGTGATGTTTGCNCAAAAAGTTNTCACCCAGAAACATTGGGATACAGCAGATGCCTTAAGTAAAATGCATCCGGAAATTTATCAGCAGCCGGAACTGGAAAAACTTCACCAATCAGCAGGTATGCTGGTCGAGCGATTTGTTGATTTTCCGCAGTTCACTGCTGACCGAATTTCTCTGGACACTGGCCAGACATGGGCTGATCAACTCGACGGACAATACCATTTGCTAATTAGTATTTCCGGTCAGGCTACTGTTTTTCCGGAAAACGGTAAATCAGTAATTTTAAACCCTGAAGAAGCACTTTTTTTAGCAGTGAGCATGGGAAGTTATCAGGTACAAAGTACAGGAGATACTCCGCTAATTTACTTAAAGGCAATGCCGAAATAACACATGATTGTAGAAGTTGCCCTTAATTTACCGCTCCGTAGGTCTTTTGATTACCGCTGGCCGGATAATCTTAGCCGTGCTCCTGAAGCAGGATTACAGGTGCTCGTGCCTTTCGGCTCACAGAAAAAAGGTGGAGTTGTCGTTGGTGTTAAAGAGAAATCAGACTTTAGCCGTTTAAAATCAGTTGAAACACTGGTTGATGAGGAACCACTTTTTTCCGCAGAAATGCTGGAACTCACCAAGTGGACTTCTGAGTACTATTTTTGTGCCTGGGGTGAAACCCTGAATTCCGCAATTCCCGGTGGACTCGCCCTGCGTTTACGTACCACTTATACTCCAAACTCTAACTCTAGCTCACTTCCGCGTCTTGATCAACTAAGTGAAGCACCGCTGTCACTGATTCGCAAACAAGATACATGGACTCAGCAGGAGTGGCTTAAATGCAATCCTGATGAACGAGATCATCAAATTTTGCGGGGCTGGTTGGCGAATGAAAATGTGCAGACAAGCCACCTCTTACTTGGACAAAAAGCTAAAGCTAAAATGGAGCGCTGGGTCAGGCTGCTCAAAGTCGATGAACTAAAAAAGTCCGCAAAACGACGTAAATCAAAACGTGAGCAAATATTTGAAATACTGGCAGAAAATCCTACTGTCTGCTGGAGTGATATTCAAAGCAGAGTAAATACGCCCTCACAAGCCTTAAAGAAACTTAAAGAAGAAGGTTACATTGATTTTTTTGAAAAACGAGTTTACCGCCGTTTTATTGAAGGAGAGCTGCCTCAAATTGAAGCATTTCAGGATTTAAATCAACAACAGAAAACCGCCTTCAATGTGCTTGAGGATTCACTCGAAAAAGGCGCATACCGTACTTTTTTGCTGGAAGGTGTCACCGGTAGTGGAAAAACGGAAGTTTATCTTCATGCTGTACGTGCAGCACGTAATTTAGGTAAATCATCTTTAGTACTTGTCCCGGAAATTTCATTGACACCGCAACTGGTCAACCGTTTCCGTTCACGTTTTGGTGACCTTGTGGCAGTCTTGCACAGCGGAATGGATGATGGTGAACGTTTTGATGAATGGTCCAGGGTTCGTAACGGAATTGCTACAATTGTAATCGGCGCGCGCAGCGCTGTCTTTTCTCCGTTGAAAAATCTGGGACTGATTGTGATTGATGAAGAACATGATCCCTCATACAAACAAGGAGAGTCTCCACGTTATCACGGACGTGATGCCGCCATTTACCGTGGATTTGCTGCAGACGCGACTGTACTGCTGGGTTCCGCGACACCTTCGTTGGAGTCGGCAAATAATGTCATAAATGGAAAATATGAAATTCTACGTTTAACTTCACGTATCCATCAAGTTCAGTTACCGGAAGTGAAGCTTCTGGATATGAAAACTGTGGCCAGTCAAAAAGGCAGCCCTTATTTTTCCAGTGAACTGGTTGAAGCCCTGCGTTCACGCTTACTGAAGAAAGAGCAAAGCATCGTATTTTTAAACCGCCGCGGTTTCGCGCCTCTGGTGCGTTGTTCAAAGTGTGAATCGACTTACACCTGTCCCAACTGCAGTTTGAGCCTCGTCTTCCATCAAGGAGCAAATCAGGTACGTTGTCATCAATGTGACTTCGTCAACACTCTGCACAATAGCTGCCCGGATTGCGGAACTAAAAATGCTCCGAGTATTATCGGTACAGGAACAGAACAAGTTGAGGAAAATCTTAAAATGTTTTTTCCGGAGGCACGTATTTTACGCATGGATCGTGACACTCTTCACGGAAAACATGCACTTTCAAAAATGCATGAGCGTATCCGCAAACACGAGGTTGATATTGTAATCGGTACACAACTGGTAACCAAAGGTCATGACTTTCCTGAAGTGACACTGGTAGGAGTAATTATGTCGGATTTATCACTCAACATTCCGGATTTCCGTGCCAGCGAACGTACGTTTCAACTTTTGACTCAAGTTGCAGGTAGAGCCGGACGAGGTAACAAACCAGGCAAGGTGCTGATTCAAACACATAATCCGCGGCACCACAGTTTGCTCTGTGCAAAAGAGCACAACACTACTCAGTTCATGGAGCTTGAATTAGAACGCCGCTTAAATCTCCGGATGCCGCCTTTTCATTCACTGACCTTGATTGTCTGCAGCAGTCCGCATGAAGGACGTGCGGAAAAAATGGCCCAGGCTATTTACGAAAGAATAAGAACTGTTATTGCAAACACGCCACGGACAACTGCACAGGNGTCTGTTGANAATGCAGCAACTGGAGCTGANATCAAAGTAATAGGACCGATAGAAGCACCAATGAAAAAATTACGTAACCGNTTTCGCTGGCAGCTCTTATTGAAAGCAGATAATGTACGCCGTCTTTTGCATTTGTTAAAGCATGTTTTTGAGTCCCCTCCCTCAATCAAACGTGATGAGTTGGTGCAGATAGATGTAGATCCACATCACCTGCTTTGAAGACATGAATAAAAATAATATTATCAGACATTGATGTGGTTTTTAATGAGAATGTAATTTATGAATTTTAGAAATTTTTAGCAGGATAAATTAAGTGGATTTTACACAATGGAGTCAACTGGCGCTGATCTGCGTCATGGGTGCAATGTCTCCCGGACCAAGCCTTGCGGTTATTCTGCGGAACTCAGTTTCCGGCGGAAGGCAGCAGGGAATTATGACAGGCATAGGACATGGTCTGGGTATCACGTTTTATGCACTAGTAGCGGTTGCAGGACTGGTGACAATNTTCAAAACCATTCCTCATTTTTTCATGATNGCGCAAATCGCAGGTTCAGTATTTTTAATCTGGCTCGGCTCAAAAATGATCATCTCTGCTCTTTCTCAGCAGAAAATTAAAACTGAAAAAGAGCATGTACAGCTCACAGGCAGACAGGGATTTATCGAAGGATTTTTGATTGCTTTTCTGAATCCTAAAATCGCTGCTTGGTTATTGGCGTTATTCAGTCAGTTTGTACAAGCTGATGCGGCATTTCCAGAACAAATAGTGCTCGTCACCACTGTGGGAGGGATAGACACCGCATGGTATTGCTTTGTGGCCGTGCTTGCATCTTCAGGAGGTCTGGTGGAAAGTTTGAAACGTAATGCAAAGCGTATTGATTTAGGTATGGGAATTCTGCTGATATTACTGGCTGCAGGAATGCTCATGCGCGCCTTTAAGCTTTTTGCTTAACACAGAATTAAAGGCATTCAATGGTACAAATCAGGGAAGCGCTAGAACAGGATTTTGAGCAGATCTGGAAAATTTTTCAGCAGATAATTTGCAATTTTGTCTGTTAAGTTTTAGTGCAATAGCTTATTCTTGAAGAGCAGTTTTTCCAGCTGTAGAAACCTTAACCTGTGCTTTAAATACCTATGTTACAAGCTGTCCGGGAATTCGTGATGAACCTCCCCTGGAGTATTACCGTTCTTTTTTGCCTCACCTTGGGACTGGCGCCTTTTGTCCCTATTCCTCACATTTGGGAAAAGTTAAAAATGCTTTATGGGGGAACACTAATCCGGCCCATTGACTGGTTTGACTTTTTAATGCACGGAGCGCCCTGGCTTTTACTAATTTTGAAAATTATTTTTACTTTTACGGGAAATAAGCTCAGCCACGACCGTTAAATAAATCCGCACTTTTCAGCATTGGATTATTTGATTACTCAACTAAAGTGCGGTTATATTTCACGCGGATACTATTTTCAGCAAAGCTTCAATTAAACAGCTTGAAAAGCAGATTCCCGCTCCGCAATCAAGCTCAGTTCCTCTTCACTCCAGCCGCGCTTTTCCCATTTCAGCTTGAAGGTATCCTGCAGTTTTTCC
>JGI26257J51711_1000464_pt1 | contig 13489 bp, 8 predicted proteins | sample SaaInlV_200m_DNA_5_FD_51711 | JGI IMG/M metagenome (IMG submission 51711) | reverse complement strand
GCACGCACCTAATGTAAGAGCCCGATCCTGAACTTGTATAATATTTGCGACAAGGAAAAAGTGCGCAAAACCTAATGCTTATACAAGTTTGAAGATCTCGCCTAAACCATCCCTGATGGAACGTGTATCCTTCCAGTGACTGCTGCCTTCTTCCACAAATGATTCAGGCGCCGGCTTGTCTATTTCAGCCGCAAAGACATCTCTGAAAGTTTTTGAGGCAAGGTGGTCAGTCTGAATAACATAACGCACTCCACTCTCGTAGAGTTTTAAAGAATCCTCATGAGATGTGGTAACCGCTAAAACAGGTAGCTCAGGAGCAGCCTGCTTGATGAAGCCCGCAAGTTCCACATCCGCGTCAACGTCACTGCCGGTACAGGAAATTATAACTTTTGCCGAACTCAGTTTGTATTCATTCCAAACATTAGGATCAGCAGGATCAGCATAAACCGGATCAATATTGGAATCCTTGCGTGCTTCAAAATACTTGATGATTTCCGGATCGATGTCGATCAATACTACACGTTCCCCTTTAGCTTCATAAAGTTCACCAATTGCCTGAGCAACTTCGTTAAATCCAAGTAGGACCACATGATCTTTGAGCACTACCTGTTGCTGATTTTCCAGTTCAACTGCTGAAATATTACGGTTCAGGAAACCGACAAGGCCTTTGAACGTATTATAGAGTGCAGGTTGAACAGCATGTCCAAGTGCGGAGAAAAAGAGTGAAAGAAGAATAACCGCAATTACAATCGCAAAAAGACGATCATTGAATACATTTGCTTTCCAAGCCAGCAAGGCAACTATGATCGAAATTTCTGAAGACTGATTTAAGGTTGTACCAATTAAAAAAGCGGTGCGTCCTTTGAGTTTTACTGCATATCCGGTGAGGATCAAAAAAACCGGTTTGATCAAAACAACCAAAAGCAGCAGCGGAATGATTGCACCAATGTTGTTACTGAAGTTAGCGGATTGAACTGTTGCCATTTCCACCCCAAGCGTCAGGAAAAACAAGGCTCCACCAAATGATTTCAGCGGACCTACTTTGTCCTCTATATCAAGTCTATATGGCAGGTTACCTACAGAAATTCCGGCAAAGAAAGCTCCTGCTTCCGGTGATATGCCGATGTATCCGCAAATGGCTGCAATACCCATGCAGTATCCAAGTGCACTGACAAAGAGGAGTTCTGAGGAACGCAGCAAATAACGTACAACCGGTTCCAGAACAACCTTAGAGAGAATCATCAGTATGACTACCAAAAGCACCAGTTCTTCGGTTAACCAGAGGTTGAAAACCATGGTTTCTTTGTGAATGTTGAACGCGGTGAAGATAGTTGAACCTTCTGAATATTGACTGACTATTCCGGTGGCACTTAACTTTGCAATGAGTATCATTGCTGCCAGAGAACTCATCACCGTTATCCCGGTTGAAATCTGCCCCTGTAGAGTTTCTTCAGCACCGCTGTTTTCAAGTGCGGCAGCAACAAGGATGCTTGAAGGAACGGCAAGACAAAGCGCGAAATAGATACTTTCGCTGAAACCTTCTGTTCCGGCAAAACGTGCAGCGGCCCAAAAAAAGAGCAGAAAGCCCAGACCCATGTAGCCTACTCCATTAACCAGAATCAGATTGAGGCGTTTGGTAATGTCCTTCAGGTTGAACTGCAAGCCTGCCATGAAGAGAATCAGCACAATACCTATTTGCTGGAAGCCTCCCAGGATAGAGCGAATACCGCTGTAGTGTTCATTCAGTTCATCCAGAGTCGTTTCCGGAAGTCCTGCGACACTGGCCATGATGTAACCCATAATCACAAAAGACAGAATATTTGTCTGCTTTAGTTTGGTCAGTAAGATCGTGAGCAGCATTGCACCACCAAGCATCAACCCCAGAGGTTTAATGAACCAGCCTCCACCTCCTGCATATGCAGGAAACGCTGCTAAAAGTCCAACGGCTAAAATAGCCGAGAATCTGAAGAAAAGTGATTTAGACATGAGACCTCTTCGTATGTTGTTTAGCATAAAATTAAGCTTTAGCAAAAGCGTTGCCTAGACCTTCTTGTATTTTTTTAGTTTCTGAAAAATGATTTTCACCAGTTTCACGGAAAGCATCTTTGAGTGGTTTTGTGATTTCTGTTTCAAAAATATCACGGAAAGACTTTGCCGCCAGATATTCTGTTTGAATCACATAACGCGCTCCTGCTTCGTACAACTCCAAAGTTTCTTCATGAGAAGAGGTAGCTGCGAGAAAAGGAACATCCGGTGATTCTTTCTTGAGCCAGCGTGAAATAGCCATTTCTGCTTCCTGACCTCCATCCATGCAGGAAATCACAATTTTCGCTTTGTTAAATGCTAAATCTTCCCAGACATCAGGATCAGCCATATTAGAGTAATGTGCATGGATGTTACTGTGACCATGCTGATTTTCAAAATAATCTGTAATGTCCGGATCAAGATCCAAGAGCAAAACCTGCTGTCCACGCTGAGCATAGAAGTCTGCAATTTCAATCGCTAATTCGTTATATTCCATGATTATTACATGACCATCCATCACAAATTCTTCTGATCCGGATTCTTCCGCAGCAGCGGATCGACCATCCATGAAGCTCAGTGTTTTGGAAAATACTCCATAAAGTGGATCAAGAAACTGGTGACCCAGTGAAGAAAAGAAAAATGAAATCAGTACCACCAATGTAATCACAATAAACAGATGTGGATCAAAGAGCTTGTACTGCCAGCAAAGTACTGCCAGCATCAGTGAAAACTCCGAACTTTGGTTAATGATTGATCCCATCAGAAAAGACGGTTTTCCACTCAAACGACTCATGTATCCTAAAAAAAGCATTAACGGAATTGTCAGGATTACAACTAAAACCGCAAGTATAAAACCTTCTGTTAAACCGCCNAGCATTTGTTCAGGTTTTAATTCAGAAATATCGAAACCAAGTCCCATNAAAAAGAGGATAATACCGAAGGCTTTCANGGGTTCTACTTTGTCTTCAATTTCGTGTCGGTATGGTAGTGCCGCAAGAGTAGCGCCNGCAAAAAAGGCACCGATTCCGGAAGAAAAATGGATCACTTCACAAAGTGCTGCCACTCCCATTCCATAACCTAAAGTTCCAATGAAAAGTAACTCGCCTGAATGAGCGAAGAATTTAAACAGAGGATTGAGCAGGTACTTGGTGACAAAATAAAGCACAATTGCCAAACCGATCATTTTTCCGAAAATCATCGCAACTTCCACACCCAAAGAGGCACCACCGACTTTGTCAGGATTCAAGCTGCCNAGAATGGCNAGTGCAACCACNGCTACAATATCCTGCAGCACCATCAGNCCGAGCGCGACTTGACCGTGTTCCTGGCCAATTTGTCCGGTGCTTTTGAGCGTGCCGATNACGAGGATCGTGGAAGATAAGGTGAGACAGAGTGCAAAATAAATTAAAGCAGGTGCGGCGTTTTCTGCTGGTAAACCTGCAGCAACCATATAATCCGCGTCAATGCCGACGTACATCAGGCCCAGAGCTGCACTGATTCCAAACAGACCGATGATCTGGCCAAAACCGTTAATCAGTAGTAGTTTCCAGCGTTTGATCAATCCGGGAATATCGACTTCCATTCCGGCCATGAAGAGTAAAAGCGTGATGCCGATGTCTACAAAAGCTGTCATCACATCTTTATTGATCACCTCTCTTACACCAAAAATACCGCCCAAAACTCCGACAATGATGAATGCAAACAAACTTGCCTGTTTGGCATAGCTTAAAATTATAGCCACTACAGCCGCAGCCAACAGCATTGCACCTAAAGGTTCAATTAAGCTGTCACCTCCGCCGCCGCCGGCAAATGCCTGAGATCCAAACAATAACAAAATGAGTGTAAACGCTGCGTTACGTACATTAAGTTGCATGAGATTTACTCCTTGATTTGGGTTTTTAAAGCTTTAAGTTCGATCTAACTCAAGCACTTAGTGAAGATTTTAGTGATTCTTTTGAAGCTAGACTCTCGCAGATACTCAGTATATACAAGCCAAAAGTTGAATTAAAAGTTAGTTACAACATTGAATAGAAATACTATTTTCAACAATATATTTTTCTATATTATTTTAATAAAACGAAAATGTTAATGTTTCGCAATTTATCTTATTCAATTCAAGGTCCAAAATGAAAATAATTTATAGCAGGATAGAAATATTTTTAACTTACTGAAAAATTAATTCTGGAAAAGACCATGTAGTTTCTCTTTCATAAGCGTGGCCGGCACGAAATAACACAGCTTCTTCAAAAGGCGGAGCTACTAACTGGAAACCGGTGGGCATTCCATTATCAGTCAGTCCTGCAGGTAGAGACAAAGCAGGCAGCCCGAGGTAATCAAAGGGGCGTGTGCAGTGTCCAAGTAAAGAGAGGTATTCGATGAATCCGGGATTGTTTAGTATGTTTGATTCCGCTAAGGTCGGTACAGGAATTGGAACAACCGGTGAGTGCAGTACGTCAACTTCAGTAAAAATATCAGCAATAAATTCAGCCAATATTTCTTTGCGTAATCTCAGCGCATCCAGATAATCAACTGCAGACACGAGAAATCCGGTGAGCAGTCGCTCGCGTGTTTGTGAACCGTAATCTTCTGCTCGCTGCTTCAACCAGTTTGCATGTGCGGAACTGCTTTCTGCTCCGGCTATTATATTTGCCAGATCGTTGCAGATTTTAAAACTATCCGGAAGCTCAAGCGGCACAATTTCAGCACCGGCAGCTTTAAAAACAGCCAGGCTTTTTTCCATTTCACGCATTACTTCTGCATGTACAGGTGCCAAAAAAGGGGGAGCTCCGGAAGCATAAGTGGTCGGTACACCAATCTTTAAGCCTCTTATTCCGGTTTCCAATTCTGTCAGGTAATCTCCTTTTGGACGTGAAGACGAAGTACTGTCGTTTGGATCTGAACCAGAAATTATTTCTGTGAGCAATGCACAATCTTCCACGCTTCTGGTGAGTGGTCCAATGTGATCCAGGGAAAAGGAAAGCGGCATTGCACCAAAACGGCTGACACGGCCGTATGTCGGTTTCATTCCTACAAGTCCGCAGCATGACGCAGGAAAGCGGATTGAACCTCCGGTATCAGAACCAAGTGAACCGTAACTCAAAAAACTTGCTACCGCTGCTGCCGGACCNCTTGAAGAACCTCCCGGAATGTATTCCGGATTCCACGGATTACGCACATCTCCCGTAATTTCGTTGTGACCAGTNANCCCATAAGCAAATTCAACCATGTTCAGACGGCCCATATCCAGTGCACCTTCNTGCTCGAGATTGAGCAAAACAGTGGCNGTTGTTTNCGGANAGTAGCTTTCGCATATTTTAGCACCGCAGGCCGTGATTTGTCCTGCACGGTAAAACATATCTTTGTGCGTAAGCGGGACTCCGTGAAGCCGCCCCCGTGAATTTCCGGAAGCCAATTCCTGATCCGCTATTTTAGCATCTTCCAGGACGTTTTCTGAAAATAAACGTGCCAGACAATTCAAGCTGGATCCGTGCTTTTCAAGTTGCGCTAAATTGTTCCGGACTACTTCCTGAGAAGATACTTTTCTCTTGGCAATTGCTGCAGAGACTTCAGTCAGACTCATCCGCGATAAAGCTTCATCCTCCATGCTGTTCTTCCTTTGACTGACGTTTGTTAAATTTACCGGCTGAAAGAAATTTTGCATAATCGGCGGGTTCTGCCTCAAATGACAAACGTTTCAAAAAAATATCTTTAGACTTAGTCAGGAATTTTACGGATTTTAATGCAGACTGAACTTCCGGAACATCAGCATTACGCTCAAGAAAAGCGGTGCAGTTGTGTTGCATGGTTTTTAAAGTTGAGGGGGAGGAAAAGAATTCTTGTCTGAAATAAGGACAAGCACAGCAATGCTTTCATAAAAACTGCGCAAACTGCCGGGTTAAGTCGAGACCTGACCCGGCATGTGTTGCTGTCGTTTTTTAAGAAAAAACGATTTAGCTGGAAGGCGCCTTGGAAATAATTCCCTTAACGTAGTAACTCATTCCGAGCATCTCACCGTCACTTAAGGCTTTAGTCACGCGTGTTCCATCCTGCTTGGTGAAACCATGATCGAAAACATCAGTGGCACCGCTGAGAATACGCCCTTTTTCCCTGTTCATTTGCACAATCAGGGCTTGTGGAACATCCGGATGAAAACTGGTCAAACCGACAATTCCGCTGTCAAGTCCCCACCAGTCAGAGCCTGGTTTCCAGGTTCCGTTTTCTACCGCTTTGACGGCTGCGAGATAGTATACATCCCAGTTCCAGATGGCTGCAGTCAAGTGAGCTTCTTTACCATAAATCGCCATGTCAGTATCGTTTCCAATGGCATAAACCCCGTTTTTCTTGGACGTTTGGACTGTCGCCGCGGAATCGGCCATGGTGACGATCACATCAGCTCCGTTGTCAATAAGAGCTTGTGCCGCATCACTTTCCTTGGCAGGATCAAACCAACTGTTAATCCAGAGGACTTCTACCTCTATGTTGGGATTTACCTGCTGTGCGCCCAGGGTGATAGCATTGATATGACGGATAATTTCCGGAATCGGCTGGGAACCGACAATGCCGATACGTCCCTTTTTGCTCATTCCAGCACCAATCATGGCTGCCAGATATTTTGCCTGGTACATGCGTCCGAAATAGTTACCCATGTTTTTGCCCTGCTTGAAGCCTGAGCAGTGCAGAAAAGTTTTGTCAGGATACTGTTTTGCCACTTTCAAAGTAGGATCCATGTAACCAAAACTTGTAGTGAAAACTATGTCGTGCTTACGTGCCATCTTACGGATCACACGATCTGAATCTCCCTCTGGAACAGACTCTACATAACTTGTTTCGTGCCCGGCTGCTTCGAGTGCTTTACGCCCCAAATCATGAGCATGAGTCCAGCCGCCGTCACCGACAGGTCCTACATAAACAAAACCAACACTTGGCTTTCCTGCCCATGCAGTACCGCCAACCAACAATAAAGTCAGTGTTACTGAAATCATAATTGAAATTAATTTTCTCATTTTATCTCCTTCTAAATGATTAAATGAACCACAAACTGGTTCGTTACGGTATCCGGTACACCACCGGATAAAAATGCACAAAGGTTAGTGCTTTTCGCCTCTGAAAAAGACTTTTCCAAGTGCAGCAGGCATGACCTGGATTCCACGCCGGTTATTCCGGATGGTCACCAAAGTCAGTACCAAAATCGTTAAAACAAAAGGCAGCATTTTCAAAAAATAAGGAGAAATGTCGATGCCCAAAATCTGTAAACGTAGTTCCAGAGCCAGTGCAAGACCAAAAAGGTAAGCTCCACCCAAAGCCTTAACTGGATCCCAAAAAGCGAAGATCACCAAAGCAACAGCAATCCAACCACGCCCTCCTGTAATACCATCCACCCAAAACGGAGTTAATGCAAGCGGAAAATAAGCTCCTCCAATCCCTATCAGCATTCCTCCTGCTATGACCGCAAAAAAACGGTAAGCCATCACTGAAAGTCCAAGTGAATCACAGACTTCAGGTGCTTCTCCCATAGAACGGATATTAAGTCCCAAACGTGTTTTATAGAGTAACCACCATGACAATCCAACACAGACATATGAAAAATATACCAGCACATCATGATTGAAAAGAACCGGTCCAAGCACAGGAATAGCATGCAGTCCCGGAATAGGAATACGACTTAAAGGTTCAACCGTTTCACCCATAAGTTTGTCTCCAAATAAACCACTGAGTCCTGTACCGAAAAATGTCAATGCGAGTCCTGAAGCAATCTGACTTGCCCTCAGCATTAAACAAACTACTCCGTGAATTATTGAGACAAGTCCTGAAGCAAGAGCAGCAGCAGCTACTGCATAAAAGTAGTTTTCGGTATTCAGCATAACAACAAAGGCGACTAGTGCTCCCACAAGCATCAACCCTTCCATACCGAGGTTGATCACACCTGCTCGTTCGCTGATCACGCCACCCAGTGTTGCAAATAACAAAGGTGTGCCCATGACAACTGCGGCAATTAAAATTTGAATGAAAAATTCCATATTATTTTTTCTAAACAACTCTCATAAATTTTTAGCAACAACACACAAAAACAAATTTAGTATTTTTGGCTAGAGCAAAAAACGTGTGATCCGCAAACGATATTCTGTAAAAATTTCTGTACCCAAGACTGTAAACAAGATAATACCCTGATACAGATAAACCATTGAAATTGGGAGACCGTATTCTATTTGCAGGACTTCTGCACTGACAAAAATAATGGACATAAAAAACGCACTGAAGATGACACCCAACGGATGATTTCTCGCAAGCCAGGCTACAATGATGCCGGTATAACCATAACCGATGGAAATGTTTTGCTGCAGTCGGTAATGAATCCCTGCGACTTCGCTGAATCCTGCGAGTCCGGCAATGGCTCCACTTGCAGCAAAAACCAGGATGGTCAAGGTGCGGATATTGACTCCTGCGTAACGTGCCGCGTCAGGGTTGTCTCCGGTAAGGCGGATTTTAAAACCAAGCTGCGTTTTCCACAAAATCCAGGCGACAATTAGCACAAAAATAAAAGCTATTATCAAGCCTGCATGAATTGAAGTATTGCCAAAATTTGGTAGTTGAGCCGCTGTTGAGAATTCTCTGGTAATTGGAAAGTTGTTACTTCCCGGGTCACGCCACGCTCCAAATAATAAATGGTCGATCCAGGCAGCAGCAACATAATTGAGCAGGAGAGAAGTGATGATTTCATTCACACCGAAACGGGCTTTCAGGTATCCCGGAATACTGCCCCATAATCCACCGCCTATAATGGCCATTATGAGCATCAGCACTATCAGCATACCGTCAGGCAGCTTGCCGTCGAAGTGTAAAGCAACCCATGTCATGGCAAAGGTGCCCATGTGAAACTGACCTTCTGCGCCGATGTTCCACTGCCGCATTTGGGCTGCAAGAGCAACTGCCAAACCTGTAAACATCAAAGGTGTCATCTTGACCAGCAGATCCTGCCAGCCGTACTTGGTGAGAAAAATTTCCTCACCGACAATCTTGTATGCAGCTAGTGGTTCAATGCCGACCGCTAAAAAAAATAACCAGCTGATAATCAGCACTAATAAGAATGCACCGGAAAGCACTAAAGCGCGTCCCATAGAAGTAGTATTTACTCGCTTTTCTAAAAAAATCTGCACACTAATTTTAGCTGCTATGAAAGATTTCCAAGTCTCAGCTTGAGAGCAGGAAATATGTTGCAGGAATGAAAAAGGCTCCTGCTCAACAGGAGCCCTTGAAGGAGGAAGGTAGTATCTTGTTATTTGAACGTGGCAATATAAGCCGCGACATTATTAATGGTTTCCTCAGTTGCCAGAGTCATTGCCATGGGACGCATTTGCGATCCATAAGTATCTCCGGACTTTGCCCCTCGAGCTCCGGCTTTGAAGTTTTTAATCTGGCGTACCAGATACCAGTCATGTTGTCCTGACAGCCTTGGGGCGTTTAAAGCTTTGTTCCCGCCTCCTGTAGGTCCGTGACATGATTGACAAAGCATATAGGATGCTTTGCCTGCGGCAGCGTCACCTTTCACAGTGGAGGGTGTCGATTTTGCCGGCATAGCAGACACATAAGCCGCCATATCAGCAATAGCTTGATCGGTCGGCAAGGTTAATGCCATGGGGCGCATTTGCATTCCGTAGGTGTCTTTTGGATCTGCNCCGCGGATTCCGGCTTTAAAATTTTTGAGTTGCCTTTCCAGGTACCATGTAGATTGCCCTGCAATTGCCGGAGCATTGAGTGCTTTATTACCCATACCGTCCGCTCCGTGACACGCAAGGCAAACCGCGTATGAAGCCTTACCTTTTGACGCGTCTCCAGCGGCATNTGCATTAAAAACAAAGATAATTGCAAGAGCGGCTGTAATTCCTAAAACAAATAGTTTCTTCATCTTGATTCCTTCAATGATAAGGTTNTTGAGAGTATTCGTAAAATTTTGCTAACCTCCTGCTAACTGTAAAATTCTACAGATCACTTAATTTACAAATTGAGCGAGTGTAAAAATTTATAACAATATTTGTCTAAAGAGGCAACAAAAATCTGAATTATTTAAGAGATTTAAATTTTTCAGCAAACTATAGAAAAGTGGAAAGAGCGGTAAAAATCAGTGAAGAACAGCAGAAAAGGGAGGAAAAAACAGGGGAGTCACAAATGCGGCTCCCCCGGCAGGTGGATGTTATTTGAGGGTGGAAATGTAAGCCGCAACGTTATTTATTGCAGCGTCATCTGCAAGTATCATGGCCATCGGACTCATTTGCTGACCATAAGTATCACCGGCGTCACTACGAATCTTCTTTTTAAAATTTTGCAGTTGCCTCACAATATACCAGTCATGCTGGCCTGCAATAGCTGGTGCATTCAAGGCTTTGTTGCCTTCACCGTTTGCACCGTGACAGGAAGCGCAAATACCATAAGCGGTTTTTCCAGCAGCGACATCACCTTGTACTGTTGAAGCGGCAGGAGCACTTTTCAGTGTACTCAAATATGCTGACACATCGGCTACTGCCTGTTCATTTGCCAGGATCATAGCCATGGGGCGCATTTGCTGACCGTAGATATCCTCTGCGTGTGAACCGCGGACACCTGTTTTGAAATTTGCTATTTGGCGTGCAACGTACCATTCCTGTTGGCCGGAAATTCTAGGTGCGTTGAGTGCTTTGTTTCCGGCACCGTCAGCTCCGTGACAGGATACGCAAACCGCGAATGAAGTTTTTCCGTTTTCGGCAGATCCTGAAACAGTCACTGCTGCAGTTACAGCCGGTGCTGCTTCAACACTTGCAGTAGAAGCTGTAGAAACTCCTCCAGTAAAAGTTGAGATGTATGAGGCAACATTATCAACGGCTTCATCATTGGCCAGTGTCATTGCCATCGGACGCATCTGCATTCCATAAATATCTTTTTGATGGCTGCCGCGGATTCCTTTTTTGAAACTACGCAGTTGCCTTGCGATGTACCAATCAGGCAGTCCTGCAATTTTAGGTGCGTTCAAGGCTTTGTTACCTTCTCCTTCTGCACCATGACATGCTATACAAGTCAGATAAGCTGATTTTCCGGAATCGGTATTTCCCTTAATAGTCGGCTTCAATGGTGCTCCCTGAAGTGTGCCGATAAAACTTGCCACTTTACTGATGGCAGCATCGTTGCTAAGTGTCATTGCCATCGGACGCATCTGCATGCCGTATAGATCTTCCGCGTGTGTTCCACGGATACCGTCACGCCAGTTACGTAATTGTCTTTCAATATACCAGCCCTGTTGTCCAGCCAAACGCGGGGCTCCCAGTTTTTGATTGCCTTCTCCTTCAGAACCGTGACAGGAGGCGCATGGGGCATAAAGAGGTTCGCTGACAGGAGTCGTTACAACAGTTACTGCTTTACTGGATTTTGCGGCAACCGGTGGTTTTGTTGAAGAAACACCTTTTAAAGATGCCAGGTAAGCTGTGACGTTCCGCACCGCTTCATCGTTGACAAGTGTCATTGCCATCGGGCGCATCTGCTGTCCGTAAACATCTTTCGCATTAACTCCACGAATTCCGCTTTTGAAATTATTCAGTTGTCTTTCAACGTACCAGTCCGGAAGTCCTGCAATTTTCGGTGCGTTCAACGCTTTGTTACCTTCACCGTTTGCACCGTGACATGATACACAAACCGCGTAGGCCGATTTTCCGGCTTCTGCATTCCCAGCTACACCTGTGTGTGTACTTCGACCGTTCAGTGTGCCGATGTATGCAACCACGTCTTCGACTTCCTGATCTGTAACGAGGCTCAAAGCCATCGGACGCATTTGCAAACCGGTAATATCATTAATATGTGTACCGCGAATTCCGTTTCTGAAATTGTTGATTTGTCTAGTTAAATACCAGGCTTGTTGACCAGAGATTCGTGGTGCATTTGTGATCTTTCTACCACCACCATTTTCACCGTGACATGCAATGCAGACTTTGTAATTTGCCTCTCCACGGTTTAAGTCTGCCTCTGCCAAGACATTCGTTGAAAACACTGTTCCGAGAGCAAGAATAATAAATCCGGAGATGAATTGTTTCTTCATATTAATTCCTTTGTAATTCATTGTCTTTTAATCAAGGCTGTTAAAAAGTTATTTTTCTGACTTGATGAAGTTTATTAATGACCGCCAACTCTAACAAGAGTTTAAAAAATACGCAAATACTTTGACGTTCAAGAAAAAATATTTCACAGTTTAATCTTCTGCAGTACGGTAAACGGCCGGAGCACGGCACTCTTCGAATGACTGTGATTTATAACTGTAGGCTTGTCCTGCCCGTGCTTTTTTGCGGTCCGCCTCTAGTTTTAGTTTGCACGCTAAATAATTTTGCTGATTCAGCGAATTGGCACAACCGCTGATCAGCAATAAAACGAGACTGAGCGGCAGAGCAAAGAGCAAAATATGTTTTAATAATCTCTGGTTATTTTGCTCGGAAACACACATTTGGATCATGGATTTCCCGGTTTTAATTTTTGCCTGTAAACGCAGAATGTGATGAGTCAAACGCGCGCAAAAATAATCAATGTCTGCTGAACTTGTCGACCAACCCCAACTGACACGCAAACTTGATTTTGCCTCAGCACGTGAAAGCCCCATGGCTAAGAGCACGTGACTGGCTTCCATGGCACCTGAAGAACAGGCAGATCCGGTTGAAACCGCGACTCCGTCCAGATCTAGAGAAATCAACAAACTTTCTGCACTGATTCCATGACAGCCAAAATTGAGCGTGTGGGCTAAACTATTTTCCAGATCAGTGTTAATGAAAATTCCCTCGAGTTTTGCTATTTCATCCAAAACCGATTGTCTGAATTTATAAAACTGCCCGCGAAGTTTGGATTGATTTTTAAGATACCATTCAACGGCTTGGGCAAAACCAACTGCCAGCGTCACATTTTCTGTGCCTGCCCGTCGTGCACGTTCCTGTTTCCCACCGCTGATCAGTGACTGGAATGGTGTGCCCTCTCTGACATAAAGTAATCCAATCCCGCGAGGACCGCCAAGTTTATGTGCAGTAGCGGTTGCATAATCAATTCCGGATGTACTTAAATCCAGCTCGATTTTTCCGAATGCCTGTGCGATGTCAGTGTGAAAAGGAATTTGCTGCTGTTGCGCAATTTTAGTTAATTCTGCAATTGACTGAAGTTTTCCAGTTTCGTTGTTTGCACTGATCAGTGAAATTAATTCAGTTTCCGGACGTATCGCCGCGCTCAGATCATCCGGAGTTAAAGTTCCAGAGGAATCAACAGCCAGTTCTGTGAATTGAATATTTTGTTGTTCAGCAAGAATACGGCAAGTTTCCAGTACAGAAGGATGCTCAACTGCAGAACTGATTATATGCTTTTCTCCGGAAGTCATTAATAATTGCCGGAGGACGGTATTGTTACTTTCAGAACCTCCACTGGTAAAGAATATTTCCTGAGATTTTGCACCCAAAGCTTGAGCTAGTTTTCC
>JGI26257J51711_1000411_pt1 | contig 14477 bp, 17 predicted proteins | sample SaaInlV_200m_DNA_5_FD_51711 | JGI IMG/M metagenome (IMG submission 51711) | reverse complement strand
CCAGAAAAAGAATCTTGGCAAGATATATTAGTTGCGCGCTTTAAAACATGGATATACGTATTACCAGCTGTATTTTTAGCCTTTGGTAGTTTAATACTGTTTGAGCAAACCTCTCAAGTATCCGATCCATATTCAATGTCTATTATCAATGCCAAAGTAGGCTGGGAAGTGAATGCCGATATTGAAAATCGAAAACTCTCTATCGCTTCAGTCAATCCAATGCTGGTGGGTAAGAATGAAGTCTGCGCCTTATGGGTAAAAAAAGATAGCGTGACGCACTTTATCAGCACTCTGCCTAATGTTGGCGATAAGCTAATAAATCTAAGTCCAAAAATTGCCAAACTACTCAAAGGTGGTGAAGCCATTATCTCAATCGAATCTACTAACAAACCAATAGATCAGCCTACTCGTATTGAGTATCGCAACCAACTTTCTTGATTTTTTAATATTTTGAAACTTTTTTGAGCCTCCTTGCGTATAGATGAGTGTGGTTAACAAAACAACACTTATTAACAACAAGGAGTGTCAAAATGACAAAACAAGATAAAGATAAATTTAGACAATTAATCAAAAGTGGTGTTTGCCCATTAAAGGCAATCAATCAAGTTTTAAATAAGTAAATATATAATTCATGTGTGAATAATCGCACATAACTAATGAGGATATTAAAATGAATACAACAAAAGTAATTACAGCGGGTATAGCTGCAACAGCGGTCATGTCAATCGTGGCAGTAATGGTGGCACCAATGATGGGAATGCCAAAAATGGATTTTGGCACCATGCTAGGTACCAACAACCCAATGATGGCAATGCCATATATGGCTGGTTGGATGATACACTTTGTAGTTGGTATTGTACTTACGGTAATTTATGCATCAATTTTTCTTAACAAACTCAGTGGATCGTACACCGTTCGTGGAATTATCTTTGCAATGATTCCATTCATCATTGCACAATCCATGATGATGCCAATGATGGGCAATGGCTTTTGGTCTAGCGCGTCTGAAGTGCAAATGATGGCCATTATGGGTAGCTTAATTGGACATATTGTCTTTGGCGCAGTGCTAGGCACAGTATACGGAAAAGGCGAATAAACCAACCTTTTAAAAACAACTTAAAGCCGCTTTATTAGCGGCTTTTTTAATGTCTAAATTTTATTTTATTGTTTTTGAAACTTTTTAAAAGATTGCTACGTATAGATAGGTGTAGTAAATAAAATAACAAATTTTTAAAAATAAATAAAGGAGAGGTAAATTGAAAAAAACTATACTAACAGTAGCACTAGTCGCAATATCAAGCGCAACATTTGCACAAACAGATAAGGAGATTGCAAGTGAATTATTTGAACAACTAAAACAAAGATCGTTCATGGAAGCGCCACAAAACCTATATATTGGCGGCCCACCACATGGTGCAATCAGGGCTGTGGTCGAAGGTGAGATCGATGGCAACAATACCATTGTTAAATTTAACTACGGTGGTCCAAATATTAGCGCCAAAGAAGTGGCTAAAGATCCAGACAAGTGGCTAAAAGCCATTACTGTAATGAAAAGAATTCCAGGATACAACCCTGAAAATAAAGATTGGTTCTTTGCAAAATACAAACCTAATGGTGATCAGCTTAAAGTAGGAAAAGTTGAAGGCTGTATAAAATGCCACCAATCAGCCTCAGGCAACGACTATGTATTCAAACATAATAAGTCTGTTAATGCTGAGATGACTGTTATTAATGAATCTTGGTTTAATAAATTTTTCATTCCTTGGTAGTCTCATTCAAAAAAGTTACAGCCCTTACGGTGGTTTTACGCAGGTATATTATAAAATAAGAATTATGCACATCATCACATAAGTAATAAAAAGAGCTCCTCCTCTGCCCAAAAACCACTTTAATTTAATCGGTGGCTTTTGGGTTTCTAATATTTAAAAAAACAATAATTTTGAAACTTTATTTAGATGGCCTTCGTATAAGTAAGTGTAGATCTTAAAACAACATAATAAGGAAAAAATGATGAAAATATTAATAACAATCTTATTATCGATCAGTTTAAATACAATGGCAATGGTTGGGCAAAAAGCGCCAGAATTTGATGTTTCAGAATGGATTAATGGCGATGCAATCAGTATTAATGACTTGCGCGGGCAAGTTGTTGTGATTGATTTCTTCCAACTTTGGTGCCCAGGTTGTAATGCTTTTTCTATTCCATTAATGCATGAATGGGAAGATAAATATCAGCAACAAATTAAAGATGGTAAATTAAAAATACTATCGATTCATACGGTGTTTGAAGGTCATGACGTCCAAACTCCGGCATTACTTAAAGTATTTTTAAAAATACGAGACATTAACCACTTAGTTGGTAACGATAGATTGGCACCAGGAAAGCTAACACCAGAAACCATGGAACGCTATCAAACCCGAGGCACCCCGGAAGTGGCTATTATTGATAAAGATGGAATTATTCGCATGCAAGAAGTGGGATTTTTCGATGTTGCAACAGCCGAAAAATTGATTGATTCTCTACTTTAATCGAATGTCGCTCTAACCATTTAAAAACGTATCTACTGATATTTTGAGTTTTTTTATTATACTAAAGCATTAAATTTACAACATGCCATCCTTGATAATAAAACTAATGATTGTATCCACCCCGACTGATTTTTTTAAATTAGTAAAAACAAAAGGTTTCTCACCTCTCATCCTTTTGGTGTCGCTTTCCATTATCTCTAATGAGGCACCAACATAAGGCGCTAAATCAATTTTGTTAATCACCAACAAATCTGAACGGGTAATACCTGGCCCACCCTTTCTTGGAATTTTTTCACCCTCCGCCACATCAATAACATAAATGGTAATATCTGCCAATTCTGGACTAAAAGTTGCTGATAAGTTATCTCCACCGCTTTCAACAAAAATAATGTTTAAATCATCAAACCTGTTGCTCAAATCTTCTATAGCGGCAAGATTCATCGATGCATCTTCTCTAATTGCCGTATGAGGACACCCCCCAGTCTCTACGCCAATAATTCGATCGGCATCTAGAGCATTGCTTNCTGTTAAAAATTTTGCATCTTCTTGCGTATAAATATCATTAGTAACAACAGCAATTTGATAAGTATCACGCATTGCTTTACACAATACATCTAAAAGTGCAGTTTTGCCAGACCCTACCGGGCCACCAATACCTATGCGTAGTGGTTGTTTATTATTCACTTATTTCTCCTATGATCTAAAAATTCTTGTGTATTGTGTCTCGTGTAGGCTACTTGCAATTGCTAGTGCTGGCTGAGACATGCCAATATTTTCTTCGGTTAATATCATTGATTGATTGATAATATCAGGAATCAATTGCATCAGTTTATGCAATAATTGCTGACCTTGGGTTTGCCCCAGCGGGATAATTTTTACCACGGCTGATACTTGATTTTCAAGCCAAGACCAGCTATAACCTAATAACAACTCAACAACAGGTATTTGCCAATGCGTACTAATGAGTGCAAATCCAGACAAATGATTTGTGCTGATTGTATCTTCCCACCCTATCGTCACTGAACTGTCTAATGCTTCTAAAACCTTGGTTAATGCACGACCTCGATTAACTTCTTCTTGTCTTAACTCTCGAGTTTCACGACAGGCTAACAATACTTGCCCCCAGCGAACAACTTCTGCTTTATTGTTACTCTCAAAAGCGTTATACAATCTTAGCATAATAGGTAAATCAGTATAGGTTAAGCCATAATGTAATTGCTTACTAAGCCACTCATAAGCACTATCAACATCTACTATCCATTGATCCTCAACCGCTTTCTCAATACCTTGAGAATAGGTAAAGCCCCCAATGGGAAGAGTTGGACTCATTAGACTCATCAACCTCAACAAACTGAGTTGATTAATGTTAGTGCTCATGATGGCCAGAATGCGAAGTGTACGCACCTTTTTCTGGACAAAAAGGCAATTGTTCTGAGATCACATCTAATCCAAAACTCTGGACCATTTCATCCAGAACATGGTCGTGTCTATAATGAATACTATTTTGAGTAATTTGAAGCTCAACATGACGATTACCAAGATGATAACAAGTTCGCGCAAGTAATAATGGATCAGTAGTATAGATCGATGATAATAATTCTGTGGCTGCAACTACTTTAACAACAAAATTATCTTCGGTTTCAATTAGATCGCCGTGCTCAAGAACACCACCTCTTTGCATGAAAATACCCACATCCTCACCATTATCTAATTGGGCTTTTAGTCGACTCTTCACTCTTTGCTCTAACGTCAGAGTAATAGTTGCATCTATCGCATTAGAGACAGGTATTTTGTGAATAAATTCTTTCATTGTTAAAATAGAAAATATCTCTGCGCTAATGCCAGTTCTGCTGCTGGCTCACAAGTCAATAAAACCCCATCAGCCTTTACTTCATACGTTTGAGAATCTACTTCAATATTAGGTTGATAATCGTTATGAATCATTGATGATTTTGTCACAGATCTACAAGATTTGACTACACCTATTAACGATCTAAGACTGAGTCGATCAACAATACCGGCATCAATACTTGCTTGGGATAAAAAAGTCATTCTAGTATTTAGTCTGGCCGCACCCAGCGCACCAAACATCTTTCTATAATGCACTGGCTGAGGGGTTGGTATTGATGCATTTGGGTCTCCCATTGGGGCGGCTACAATCATGCCACCTTTAATAATAACCCCTGGTTTTGCACCAAAAAATTTAGGCTTCCATAATACTAAATCTGCTAATTTTCCGACTTCTATTGAGCCTACCTCATGTGATATTCCATGAGTAATGGCAGGATTAATCGTATATTTAGCAACGTATCGTTTGGCACGAAGATTGTCATTAGTAGATGAATCTCCCTCCAATTGTCCACGTTGAATTTTCATTTTATTGGCTGTTTGCCATGTTCTGGTAATGACCTCTCCCACTCGACCCATTGCTTGAGAGTCTGATGAAATCATTGAGAAAGCACCTAAGTCATGCAAAATATCCTCTGCTGCAATAGTCTCTCGTCGTATACGTGATTCAGCAAATGCAACATCTTCTGCAATTGACGGATCTAAATGATGACAAACCATCAGCATATCTAAATGTTCATCCACAGTATTAATAGTATAAGGTCTGGTTGGATTTGTAGAAGAAGGCAATACATTACTATAACCACACGCTCTAATAATATCTGGTGCGTGCCCTCCACCCGCACCTTCTGTGTGATAAGTGTGTATGGTTCGACCTTTTAAAGCGGCAATAGTATCTTCAACAAAACCTGACTCGTTTAAAGTATCCGTATGAATAGCGACTTGAATGTCATAATTTTCAGCAACTGACAAGCAATTATCAATAGCTGCTGGCGTTGTACCCCAATCTTCGTGAAGCTTAAGCCCCATTGCACCTGCCATCACTTGTTCTTCTAATGGCTTGGGTAAGCTTACGTTACCCTTACCCATAAACCCAAGGTTCATTGGTAAATCTTCTGCTGCTTCTAACATTCTGTGTATATTCCATGGTCCTGGAGTACATGTTGTAGCATTAGTACCTGCAGAGGGCCCTGTACCACCACCTAGCATTGTTGTGATACCAGACATTAATGCATCTTCAACTTGCTGTGGACAAATAAAATGAATATGTGCGTCAACACCACCTGCAGTAACAATTTGCCCTTCAGCAGCAATTACCTCGGTACCTGCACCAATTGCAATATCAACGTTTGGTTGTGTATCTGGGTTTCCNGCTTTACCAATGCCTGCAATACGACCCTCTTTAATACCAATATCAGCTTTGATAATACCCCAGTGATCAAGAATAAGTGCATTGGTAATAACAACATCAACAACATCTTTACTGCATAATTGACTCTGGCCCATACCATCACGAATCACCTTACCACCACCAAATTTTACTTCTTCTCCATAAGTTGTAAAATCCTTTTCAACCTCAATATAAAGTTCAGTATCACCTAGACGAACCTTGTCACCCACTGTAGGGCCATACATCTCAGCATATGCCTTTCTAGAAATAGAACTCATACTTTCCCCATTATTTTAGCATTAAATCCATAAACTTCTTTTTTACCATCGTATTCAACTAATTCGACCTCACGCTCTTGACCGGGTTCAAATCTAACCGCTGTTCCAGAAGGGATATTCAATCTAAAGCCTTTAGTTTTATCCCTATCAAAGAATAAAGCAGCATTTGTTTCAAAAAAATGATAGTGAGAGCCTACCTGTATAGGCCTATCACCATGATTCGCAATAATAACTCTAATACGATTCCTGTTTAAATTAAGTACTATTTCGTCAGAAATGTTAATCAGAACTTCGCCTGGAATCAATACTTCATCTGAATTCTCATCAGTATCCATGCTTTCTTTAATTGGCTGAATAGGATCATGCACGGTCACAAGTTTTGTACCATCAGGAAAAGTAGCCTCAACTTGAATATCTGGAATCATTGATGATATTCCTGACATAACATCATCTTCTGTAAGTAATTGACGACCATAATCCATTAACTCAGCTACGCTTTTACCATCGCGTGCACCCTCTAATATTTCAGATGAAATATAAGCAATAGACTCTGGGTAATTTAATTTAACCCCCCTATCTTTACGTTGTTTTGCTAACAAAGCTGCCGTGAATATTATTAATTTATCTTTTTCTCGTGGTGTTAAATCCATATTTATACCTTAACTTTAAATTATGTTGCCCAAATTCGTGGAACTGAAGCCTCTCTATCAAAAACTAGGGGGCGCACTGACTGCCAAATATTTCTAAAAATATCTTGAATTAAATGTGTTTTATTGGCCAAACCTCTAATTACAATTATATCTTCAATTTGAGTGACCCCATAAATATAGCCCTTACCTTGTGGAATTTTGCTACGCACTAAATCTAACACTGTTTGACTGGCACTACTAATAATAAAAGTGCCAAACACCGGATGACCTCTTAACCCTACAACGTTGTCTAATTCAGATTGATTAATTTTTAACTTATCAATCAAAATGGGAGTGTCATCCCTCCACAACTCAAAATTAAATTTTAAATTACCTGCATCAAAAGACTCGTTAATTGCAGGCCTGCCTAAACATTGGACCTCCCATGCCGCCAATTTTGCATTACCAGATAATGAAAATTTAGTAAAAAAATTAGATTCAGCACCTGGAAAAATAATAGTTTCCATAGGTAGCCACTCTAACGAACTGTCATTTGCAACGCTAAAGCTTTGATTAATAACAGCACACTTGCAATCTTTTGAACGATAAATCTTTGTTGCTCCAGGCGTGGTAATTAAAGAGCAAGAATTCGAGTCTGTTTTAACTTCAATTGTCAATTGATCTCCACCCACAACACCGCCTGGAGGGTGCAATAAGTACAAGTGACATAAGTCACCCTCAGGATAAAAAGCCCGTTGAATGGTTAATGGGCCAATGTGTTTTCTTTTCGAAATAAACGTTTTAGACTTGCTCTTAGAAAAATGTAATTCTAATTTAGCTACCCAACTATTGGCCAAATCATCGCACATAAAAATACTGCACTAGCCTTTATCCATTTTCTGTTCTCTTGATAAAAATCCGATCACAACAAGAAGTGTGCAAATTAATAATACAATTTCAAACAAGCTCCATGAGTTCGCGGAATCATGACTCAAACCCAATACATGCTCTGGTGTCACATGTGCTAAAACTGGTGTAATCACTGCGATCGAAAGCGCTACAATAGCAAATTTTATTTTATTTTTCAACATAGTTATATCATTCCTTTATACGGTTAAATATTTCTTAATCAACTTATCATCGAGTTCATCCATTAAGCCAGAACAAACATTACTGCCTCTGTCTAAAATAACAAACTTATCCGCAATCCTTCTAGCAATAGGTAATTTTTGCTCTACTAAAATTACAGTCATGTCTCGCTCTGTATTTAGTTTTCGAATAATATCACAAATTTCAAGAATCACATTTGGTTGAATGCCTTCGGTAGGCTCATCCAATATTAATAGTTTTGGGTCAATCACTAACGCCCTACCAATAGCTAACTGCTGCTGCTGTCCACCTGATAAATCACCACCTTGGCGGCCTAACATGTCTCTCAATACAGGGAATATTTCATAAATAAATTCAGGGATGACATTAGACTTATCTTTTCTTGCAGGCAGTCCAATCTTTAAGTTTTCTTCTACACTTAAAAAAGGGAAAATTCTTCTGCCTTGAGGGACGTAGCCGATACCCATTGACGCCCTACTTTCAGAAGGAATATGGGTGATGTTACTATCTTGGAAATTAATACTTCCACTCTTAATAGGCAAAAGGCCCATAATGCTTTCAACTAAAGTTGTTTTACCCACACCATTACGACCCATAATAGCAATACAATCGCCTTCACAGACATCGAGATCCAAGTCCCATAACGTATGACTTTCCCCATAAAACTGATTCAATGCTTTAATTTCAATCATATTATTCGCCTAAATAAACTTCGATAACTTTAGGATCATTTTGAATTTTATCCATACTACCTTCAGCCAGAACACTACCCTGATGCAGAACGGTGACAGGACTATCGAGCGATTTAACAAAATCCATATCGTGCTCTACAACAATGACCGTATGTTCTTGTTTTAGGGTTTGTAGAAGCTCAGATGTTTTGTCTATTTCTTGATGCGTCATGCCTGCTGCAGGCTCATCAATCAACAATAACTGGGCATTTTGCATTAACAACATTCCAATTTCTAACCATTGTTTTTGACCATGTGAAAGCGAACCTGCATATTCTTTACTTTGTCCTGTTAGATTAATTTTCTCTAAAACCAATTCAATCGATTCAAGATCAGTGGCTGTTAATTTAGCAAACAACGTTGGAAAGACGCGCTTGTCACTATCCATTGCCAATTCTAAATTATTAAAGACAGTCAGATTCTCAAAAACTGTAGGCTTTTGAAACTTTCGACCAACACCTGCTCTAGCAATCTCATCTTCAGAATGCAACAGTAAATTAAAATTTTGACCAAACCATGCGGTACCATGATCAGGACGAGTCTTTCCAGTAATAATATCCATCATTGTTGTTTTTCCTGCACCATTAGGGCCAATAATACAGCGCAATTCATTTTTTCTAACGTATAAATTCAAAGAATCAATCGCTTTAAACCCATCAAAGCTGACAGTAATGTCCTCTAGGTAAAGAACCATGTCTTTATGTAAATCAATGTTTCTAGTTGGTGCTGATTTTTCAAAAAATGAACGAATTCTTTTTTTCATTACTTTGCACTCCTATCTTTACTTAATAGCCCAGCAATTCCTTTTGGAAGAAGTATTGTCACAATAATAAACATTCCGCCTAATACAAATAACCAAATTTCTGGCATGGCACTGGTAAGAAAAGTTTTTGAATAATTCACTAAAAGTGCACCAATAACACCACCGTACAAAGTGTATCGACCACCAATAGCTACCCATATCACCATTTCAATTGAATTAATAGGTGAAAACTCACCTGGGTTAATAATACCTACTTGTGGCACATACAAGGCGCCCGCTATTCCGGCTAAAATCGCTGAGAATGTGAATACAAACAGCTTAACGTATTCAACACGATAACCAATAAACCTTACTCTAGTCTCAGAATCTCTAATAGCAACAGCAACACGACCTAATCGTGAATTAGTAATGGCTCTACTGGCTAAATAACCAGCTGCTAATGCCACCGATGATGCAATAAATAATCCAATTCGAGTGGCATCTGACTGCAAACTAAAGCCTAAAATGTCTTTAAAATCGGTCAGTCCATTATTACCGCCAAAACCCAACTCATTCCTAAAAAAGGCCAGCATCAATGCATAAACCAGGGCTTGTGTCATGATAGACAAATAAACACCTGTCACTCTAGAGCGGAATGCTAACCAACCAAAGATAAAAGCAAGTAATCCTGGTATCAATACCACCATAATGATTGCAAACCAAAATTGGTCAAACCCCTGCCAAAACCATGGTAATTCTTTCCAATCCAAAAAAACCATAAAGTCGGGCAACACGGGATCGCCATACACGCCCCTGTCTCCAATTTGCCTCATTAGGTACATGCCCATTGCATAACCACCTAAAGCAAAGAATGCACCATGACCAAGGCTTAGAATACCTAAGTAGCCCCATACTAAATCAACAGCAATTGCTAAGAGTGCATAGGTTAAGTACTTACCTAAAATAGTAACCGTATAAGTGGATATGTAAAGAGGATGATCTGCAGGTAATGCTAAGTTTAAAAAAGGTATCAATACAGCGACTAACGTTAGTATCGATAAGAAAACCTTTCCCCCAGTGTCACTTCTTAAAATGCTAGAAAATATCATCAATTTGTCTCCGCAGATCTTCCCTTTCTAGGGAATAAGCCGCTTGGCCTTTTTTGGATAAACAAGATAATAAATATCAAGATTAAGACTTTAGCCAAGACAGCACCAACCCAAGGCTCCATAAATTTATTAATAATTCCCAAACCAAAGCCACCTATTAAAGTACCCCACAGATTTCCTACACCACCAAATACCACCACCATAAAGGAGTCAATAATATAAGCTTGACCCAGGTTTGGGCCCACATTTGTGAGTTGTGACAACGCCACACCGGCAATGCCAGCAATGCCAGACCCTAATCCAAATGTCATTGCATCCACCCAATTTGAACGAACGCCCATAGCACGGGCCATATTCCTATCTTGTGAGACTGCTCTTACTTGCAATCCTAATGAAGTTTTCTTTAAGACCATGACAAGTGCAGCAAAAACAATTAAACAAAAAACAATGATGTACAGCCTATTCCAGGTCAGGGATAAAATACCGTTTATTTCTAACGCGCCAGACATCCATTCTGGTGTTTCCACCGAACGATTTAGAGGGGAAAATATTGTACGGACCACTTGCTGTAACACTAAACTAACACCAAAAGTTGCGAGCAGTGTCTCTAATGGCCTACCATGAAGGTGACGAATAATCCCTCTCTCAATCAAAATTCCTACCAAACCAGACACGATAAACGCGGCAGGTATAGCCACAAGAATAGACAATCCTATGTAGTTTGGCATTAACAACTGCACGACATAAGTTGTATAAGCTCCCAACATAATCAACTCACCATGTGCCATGTTGATTACACCCATTACACCAAAAGTAATAGCTAAACCAATGGCTGCTAAAATCAGAACAGAGCCAAAACTAATGCCGAAGAATAAAGTTTCTATTATTTTAAATCGGCTAATTCTTGATTCAATATTTTTAAGCGCACTCTCAGCCATCAACCTAACTTGCTCATTGTCATCATTACTCTTCAAATGTTTTAAGCGAACTTTGACCATAGGCTCTAAACTTTCTTTAAGGCTTCGAATTGCACTAATGCGCTCCTCTGAATCTTTGCTATTTAAATTAAATATATTGATAGCAACCAACATTGCCTCTTTAACATCGACATCACTTTCACTTTCCATTAAGGGCTTTATGGTGGCAATGATGTTATGATTTAAATCTTTATAAATAGCTTTAACTGCTTTTAGCCTAACTGACTTATTGTTATCCATTAAGTCTACTGCCGCTAAACTAATTTTAATTTTTTGACGAATTTTATTATTGATACCTACTTTTTTAATTTCACGTTTGGTAAAAATACCTAGGGTTTCATCATTGACCAAATCTTTAGTTATATATTTTTCGTCACTTTTTAATCCAAGAACAACTTTCTTGGTATTTTTAATGTAATAAACTCTACCTTTAGATAACGACTCAAGAACAAATTTAGTTCTTGGATTCTTACTACTAATAATAGCTTCAACTGTTTTAATTTTTTTTGAAAAACTTTTCTCTGACAACTGATTAAGTGTCGTTTGAAAATCCACACCTGAAAAACTCTGTAAAGGCGTAAAGAGACCGATAATTAATAATAATGGATATAGGGAGTATTTATACATTTGTATTTTTAATTAAAAAAACCGCCCCTTGATTCCCCTTGATTAAGGGGCGGTTAATTATAACAATCTAAACTTTAAAATTTAGAAATTTTGACCAGAACATTTTGCTGTTTTAACATTGTAGTTACCACAACTTAAAGGGCCTCTCCAGTCAGCAACTAAGTCTTTAGATCCTGGTAGGAAATCTGACCATGCATCACCAGCAACAAGGCCTGATGTAGACCAAACTGTCTCAAATTGTCCGTCAGACTGGATCTCACCAATTAACACAGGCTTGGTGATATGATGATTAGGCATCATTGCAGAAACACCACCAGATAGGTTAGGTGTAGTCACACCGATAATAGCATCTTGTACAGCGTTAGCTTCTGTTGTACCTGCTTTTTCAACTGCTTTAATCCACATATTAAAACCAATGTAGTGCGCTTCCATTGGATCGTTAGTTACCCTATTATCATCTTTAATGAATGACTTCCATTTTGCAATAAACTCGTGGTTAACATCCTCATCCACACTCATGAAATAATTCCATGCAGCAAGGTGTCCTACTAGAGGCTTAGTGTCTAAACCGGAAAGTTCTTCTTCACCAACAGAGAATGCAATAACAGGAATATCAGATGATGAAACACCTTGGTTGCCTAATTCTTTATAGAACGGAACATTAGCATCGCCATTAATTGTAGACACTACTGCAGTCTTCATGCCAGCAGAACCAAATGATTTAACATCAGACACGATAGTCTGCCAATCAGAATGACCGAATGGTGTGTAATTTACCATAATGTCTGAATCAGCAACGCCTTTTGACTTTAAGTAAGCTTTAAGAATCTTATTCGTGGTACGAGGATAAACATAGTCTGTACCTGCAAGAACCCAACGCTCAATACCAAGATCATTCATCAAATAATCCACTGCTGGAATTGCTTGTTGGTTTGGAGCAGCGCCTGTATAAAATACGTTTTTAGACGACTCTTCACCTTCGTACTGAACTGGGTAGAAAAATACACTGTTCAACTCTTCAATCACAGGAAGAACTGATTTTCTAGAAACCGATGTCCACGATCCGAAAATTGCATCAACACCATCATTCTCAATCAGGCCACGCGCTTTTTCAGCAAATAAAGGCCAGTTTGACGCAGGATCGACAACAACTGCTTCTAATTGCTTTCCAAGAACACCACCTTTTTTATTTTGATCTTCGATTAACATTAACATTGTATCTTTTAACGTTGTCTCACTAATTGCCATAGTGCCAGACAATGAATGCAGGATACCTACTTTAATTGTCTCAGCTGCAATTGCTGACGTATTCATACTGGCTGCTAAACTAGCTGCTAGCGCAATACTACTTATACTCTTATGTAACTTCATTTTTTTCTCCATTTTTTATTAAATAAAACAATTCAACACTATTGTCAAAATCGCTTGTTTTTAGCCAAAAAAAAATGTCCGCAATCTCCCTAAAATAATTTAGAAAAATATACGAACATCTTTGTTCAAATTTTACAATCTTCAATAATTGTAAAATGGCAATGACTTTTTTACAAGTCAAAAAAAATGCTCGCAATCTCCCTAAAATAATTTAGAAAAATATACGAACATCCTTGTTCAGGTTTTTTACCCACCGTTGGATAAAAAGTTCTTTAATTATATACGAATAAATTTTTTAAAAAATGTTTTTAAAAAAAATGTTTTTATCCTGTAATCAGTTTAATTAAACGCTTATCAAAAAACATACTTTCATCAATTAATGTACCATCTTCAAGATACGCTCTCTTAAACTTAGGTTTTCCGTATTCATATTTGACCTCCTCATATATGCCGCCATCTTTATAATAAGTTTTTAAATAACCGTGAAGCAACCCATTTTTATAATCTTTTTCTGTTTTTATATTACCACTCTCATACCAGCCTCTAGTCAAACCTTCTAACTTATTATTAACAAAAAATCTTTCAAGTTGTTTATTGCCATTGGAGTAATAACGAATACCTCTTCCATTGTTAAGGTTATTTTCCATTTCCATGCGACCCATCAAAGTCCCATCTTCAAAGTACATTGAAACAGTACCATTGAGCAGGCCTTCTCTAAAATAACCAACGGACTTTAGCTCTCCAGAGCGATAGAAAGTTCTTTCTTGACCATGAAGTAGGCCATCAATATAGTCTTTAGAGAATTCAATTTTATTTTCACCCCAATTCTCATTAAGGGTTTCAATATTTCCCGTATAAGGCTTATTGGTATTTGAATCTAATAGCAAACCATCTTTGAGCGTAGCTAGATTAGCACTAGCGACAAGACTTAATAACAGTAGAAATAAAGTAATGTATTTCATATAATCGACATTGTAGCCTATATGAAAAATCAAAAAAGTTCTTTTATATGAAATTTACTTTAATCGATTAAGTACTTTACCAGAATCAAGAGTTGACCTTACAATCTTGGCTGCATCAGCAAGTGAATCTGATTTTTTAGTGTGCCATAAAATCAAACTAGCCGATAAAACCAG
>JGI26257J51711_1000356_pt1 | contig 16016 bp, 25 predicted proteins | sample SaaInlV_200m_DNA_5_FD_51711 | JGI IMG/M metagenome (IMG submission 51711) | reverse complement strand
GTAGAGATGACAAAGTTTACTGGCGAAGCCAAAGTTTACGATAGAGAAGAATATGCATTTGATGCAGTATCAAAAGGAGAAATTGATGAAGGTAATGTTGTAGTAATTAGGTATGAAGGTCCAAAAGGAGGACCAGGAATGAGAGAAATGNTAGCAACAACTGCAGCATTAGTAGGCCAAGGATTAGGTAAAAAAGTTGCAATGGTAACAGATGGTAGATTTTCTGGAGGTACACGAGGATTCATGGTAGGCCATGTTGCACCTGAAGCATATGTTGGGGGTCCAATTGCACTAGTCAAAAATGGAGATAAAATTACAATAGATACTGAAACAAACATTATTGATCTGCATGTATCTAAAGAAGAATTAGAAAATAGACAAAGACAATGGAAGAAACCAGAACCAAATTACAAATCAGGTGCTCTTGCAAAATACGCCACATTAGTTGGCTCAGCTGCAAATGGCGCCATAACATATGCCAACCCATAGAAATTAAAAATTATTTTAAAAAACAATCAGTACATTACAAATGAAAGAAGAAGATAAACATAGTAATAATTTTAAAAAGTTATTGGAAAATCAAGATATCTATGAATGTGAACATCAAAATAAAATTACAAGAAAGATAGAAGCAGGCTATACAATCATAGTATGTAACAAGTGTTTTGAGGAATTTACCAATTATGAGACTAGGCCGTTATCATTAGCAAAACAAATTTTATCTTTAAGTAACAAAATGATTGAAAATAATCCTACATTTATGGACGGTAAAGGATTAGATAAATCACTAAATTTATGGCACGATTGTAACAAAGACGTACTAGAACAATTAAAAAAAATAAATTTTAGTAAAGAGGATAAAAATAATTCAAATGTAGTAGAAGATGAAACAAATTATAATTTTGATGAAATATTACAAGAAACAGAATTAACAAAAAATGAACCAGAATTAGATGGAAAAAAATTACATGATTTGTACAGACATTCTACTAAATTAATCAAATAATAGAAATTAAATTATAAAATTATAATTCATCCATACCTAAAACATCATAGTAAGCCTTAGGTATCATTTGTTGAGCCTTAAAAAAGACATTATTTACAGCCGTATCAAGAACATATGTTCGAGCCCAATCAGCATCACTTCTAATTGAACGGCCAAATCCTTGTAGTAATTTAGTCAATGTTTGAGAAGTATACCATAATGGAAATTTATTCATTTTTGCTTTAGTTCTTTTTTCAGTATAATTTGGATATGGAACTTTTGCAATTATTTGAAATCGAGACAAATCATCCTTCAAATCAACGCCTTCCCATAATGAAGAGGATAGTAAAACACCCGTTGGATCTGAAGAATGTTCAGAAATGACCTCATCTTGAGTTTTGTTATCTTTATTTCTACTATGACAAATTCTGATACGTTTTGTATTTTTAGGAGATAGGTAACGAATAATTTTTTGACATCGGGGGATAGAAGAAGTCAAAATTAGTCCACGTTCATTTGAGTGTTCATCTAAAATTCTATCAATGGTTTTGATAACTTCAAGTTCATCCTCATTAGTTGAACCATAATTTAATCGTCTAATGTTTAGAAGATCAATTTTTCTATTCTCTATTGGAAAAGGGGATTTAGCAGTGTCAACAAATGCAACATCATCTTTTTCTAAACCCATATTTTCACAAAAACTAGATTTGTCAATTGTTGCAGACATAAATATTTGATAATCAGTTTCAAAAAATTCATGTGCAAACTTTGAAACATCAATAGGTTTTACAGAGATAGTTCTAAAATTTCCGTTAATATCTTTCACAGGATCATTGACAATAAAATTATCTTTATCTTCAATAATGTCAATTTTTGCCTGTGCGGCTCTATCATAACGTCTTTCCAAACTGGTGATTAATTCAAAATCAGGGTTATTTTGAAATGCAGGGCTTTCTTTAATGTCTTTGATTTTTTTTGCATAAGAAAATGCAATATCATCAGTGAGTTGAATCATAGAATCTAAATCAGTAAAATTGTATTTTTCAGTATTTAAATTACATTCATCTACCTGTCCAGCAAAAATATCAAATCCAACAAATTGTATAATTTGGTCTTCAATTTTATGAGCTTCATCAAATACAGTAACTTTTCTATCCAAATAATCAGCAAATAGTTTTTTGTTGTATTTCATTATTGTAAAAAATGCATGGTAATTCCACAAAGAGTGTTTAGAAACAAGGGCATCATATTTTTGTAAATAATAATGACAAGATAAGGAATCTTGAGTATTATCTTCAACTTGTTTGATAGTAGGTTTGAATTTACAAACTTGAACTACCTCCTTTCCATTTTTATTTACTCGTTCTTGACATTGACCCTTATCACAAGTTAATCCCCAACGCATTGCTCTACGATCATTTTCTACTTTTTCAGCAGACATTAATTTTAGACATGGAAAATTTTGTTTACCTTTAACGGGTTTTAGAAATGGAATATCTTTGATGTATTGATCTTGTAAATGCTTTGAAGCTGTAACAGTAAAAGAACTATCAAAATAACTTGAAACAGTTGCACCAACTAAAGATTTACCAACACCAGTTGGAGCACAAATAACTATTTTTTTGTAACCAGTTTGTAATTTATTTTCAATTTCATTTAGAATATCTTTTTGAATTTGACGAGGTTTGAAATGATCGGGAAATTTTTCTAAAAGAGACAGAATGATTCTCATGATTTTAGGTATTAAAAGGATGAAGGTTCTTGTGATATACAAAAAATTTCAATTGGATTTAATATCTAGTAAAATTATTGTTTATCATGGAATTACTTGAAGACAAAATGAGAGTTTGGTTAGAGAGTGCCAAATTTGTTAAAGCCATTCCAGGTGTTTATGTATTATACAATAGAAAAAAAGACCCAATTTTTATTGGAGAGACAAATAATTTAGAAACTACATTTTCCAAATACGTAGATACAGAATTTGAAGGGAATGAATGTATGCAAAAAACCCAATCATATCAAAGAGTATTTACAAGTAATCAAAAACAAGAACAATTAGAATTAATTGAGAGATTCAAAAGTGAAACAGGNAAATTACCTGTATGTAATGAAGATATTAAAATTGAAACATAATTAAAAAATTGTGTAAATTCAATAAAATAATTACAAAAAAAATCTAAAATTATGAAAATTTAGGAACAAAATATTTAAAATTATAAAAGTAACAGGCACGTAGAAAAAGCATGGAACAATGCGATTATTGTGATCAATTATTTGATACAAAGGAAGTCCTATACGAGCATGTTGAAGTTCATTCAGATACTGAAAGAAATGAACAAATCATATCTAACCAAAAGGAATCAAACAAAAATTAGGCTCGTAAATTAATTGAAAAATACAATAAAAACAGATAGTGGATTTAGATAAGAATAGGTCAAACATACAAAATAAACACAATCATCATTACAAAAATTATGTAGTAAAATAGTTAAAAAAAATATTACATGGACCATTTTACATAATCAGAAATAATAAAAAAATATATTCAAATAACAAATGCCATCCATAATTTAATTAAAAAAATTAAAACATCAGAGGTTAAAAATAAGAATTTTATTTAAAGCGTTATAGGTAATTAATGAGCACATAAAATTAATATCTAAAAAATTCTAGAAATTAATAATAAATTATTTTAAATTTTCAAAAACTTTTGTGTATTTTAATTGAATTTCAAGTTTGTTACCAAAATTAGTTTCTTCATCATATTCTTCACGGGTTTTAATCAAAATTTTAGTTAATTTATCAACTTCTTTTGAAATCATTCTTCCAGAATCTTCTTTTGCAAATTGTTTACGTTGAGCGTCATTGTGACCTCTTGTAGGGAAAACTTTGTTATAAAAATTATTTTCTAAATTTTTTATATGGTCTCTTCTAATTGTTTCAGCAAGATCAAAATGGCCTTGTTCATGTTTTAACAAATTATCATTTGCGTCTGAAAATCTAACCCAAGATAATAAAGAATGAAATTCAACAGTGAGTTGTATGTTTTCAATAAGAAATACAACATCATCATTTAATTTATCAGAATTAATAGTCCAAGTAAATGCATATTTTATAGTACTATGAGAATCTTCAAAAACAGCAGGATTGGATTCAGCTTTAAAATCAGACCATTTCAATAAATTATTTTGAGACCACTCAACAACATTATTTTCACTCATAATTAGAAGTGCGTTAAACAGAGAATAAAATTATTGATAATTTCATAATAAAGTAAAAGTTGTATGATTTTACAAGGTTTAGGCTTGGTTTTAAAAATAATAAAAAAAGGATAATTTTTTCAACCCATTTTGATGAAATATAACGACATGTTTTATTTTAAGAAATTTTCAAAATCAAAGTCATTAGAAACATTGGAAACAGGGTTGTTGACAAATTTGACTGCTTTAAGTAACTCCCAAAGAGTCGATGCAAAAGGAGGNAAATTTGCCTGTTTTCAAAATTCTAAACTATTAATTTCAGAGATTTAATAGACATATTGTGAATAAAAAATTTTATGTTTGGATGGGCATTTCTCTAAGTGCATCTGCAGTAGGGTTATTTTTGTTATTTAGCTAACAGTAAAAAATTTNAACAAGAATGACAATCAGTGGAGTAGGATAATTGTTCTTCATTACTAAATAATTCAGTATTTTGTTTTAACAATAATTCAATGGTTTGAAAAGCAGGGCATTGTTTATCAATAGAAAATAATTCTTCACATTTAGGACATTGAATTACAATATGAGTACCCCAATCACATTCAATCTCAGGAATTACTTCAAAAAGCACCATATTTTGACAAACACAAAGGAGTTTTTTTTGAAATTTATCCACATTATTCATAGATAATTTTTAGATCAGATATTATTTATGGATATAAAATAAATAAAAATTAGAAAATGACAGAATGTCCAACATGTAAACTATCAATGGAGTCACATTCAACATCAGAATTAATGGAGTGTTGTATGAAACAAGTTGGAGATGAATTAACAGAAGAGCAAGAAGGAATTTGTCCTAATTGTAAACATGATATCAAAGGACATTCAGATAAAGGACTAGCAGAATGTACATTAGAATATTTAAAATCAGGTATCAATAGTTCAAGATAAGATTAAACATTAGAGAAAAAGAGGTGTATGTATTGAATCAATTTACAAAAAAAATAATTAATGACTTTTCACCAATGTGGACAAATAAACAAGTATGGGAATTTGAAGAAATTAATGAAAATTTAACTTTTGATATGGCGTATGTGGAGCCAGGAAAATATGATGAGAACGTATGGAAATCTAAATCATCACATCCAGATTCAGATGTTAGAGATGTAGCAGTTAGGACATTTGATAATTTATTGGATGGAGAAGAATTATGGATAGCAAATTGTAATCAAAAAAAAATAGATGAAAAATATGTACCATATCTAATGGCCACAATTGTAGATACAATGATTGAAGAAGAAGTTTGTCTTAACATTAAAAGAAACAATGGTTGTTTATCCATATCAATAGATAGAGATGCAGACGTAATTGATTGTAAAGAATTTTTTGAAGAATTTTATCATTTAGCAACTGGTTTCAATTATGATACAGATACAGGAATTCCAGATGATGAAACTGAAGCAGAGATATACCTTACAAGATTACAAGAAGAATTTGATGAAAAAATGAAAGAAAGACTTGGAGACAAATATTTGCCNGGAAATAATGATCCAGATACCATTAATGCAAAAGATTAGATAAAATACAAGAAAAAAAGAGAACAAAATATGTCTGAAAGAAAACCATTTAGAAAATTCAAAAATAAAGGTCCATCATTGACAGTAGAACAAAAAATAGAACAGTTCATTTTAAGAAATTCAAGAAATGGATTTTTCACCAAAGTATCTACAATCAATTACAAATTTGAAATTTCAGAAAGTAGGGCATGGGAAGTTATCGGAGAATTACTTTTTGATGGAAATATAGAATCAACACATGACCAGTACACTGGAGATATGAAATTATGTGAGAATGGAAAAACACATACAATTATGGGGTTAGAAAATACAAGAAAAAAAGACAAGTTTAGAAAAAAGAGTAAAACAAAACCAAATAAAATAAATAAAAAATAAAATAAATATTTACAAAACATCTTAATGCTTCATTGTATCAATTACTCACATGGATGAAGATAATTTTCCAGCTCAATGTCATCCATTAATAAAATCAAAAAAGAAAAAACAAACCGAGGAAAAAAATGAAACAGTGTAAATTATGTGGAAGTCCATTAGGAAAAGAACCAACTACAGAAGAATTAGAAAGTCATTGGAAAAAACATCATAATTGGCATTGGGAATCAAATAATGAAAAAACACCTCAAGAAGCACTATTAAAAAAATCGATTTAAATAATTAATTATTATTTTTATCAGCAGCATCTAAATATTTTTGAACTTCTTCAACATCTTTATCACCTCTACCCGAAAGCGTAACCACAATAGATTCAGAAGGTTTTCCTTTTTTAGCAACTTTCATAGCTTCAGATATTGCATGGGCAGATTCCAAAGCTGGAATTATGCCTTCAGTTCGTGTAAGTGTCAAAAATGCATCTAACACTTCACTATCAGTTGATGAATGATATTTTACTCGTTTAGTATCCTTGTAGTAGGCGTGTTCAGGGCCAACTCCAGGATAATCTAATCCTGCAGAAATACTATGAGTCTCAGTAATTTGACCTTCATNATCTTGAAGCAAATAAGTCATCATTCCATGAAGTATTCCTTTACTTCCTGCAGATAATGTTGCAGAATGGAATTTAGANTTTAGTCCTTTACCTGCAGCTTCAACTCCAATTATTTCAGCACTAGTGTCAACTAAAGGATAAAAAGTTCCAATTGCATTAGAACCACCGCCAACACATGCAATTACAACATCTGGATCTTTATTGTTAATTTTTTTCATTTGTGATTTTATTTCATTTCCAATTACACTTTGAAAATCTCTAACCATTACAGGATAAGGGTGAGGCCCTACTGCAGAACCTAACAAGTAATAGGTATTTTCTACATTTGTAATCCAATCTCGGATTGCCTCATTAATTGCATCTTTCAATGTTTTAGAGCCAGATTTTACTGGATGAACTTTAGCACCCAACATGTTCATTCGATAAACATTTAGTTTTTGTCTGATTGTATCTTTGTACCCCATGTATACTTCAGATTTTAATCCCAATGCAGCACATGCCATTGCAGTTGCAACACCGTGTTGTCCTGCACCCGTTTCTGCAATAATCCTTTTTTTATTCATTTTTTTTGCTAATAACCCTTGACCAATTGTATTGTTAATTTTATGGGCTCCACCATGAAGTAAATCTTCTCGTTTAAGATAGATTTTAGCACCACCTAATTTTTCAGATAAATTTTTTGCATAATATAGAGGAGTTGGCCTACCAGCATACACTTTAAGATAATAATCTAATTCGTCTTTGAATTTTCTATCATTTTTAAATTTAAGATAATTTTCTTCTAATTCTTCAATTGCAGGTACTAAGGTTTCAGGGATGTATTGACCACCAAATTCTCCGAATTTACCATCTTTTGGATATTTCAATAGGAGTTCACCAATTTTCTTACTTGTTCTTCAATATTATCGCTTTTCATTATACTTGAGCCTATCAAAAATGCATCAGCACCACATTTTTTCAGATATCTAATATCTTCAGANGTACTAATTCCACTTTCAGATAAAATAAGTCTAGAATCATCATAATCAGATAAAACTAATTCAGTGGTTTTAAGATCAATTTCTAATGTATCTAAATTACGGTTATTAATTCCAATAATGTCAGCTTTTGTTTTTAATGCATTTTGAAATTCTTCTTTAGTGTGAACTTCAAGTAAAATATTCAAACCTTGTTTATGTCCATAACCAATGAATTCATCAATATCAGTAAGGAATTTTTGATCAAAAAGGGATTGAATAACTAACATGTAATCAGCTCCAATTTTTTTTGCAGTATCAATTTGGATCTTATCAATCATAATGTCTTTCATCAATAAGGGCACATCTACAGCGTTTCTCACTTTGATGAAATATTCAGGGGAACCATTAAACAAATGAGGTTGAGTTAAAACAGATAGTGCTTTTGAGCCTCCAGCAATCATCTGTTTTGCAATATTACTAGGATCACCAATTGTTCTAATTTTACCTAAAGAGGGAGATGAAAATTTTACTTCAGTAAGTAATGTTGCGTGAGGGTTAGATGTAATAATTTGTTTAAAATCCTTCTCTGATTTTTGTAAATTAACATCAACATCATACACACCATCATCAATTGCAATTTGAGAATTATTTACTAATTTTTTTAAAATATTTTCAGCCATCAATAATCTCCTTTAATTTTTCAATATTGCCAATATCAGTCACAAATCTCTCCAATAGATTCATGGCCTTACCTTCAATAATTGTATTTAATGCAAGTTCAACACCATCTTCAAAACTATTTACAACATTTCCAACCAATAATCCTGCAGCAGCATTTAATGCAGTAGTTTCAATCATGGATTGATTAGCAGTATTATTTAACACTCCAACAAAAGAATCAATTGCATCTTTTTTAGTTTTAATTTGGATATCCGTAAGAGATGATTTATGCAATCCTAAAAATTCAGGATCAATTGTATTAACTGAAACAACATTATTTTTTAAAATACAAACACTATTTGTAGAACTTGTAGAAAACTCATCCATTCCATCATTGGATCTAACAGTCATTATATTTTCTACGCCTTTTCTTTTTAAAATTTGAGGCAATCTAGTAAGAAAGTCATTTGAAAAAACACCAATAAGTTGATTTTTTACATTAGCAGGGTTGGATAGGGGTCCAAGTAAATTAAATGCAGTTCTTGTTCCAAGTTGTTTTCTAGCAGTAGAAACATTTTTCATTGCAGGGTGAAATTTTTGTGCAAACATAAAACAAATTCTATGTTTTTCTAAAATATCTGCAACAACTGAGGGTTCAGAGTTTAAATCATATCCAAAGTATTCAAAAATATCTGCACTTCCTGAAATTCCAGAACTTGAACGATTTCCATGTTTAGCTACCATACCTCCAGCAGCTGCAACTACAAATGATGCAGTTGTAGAAATATTGAATGTTTGAAGTTTATCCCCACCAGTACCACACATATCAATGACGGTTTCATTATTTTCAGGCGTAACTTTAAGAGATAATTCTTGCATTTTATCAAGCATTCCAAGTAATTCATCATCAGTTTCACCTTTCTGAGATAAATTAGATAAAATTCCCATGTTTTGATCATCTGTTGTTTTACCAGATAGTACTTCAGACATGATTTCGGTCATTTGATCATAAGTAAGATCAATCTTTTGCTCTAATTTTGAAATGTATTGAGAAATCATTTTTCTTTAACCTGTCTAACAAAATTACCCAGAATTATTTTTCCATCTTCAGTCATTATAGATTCTGGATGAAATTGTACACCTTGAATTAAAAATTCTTTGTGCTTAATTGCCATTATTTCTCCATCATCACTAGCAGTAGCAATAACTTCTAAAACATCAGGGATTATTGTTTTATCTCCAACTAGACTATGATAGCGAGTAGCTCTAAATGGATTTTTNACNTNTTTNAATAATTCAGAATCAGTATGATTTACTGGACTAGTTTTTCCATGTCTAACACATCCAGCATTTGTAACTTTACCTCCAAACGCAGCAATAATTCCTTGATGTCCAAGACAAACTCCCAAAATAGGAGTAGTAGAACCAAGATCTTTTATGACATCGCTACATATTCCAAAATACTTTTTCTCTTCAGGAGTACCNGGACCTGGAGAAATAATTATTGCATCATAATTATTTTCTTTAATTTGTGAAATTGTAATTTTATCATTTCTAATCACATCACATTGAACTCCTAATTCACCAAGATATTGTGCTATGTTGTAAACAAATGAATCGTAATTATCAATAATTAAAAATTTCAATTAGATGCCTCCTTTAATGCTTGAAGCATTGCACCTGCCTTGTGTTCTGTTTCTTTAAATTCATTTTCTGCAACAGAATCAGAAACAATTCCAGCACCGGATTGTACAAATCCTTTATTGTCTTTAATGAATATACTTCTAATCGCAATTGCAAAATCACAACATCCATTGTATGAAAAATAACCTACAGCTCCAGCATATGGTCCTCTTTTTTCAGATTCAAATTCATCAATTATCTGCATTGCTCTAACTTTTGGAGCCCCTGAAACAGTTCCAGCAGGAAATACTGCCTGAAATGCATCAAACATATCATTTTTTGAATCTAAAGTCCCTACAACATGACTAACAATATGTTGAACATGACTAAATCGCTTAATTTGCATCAAAGATTCAGGATGAACAGTACCATATTTACAAACTCTACCAATATCATTACGACCTAAATCAACAAGCATAGTGTGTTCTGCTAATTCTTTTTCGTCATGAATTAATTCATCAGATAATGCTTTATTTTTTTCTTCATTATCAGTAATTTTTCGAGTTCCTGCAATTGGAAAAGTTTCAACTTTATCATCAGTGATTCTAACTAACATTTCAGGGGATGCTCCAATGATTACTTTAGAATCTTGTTTTAAGTGATACATGTAGGGAGAGGGATTTAATTTTCGTAGTGTTTGATATAATTTTAAATCATCACCGCTAGTTTCAAATTCAAATTTACGAGATAAAACTACTTGAAAAATATCACCATCATGAATATACTGTTTTGCTTTATTTACAATGTTTGAAAATTTTTTTCTATCCATATTAGGAACAACATCACTTGAAAAAAATTCTCCGAATGTGTCATCACCCATAATTAATTTATCAAATCTGTTTTCATCATGATAAAAATAAAATAATTTTTTATCAACATTGTCATATAGTAATCCGTCATCATAAATTCCAAATTCCATTAAAGGTTGATCAAAATTATTTTCATTAGAAATATCTTCAACTAATTCAATAGCATCATAATTTACAACACCTACAGCTCCACCAAGATAACGATATTTTTGATCATTTGATTTTCCAAGTAATTTTTTTAATTCATTAAAAGGATCACGGGTTTGAATTACAGTGATTTTATTATTTTCAATAATCTCGACTTTATCAGAATATCCTTTAAAAATAATTTTAGGATCAAACCCCATTACAGATGTTTCAGCCAATACCTCAGGACCAGATAAAGACTCAAAGAGAAAAGAATGAGAATAATTTCGAGAAATTTTATTATAAATTTGAAATTGATTTTCAGATAAATCTAATGGTATTACTTTTGCTTGAGCATTTCCAAAGGTGTCCACCCATAGACAAAATTTTGACTGTTTATTATTTAATAGTTAAGAAGGAAAATGTGCTAAAAACAGATGTAAAACAATAGATTTACAGACATCTATTCATTACGGTATAGTACGGTACCTTTATACAATAGTTGATCGCTATAAAATCATGATGAAAATGAGTAGCAGAACAATGATGCAAAATACAAAATTGCATCAAGGTATACAATCATCAGTTTCAAGCGTAGAGTGTTATGTTTGTGGAAAAGGATTATCGGAAGGTCACAGTATTACAGCTAAGACTCTGTCCAACGGAATTGTATTATTTTGTGATGTTCACTATTCAATGCAATAGTTTTAAAAATTATTTTAAAATGGATGTCTATAAAAATAACTTATTGTATAAAATTAATGTTCATTAAATTTTTAAAAATCCAGGTTCGGTAATTTTATTATTTAAAATTCGTTGCAATACAATTCGTTCATTTGAACCTCTAAACTTCATTAATATTTCATTTGTTTCATCTAAAAATTCTTTAATTTGTTTAAAACATAATTTTAATTCTTTTTTTAATTCAACATTAGCAGTGTTTTGGATAGTAAATAAAATAGAAGAAGATAATCCCAACATGCTAGATGTGCCTTCTAGAAATAAATCATAATCTTTAGTACTATGTTTATTAAATTTGTAAGCATTCAAATTTTTAGAAATATCAATAAAGATTTTTCTACTATCTAATTTTTTTAATGCTTTGTTTATTTTAGTTTCATTTGTAAAAATAACATTATTGATAAAACCAATATGATCAGATGCATCAGTAAATTCTAATTTTGTATAAGAGGTTTCACTTTTGTATCCATGTTTTTTTAAATAACCAAATTCTTCCATTTTATTTAACACATCTGAAAATTTACTTCTAGTGTATCTTTTTCTTTTTTCATCAACACAATTTTCCCACATATCAGTCAAATACGCAGTTTCCCCATTCATAGAATTAAAATGGTAGATATGGAAATATCCTTCATATTTTGTTCATAAATTAGCCCTATTTACGGGTTAATTGCAAATTTTTGCTCATTTCATTTACAAAATATGATACTCTAAAAATTAATTAATTAAATTAATGACAAATACAAAGTATGGATACACCAAAGGAGATTAATTCAGTGTATTGGAATAGCAAGAAAAAATTATGGGAGTATGAAATAGTTCCAGTAGAAGAATATCATGGTTCAGTTGATTGTCAATATTGCAATAAACCAATGTCACACAATATCAAAACAAAAGGGGAGTTCAAAGTGGTTTATGTAAAATGTGGATGTTCTCGTACTAGTTAATGATTATTAATTACGAAATAGTTAAAGTAAAAAAATTAAACAATAAAGTAATTTTTTTTAAATTTAATTTTTAACATAAAGATAATCATAAAATNATTATCGAGTCAGAGACATCTTACGGTGTTAGCTGGATGGGCCCAAAGCTCATGTAAACTAGTTAATACAATTACAGAGTCTCCAAAACGATGGAGGCTGACTTTTTTTCTTAACAAAAAAATTAACGGTAATTACTAAAAAATTAATTAATGAATTTTTAATCACTAAAACATGCCTTTAGATAAAATTGAAGACACTGAAAAATTTATTCAAACTCATAAAACATTAATTTTACATATTAAAGAAAATCCAGTTGCATGTATCGTTGAAGAAAATTTAGAAAATATATCAAAATATACAACATTTGAAAATAAATCAAAAATAAAAGCAAGTTTGAGAGGATTTCTAAATAAACATGAAGAAATAGGTTTGTTGGTAGGCTGTAAATTTAAAGTTCAAATTAATGATGAAGTGTTAGAATATACAACATATCCTGCAAATGAATTCATAGATGCAGTAATTCTAAATGAAATGATTTTTCTAATAGATAACCAAATGAAGCAAATTTTTTCTTGTAAAATTTCAACNGACCAATTTGTAAAAACAAAATCAGAATTTAATAAATTTCANGAAATATTAGACAAACAGAAATAAATTAAATCTTTGATAAAATTTTCTTCTTTTTTTCTTGAAATTCCTTTGTAGTAATAATTCCGGCNGTCTTTAATTTTGCCAAGTTNTCCAACAATTCCAAATATTCTTTTTTAGATGTTGTAAGGCCCTTTCCAGCATTAACNGTTTTTCGAATTTTAGATTTTGTAGATTTTTTTAGTTTTGAACTTAAAATATTACGTTTATTNGANATTTTTTCACTGATACGATAACCTTTTCTTTTAGCTTGATCAATTATTGCTTTTGATTTTTGTTTAGTAACATCATCCAGCAAGGTATTTTGTTTAGCCATTTTAGTAATCTCTTGAGTTTTTTTACGAGCTAAACGTGTCTGAAATTTTAGATCTTTAATGATTTCATTTTTACTCTTTTGATTAAATCTTCGAGTGTATTCTTCAATTACCAATATTGGAAANGGAGAATATTCCACATCAGAATAATATTTTATTATAGTATCATCAGATAATTTTTTTAAATATTCTTTAATAGATTTTTCAGATTTTAATTCCACAGATGAAATCAAATTTATCACCATAAAAACATTATAGAAAATTAATTTTGNAAAATATTAGTCAGTCCAAATAGGCTGAGTTTTTAACCAATTAATCAAATCAGAATATAATTTACTTTTTTGCATGTTTAAAACACCAATTTCAAGATTAGTTGATGATTTTACTGTTTTTGAATATTTTTCATTAATTGCAAAAACAACTTTATCTAAAAACATTTCATTGTTCATTTCTTTTTTAGCTAATTCTTCAGATTCAGTCATAGCAAAACTNGCAAATAAAACACCATCAACCCAATANGCATTTGCAGCCTCTAAAGAGGACATCATACCTATAAGATCATCAAGACTAAGTTTGATCATATCGCGTACATAGATTTTTTCATAAGGTTTATGGATAAACTCGGTCATGAAAATTGCTATTTTTTGATATTAATGAATATTTGGAAAATATTATAATTGAATTTTTATTAATTTACAACATGACCAAATCATCAAGTGATTCATCAGATCATGATCTATTTGTGACTGAATTTCCAAAGAAAGGTTTTGGCATTGTAGATTATTTGCAAGGCNGAGTACATTTTGCATTNTTAGATCAAATGAAACTTATGCATAAATCAGGAATGAAACAAGAACAAATCAAAGAGACAATCACAAAAACAATAAATGAAATTATAGAAAATTTTGAACCAGAAAAAGAATCAGAAAGTTCTTGATTCCATTTTTTCAGATTCCATCATTATAATTTTGTGACACTTGCAATAGCAATTGGTGTGAGGTAAATCATTGTCGTTTCTATATNTACATTCTTTTGAATGTTCTTCTAAATACATTTTCAGTAATAGTATTATGCTTTTGTAGGATCACGGCTCAATATGTTTAAGACATGTTCGATGATTTGTTTTTGACCGCCTTCATGAAGATCCATTCTAACTGCATCAGAGCCCATGCTAACAAAAATCAAATTTTCATCATCTAATGGAAAAGTCATCCTAGTAATTTTTTCAAATGCAGCAACGGCATACATTCCATTTCCAATTTTTGGGCTTAATTCCTTCCTGGCTTTCCATGCAGTAGCTGCTCTTTGAAGGGAAGCCTCAGTTTCTTCTTGAGATAGATAGTTTGTAACCCCATCCCTGTGGCTAGTAGTAATTATTTTCCCTTCAATGTCAGTAACTATACTATGTCTGATATTTACATCAGAATCCATAATTTTTGTTAATAAATTTTCAAAAGAAGTCACAATAACTATACAACAAAATATTACTTAAATGATTCTTTGAATTTTAATTATAAATATAAATATAAAAAAATAAAATCTTAGAAATTTACAAGAATTTTGGCATTATATTGACATCATAATTGAAGTCATATAAACAAAATTACAGTGTTTATTCTTCAGAGATTAACCAGGAGGAACCAATTGCATCTTCCCATGTGACATTGTTATTGTTATCATTCATAGATACAGTAAAATCAATTTACATTTAAGAAACATGAACGAATTATCAGTAGTAATGTTACGAATGATTTGGTAGTAATTCTTTATATCTAATTTAACCAATTCAATCTAATTAGCCATAAATGATGAATGATTTTATTTTTTTGAATCCTCATCAGATTTTTTGTTTAAACTGGCAATTTTTTCATAATAAAATTCCTGTTTTTTTAAATCTTTTTCAGAAATAATTCTGCATTTTCTTAACGGTACTAATTTAGAAACTTCTTGATGTGTTTTAATATCTAGAAAATCTTCAGCATGTACAATTTGTAAAAGAGTTGATTTATCTTCAATGATAATTTTTGTATATTCATATCCAGTACTTTGTCTCATTCCAGTTATGAATAATCCAATTTTTTTGTCACTTTTTGATATTTGAGGATCCTCATAACAACAAATTGCAAATTCATCTTCTTCTTTTTCTATAATTGTTAATCGGGTAAATTTTTCACTCCAACTTTCAATTTCTTTAGAAATATCTGTAGCCATATTTTTATCTTCAAAAACCACCAGTAAGACTAGTTTGTCTTGTTCACGTGCCCATGAGATATTAAAAAAATTTCTACACCAATCAATTTCAAAGGACATAATTTAGATCAAAAAAATCTCAAATTAGTATTT
>JGI26257J51711_1000352_pt1 | contig 16120 bp, 15 predicted proteins | sample SaaInlV_200m_DNA_5_FD_51711 | JGI IMG/M metagenome (IMG submission 51711) | reverse complement strand
CTTAACAAGGTAGCAATTTGAACAAAAGGGGCGGAGTCTTCTTTTGTAGGCGGTGCATCCATGGCAATGAATGTAGTATTAGATCGTTCAATACGAAAATAACGACGAAAGCTGGCATCATCGCTGGCTGCGGTGATAACAAAATTTTCATCACCAAAAAAAGTCTCTAGCCAATCCGTGAGTAGGTCTAGGCGTTGATCAGTCATTTTTAAGTTGTTGGTAATGATCAAACACACATGACCAAGCTGGGTGAATAACGCCTTGGTTAATGGGTTGATCATCTAGCAAAGTGATGGGCATAATCTCGCGTGTTGAACTCGAGACCCACAATCCATCAGCCTGTCGAATATCATCTAATGAAAATGGCATTTCTTGTACATTGAGCTTGCAAGCTTTGGCACTACTGATGACTAAATCGCGGGTGATACCTGAAAGAATATTAGGGCCAGTAGGGTGGGTGAATAATGTATTGTCTTTAAGCATGAATACATTTGAAGTGGCACCTTCGGTAATTTGATTGTTGCGGTGAAGAATAACCTCTTCAACGTTGTGTTTTTTTGCATCTTGAGCATAAAGAATATTGGCAAGTAGAGAGATCGACTTAATGTCGCATCGACTCCAGCGAATGTCCTGAGCGCTAATGGCGCTAAAACCTTTCGATAGCTCTTGTTTTGTTTTGGAAATAAGTGGATTTGACTCAATGTAGATCGTCGGTATGAGTGCGTCAAAAATGTGTTTACGCTGAGTATCAGCACCACGTGTAATTTGCAGATAAATGGATTGATCTTTTACGGATGAAAAGCTGATTAATTGAGTGAGAATATCTAAGTATTTTTTTGTTTTATAAGGGTTGGTAATTTGGATCGAATCCAGGCTTTTTTGTAGGCGATCTAAATGCGCTTGTAAGCGAAATATTTTTCCGTTATAAACAGGAATAACTTCGTAAACTCCATCGCCAAATAAAAAGCCTCTATCCATTATGGAAATAGAGGCTTTATTTTTTGCGATAAAATCGCCGTTAAGGTAGACCATTAAAGCCCAATTTTGTTGAGAATACGTGAGAAGAAGCCTGATTCTGGCGCATCTTCAAGTGCAACAAGTGGAAGGTTAGCAAGTGTTTTGCCTTCAAATTTAATGACTAAGTAGCCTACGCTATCGCCTTTGTTAATTGGTGCAGATAAATTGGCATTTAGCTTAATGGCTTGTTGAGATAATTTGTATTGACCACGAGGAAGCGTGACATTGGTGGAGTTTTTAAGACTGACTTTAATTTCATCTTTGGTAGAATTAGCAATGGGTATTTTTTGATTAATTTTGTCAATTATTCTGGTTTCAAAAAAACGAAAACCATAATCTAGGACTTTTTGTGTTTGTGCGGTACGAGATTCACCGGAAGATGAGCCTAATACGACTGAAATGAGGCGCATGCCCATACGGTTGGCGCTGGCGACTAGATTGTATTGTGCTTTTTCAGTGAAGCCGGTCTTAAGGCCGTCAACTGTATTGTCACTCCATAGAAGTTTGTTACGATTACGCTGTTTGATGTCATGATAAGTGAATTCTTTTTCGCTGTACCAAGGATAGAATTCTGGAAAGTCTCTGATAGTAGCAGAGGCTAATTTAGCCATGTCAGAGGCAGTGGTATGTTGATCCTTATAGTCAAGACCTGAGGCATTTTCAAAACGCGTGTTATTCATTCCAAGCTCAGCAGCGTATTGATTCATGTAGGCGGTAAAAGTACCTTCTGTGCCAGCAATGTGCTCCGCTAAGGCGACAGCCGCATCATTACCTGATTGGATGATCATGCCTTTGAGTAATATTTTAAGTTTGATGGTCTTTCCCACCTCGACAAAACTTTTTGAGCCCATGGTTTTCCAGGCTTTTTTACTGATACGAACATCGTCTTCTAGGCTGGCCCTACCATCTTTAATAAGTTGAAATACTACATAAGCCGTCATTAGCTTAGTCAGGCTAGCTGGTGCACGTTTGTCGTGCGGTTTATGTGATGCAATAACTTTGCCTGAGTTGTGATCAAGCACAATATAAGAAGAAGCGCTGATGGAAGGTGCTTTTGGGGTAATAAAGATAGCAGCTTGAGCATTAAGGGCGACAACGCTGGTAGTGATGGCAAATAGTTTAATAAGTTTTTTTGTAAGTGGTTGATGCTTCATAATTTTTTATTGATTATTAGAATTGAATTGTTGCCTTAATTTTTGTGANAATTGGAAGGCGGCCATGGCGTATCTGTTGTCATGATTATAACGAGTTAGTATGTAAAAATTCCAAAAAGTGAGCCAAGTTTCATTCGTTAAGTCTTGAGGAAGGGATATGAAAGCAAGTTTGGTTTTGTTGTTAATGTCTATATCTATGTTAAAACCTTTGGTGCGCCAATGTTTAGCATTTTTCTTTGGCTTATTGGTTGATCTTTTAGCGTACTTTAAGTGCGCTTTATTAAGGGAAATAGGCCGTGCAATCTCGCCAAAATCATGCCATTGGTGTTTGTCAAAATAATTGGCAATCGAGCCGATGGCATCCGTTGGATCTGAGAATAGATCTACTTTGCCATCAAGATTAAAGTCGACTGCATAATAGCGATAAGAGCTGGATATGAATTGTGGATAGCCCATGGCGCCTGCGTAAGAGCCCTTGATGGAAAGTGGTGGCAAGGTGTTTTCACGAGCCATTAAAAGAAAGGCTTTTAATTCTTTTTTGTAAAAATTACGTCGCCGGTAATTACCAAACGCACGCTTGGTTAAAGTTTCTAGGGTTGGATGAGTGCCTTTTTTATTGCCATAGCTCGTTTCAATGCCCAGAATGGCAACGATTATTTCTGCAGGCACGTTGTATTTTTTTTGTGCACGATTGATTGTGGTTAAGTTATCTTTCCAAAATTGAACTCCGTTTTTAATGCGTTCATCAGTTATGAATAGACTTTTATATTTATCCCAAGTCATGGTTTTTGGTTTTGGCTTAGCAGGTCCTGGTTTGGCTCCTGGCTTTGGTTTTTCTGCAACTTTCAGTTTGATTTGAGAAAAGAGAAGAGATAGCTCATCCTTGTTAAACTGATGCTCTTTTACAATTTTATTGATGAATTTTTGTACGGATTTAAATTGAGTTGCAGGCAAAGTTTTAGCGTTAATTGCGCTTGAAAACAGCGTAACAATAAGGAGTAGATTGCGAATTATGGTTAGAGTTTGGATAAGTACCTTGGTATTTTGTGTTTACGAATGGACATAATGATACCAAAACTTGACATCAGTGTAATCAAGGATGAACCGCCATAACTTATCAAAGGGAGAGGTACGCCAACTACAGGTAATAAGCCTGATACCATGCCGATATTAACAAAAACATAAGTAAAGAAAACCATTGTTAGNCTAGCNCCAAGAAGTTTTGAAAAATTATCTTCAGATTGAAAAGAAATCACAAAGCCACGATAAATAATCAACCCATAGATTATTAATAAAAATACAACTCCTAAGAGTCCTAATTCTTCAGCAATGACTGAAAAAATAAAATCCGTTGCATGTTCAGGCAAAAAATTAAGTTGCGATTGCGATCCTTGTTCTAAGCCTTTTCCAAATAAGCCACCAGAGCCAATNGCAATTTTAGATTGCAGAATATGGTANCCAGAACCTAAAGGATCCGAGCTTGGATCAATCAGTGTCATTATGCGTTTTTTTTGATAGGCGATGAGCAGGTAATTCCATGCAATGTAGGCACTACCAACAATAAACGAACTAATTAAAGCAAAATTAAGCCAGTTGTTTCTCATGATTTGAATTCGGACCCCTGAGAAAAATAACACGTAAAAACCACTTGCACCAATGAGCAGAGAAGTACCTAAGTCAGGTTGTTTGGCGATGAGTAAAACAATCACAACAATAGCGACTAATGAGAGTAGTACCGATAAGGCTTTAGGTGGTAGTGTTTTTTCACTAAGGATCGAGGCGATGGCAATCGGTACAATGACTTTCATTAATTCTGAAGGCTGAAAGCGCACAAAACCCAAGTCCAGCCAACGCTGGGCACCACCACTTTTAGAGCCAAATAAAATTACTAAGAGCAATAGAAAGATGCCGAAAAGCATTAAATAAGGCGAATAACGTTTAAATTGATAAGGGGGNATTTGAGCAATCACCAGCATTGCACTAATAGCGATAGCAAAGTGGATCATTTGTTTGTAGATCATTTGCATGGATCCTGCTGATGCACTATGAAGAACAATAAGACCAAAAGCACTCAAACTGATGATGAGCAGAAACAACGGCGTGTCCATTTTGAAATACTGCCAAAAGTGACGAATTTGTTTAATCATAGTAATAGTAAACCGACCGAGCGTGCATCTGATAACAAAAGGTTAAAGCTTCTCCGTGCTGAGTCGCTGTTCATACTTTCTGTGTTAATGCCCATTTGCTTGATGGTTATTTGCTGTTTGGGAGATAAAAATTGAGGCATTTTTCCAGTGCCAATGATTAATAGATTAATATCGTCATGAATGCTAAGTGGAAACAGTAATGTTTTATTAATTTCATCCAGTTTAGAGATGTTAACTTCGCAGTAATAATTTGTGGAGATGAAACAAGGTGTATTGAGTGTTGTATGCGCTAGCTTAATTTGTGCATGATCGGCAGAAATAATACTGTTGTGACTAGACTCTTGTTGATTAAATTCCATGGCTTTGCAACGACTATTTAACCGACATTATAACAGTGTAAAATTATTTACTTTTTAAATTAGAGGTTTCAATGTCAAATTCCAATGAAACAGACACTTTTGGTGTGGATTTAGAAAGCGGTATTGCCGCATTTGATTCGAAAAACTTTTCTATGGCGTATCAACTTTTGGCGCCACTTGCAGCCCAAGGAAATGCGGAGTCTTTATGGAGATTGGGCATGATGCAAATGAACGGACTGGGTATGGTTGAAAACCAGCCTTTGGCTTTTGAAAATTTTATGAAAGCAGCAAGTCAGGATCATGTGTTTGCCCATCACATGATTGGCGTGGCTTANATGACTGGTGAAGGCGTGGATAAAGACANNGATAANGCCATTGAATGGTTTGAAAAAGCAGCTGAATTTAAAATACCTGGCCCTATGTACGCACTAGGCATGTTGTATGAAGATGGTAAAGACGTTGAGCAAGACCTTGAAAAGGCACAACAGTGGTTTGATCGTGCTTCTGAAGTAAACACACCGTGAAGTCGAGATTTGCCCCATCACCCACGGGATATTTGCACATTGGCGGCGCTAGAACGGCATTATTTGCATGGTTGTGGGCAAAGAAAAATCAGGGCACGTTTGTTTTGCGCATTGAGGACACAGATCGAGAAAGGTCAACCCAGCAATCGGTTGACGCGATTTTAGATGGCATGAAGTGGTTAGGGCTTGAGTATGACGAAGGGCCGTATTATCAGACTGATCGATTTGATCGTTACAAGGCTGTTATTCAACAACTTTTAGACAAAGACAAGGCTTACTATTGTGAGTGCTCAACCGAACGCTTACAAGCCTTGCGCGATGAACTTATGGCTAAAGGCGAAAAAGCCAAATACGATGGCCATTGTCAACACAAAAATTTAACCTCAGGGGTGGTGCGTTTTCGTAATCCGACTGATGGAAACGTGGTGTTTTCTGACTTGGTTAAAGGTGAAATTAGCGTTCATAATAAAGAGCTGGATGATTTAATTATCGCAAGAAGTGATGGCACACCGACTTATAATTTAACTGTGGTGGTGGATGATCATGATATGGAAATTGACGCGGTTATTCGTGGTGATGATCATATTAACAACACACCCAGACAAATCAATTTATATCAAGCACTGGGTTGGAATTTACCAGAGTTTGCTCATTTGCCGATGATTTTAGGTTCTGATGGTGCGCGGCTGTCGAAGCGCCATGGTGCGGTGAGTGTGATGGCGTATCGCGATGCAGGTTTTTTACCTGAAGCTTTGCTTAATTATTTAGTACGTTTGGGTTGGTCACACGGTGATCAAGAGGTGTTTTCTTTGAGCAAGATGATTGAGCTTTTTGATCTTAAAAACGTGAACAAGGCACCAGGCAGTTTTAATCAAGACAAATTACTTTGGCTTAATCAAGAATACATCAAAACAGCAGATACAAAACATTTGATCGATCAACTGGCTTGGCATTTAAACGCACAAAGTGTTGATGTTAATAATGGAGCTGACATCTCTAAAGTTATTGATGCTTTAAGAGAGCGCTCAAAAACTCTAGTTGAAATGGTGAATAACATGAAAATGTTCTATCAAGATTTTGATGATTTTGACGAAAAATTAGCTAAAAAACAATTTAAGTCGTCAGCCCGACCTATTATCACAGCACTGTTGGAAAAATACACTCAATTAGAAGACTGGTCGAGTGAGGCAATTCATTATGTGGTTAAACAGGTGTGCGATGAGCAGGACGTTGGTTTTGGAAAAGTTGGTCAGCCATTTAGATTGGCCCTTAGTGGCACAGGTAATGCAGGCAGTATTGATGTGGTTGCTGAACTTGTGGGTAAAGAGCGTACTATTGCCAGACTTAATATGGCACTTGATTATATTGCCCATCGTTCAAATTAATCAGTTATTATCCCGAGTATGAATTTAGAGGATTTTAAAAAACAATATCAAAAAATACAAAGCTCAATTCAGCAGGGCTTTTTAAAAGATCCTGATTCGGTTGAAGCATTAGTACTTGGGCGTAGCGATGCTATCGATACACTGCTTAGTGATATTTGGCACTCTTTTAAGATGGGTGATGAGTTATGCTTGGTGGCCGTTGGCGGTTACGGCAGGAGTGAACTCCATCTTTATTCTGATATTGATTTACTTGTCTTAATTCCCAATGAATCACACAATGTTCATCAACAAAGTATTTCCAATTTTTTAACTTTTTTATGGGATGTTGGATTGGAAGTTGGGCATGCTACTAGAGACATACAAGATTGTATCCATGTAATTGATGATTTAAGTGTGGTGACTAATTTATTAGAATCNAGACTCTTAATTGGCAACAATTTATTATTTTTGAAAATGAGATCAATGATTAAAGCAAGTGATTGGTCCTCACAATCTTTTTTTGTAGAAAAGCAAAAAGAACAGCACAATCGTCATCTCAATTTTTCTAATACTGCTTATAACTTAGAGCCTAATGTCAAAGAAAGCCCTGGCGGACTTAGGGACATACAAACCATTGCCTGGGTGGCTAAATGGTATTTTGATGTCAATCTTTTATCCGATCTTATTGATAAAAAATATTTAACTAAAAATGAATATGATCTGTTAAGACAAGGGCAATTATTTCTATGGAAAACCAGGCTTGCACTTCATATCATCGCTAAACATCGGGAAGACAGACTTGCCTTTCAATATCAAAAGCAAGTAGCCACTATGCTAGGTTATATCGATGGTGATAGCATGGCAGTTGAAAGTTTAATGAAAGACTATTATCAAACCGTGACAAAAGTATCTCGTTTGAATGATATTTTGTTGCAACTTTTAGAAGACAGAGTGTTGCATACACAAGATCTAAATGAGCGATTTATTATTAGCTATGGTTATATCAAAGCAAGTGATGACCAGGTGTTTATTAAAAATCCTTCGGCCTTTCTTGAGATTTTTTTGTTAATTGCAAGACACAATTATGTACGTGGCATTAGCGCAGGCACGCTAAGATTAATGCAGTTTAGTTTAAATATAATTGATGAAAACTACCACAAAAAAAGAAACAACAATCGATTGTTCATTGAATTATTACAGCAAAAACAAGGCATTAATAAGGCATTAAAGTTGATGAATCGATACGGCATATTGGAGCATTACATTCCTTCTTTTGGAAAAATAATTGGTTTAATGCAGTACGATTTATTTCATGCCTATACAGTGGATCAACACACTTTATTTGTTATTCGTAATTTGAGGCGATTTTTTGTACCTGAGTTTGCCAAAGAGTTTTCATTGTGCAGTGAAATTGCTCAAACTATTAAAAAACCTGAATTATTGCTATTGGCAGGACTTTTTCATGATATTGCCAAAGGCAGGGGCGGGGATCATGCGCAATTAGGCGGTGAGGATGCTAGAGGGTTTTGTAAGCACCATCAATTAAAAACCCAAGAAACAAACTTGGTGGCTAATTTAGTTGAAAAACATTTATTGATGTCGCAAACCGCACAAAAGAAAAATATTGATGATATTGAAGTCGTTGATGAATTTGCTCAAGCAGTGGGCTCGGTAGAATTTTTAGAATTTTTATATTTGTTGACGGTGGCGGACATTAGGTCTACCAAAGCTGATTTGTGGAATGATTGGAAAGATTCTTTATTGAAAAAGCTATTTTATAAAACCAAAGATCATTTGCAAAGTGGAAAAACTGAGCTACCAAATATCAATCAACAAATAGAAACAATAAAACAGTCTGTTGCCATTGAGGTGCAACGACAAGGCTATGAAGTCAATGAGATCGAGAACTTGTTTGCAACTTTACCTAAGGATTATTTTTTGCGTTATGAGATTGATGAGATTTTATGGCACTTAGGGGTGGTTATAAAGTGCCAAGATCAAGAAGTCGTGGTCGCATCAAAAATTTCTGAATACAATGTGGTTGATGTATTTGTTTGCAGTAAAGACTCTAAAGGATTATTTTTTAGATTGGTTAGTATTATTGAAAAATTAGGCTTGGACATTGTTGATGCTAAAATTTTGACCACAAAAGACCACAAGGTCTACAACACGATTAGTATTTTGCAAGACAGAATGTTTGAACAAATTAACATTAATCAAGAAATAGAAGATGAGCTTTCTCAATCTAGTTCAGGCGTTAAAGAGGTCGGTGTCAAATTATCGCATCGTTATTTTGATTATAAAATGAGAATTAATTTCTCCGTTAACAAAAAATGGAATTTAACTCAGGTAGAGATTAGCGTAATTGATAAACAAGGGCTACTTTCAAACATTGCCTATGTTTTTTATCAGCTAAATATTTCAATCATTAACGCTAGAATTGCCACATTAGGAGAAAGAGTGGAAGATGTTTTCTTTGTAAGTAGCGCTCAAAATAAACCGTTAAGCAAAGATGAAGAAAGAGCGCTCCAAAGGGCGCTTGAAGAAAGATTGTAAAATAATACCAAATTTGAAAAATAGTGATATAATTCTCCGTACATTCAGCTCTTCTGCTGCAGTTTTCTATTAAAAAATAATTCACACAGGTATATGAACGATAAAATTTTAGCAGTAACGGACACTTCTTTTGAGGCCGATGTTATTAATTCATCACAAGCAGTATTGGTAGACTTTTGGGCAGAATGGTGCGGACCATGTAAAGCGCTGGCGCCAGTGTTGGATGAGATTGCTGATGAATACGATGGTAAGCTTATCATTGCAAAAATTAATGTGGATGAAAACGATCAAACACCGCCAAAATACGGTATTCGTGGCATTCCAACCGTTTTATTGTTTAAAGATGGTGCGGTTGAAGCAACTAAAATGGGTGCGCTTTCAAAAGCAGAATTAAGTGCTTTTATAGATGCCAATATTTAACAAGTGATCCAATGGTTAATTGCAAATCAATTAACTATTTTTTTAAACTAAGGACTTTTTAAAATCAATTTTTTATTGCGTAGATGCGCTCACGTGTTGACTAATTCTGGTCAATATCTTTCTTAAATCTTATTGGAAAATTCATGAAACTATCGGAATTAAAACGCTCAACACCGGCTGAATTATTAGAGTTGGCTCAATCTCTCGGTGTAGAAAACATCTCTCGTGCAAAAAAACAAACGTTAATTTTTGCAATTCTTAAGGCTAAATCAGCAAATGACGAAGAGGTTTTGGGCGATGGTGTGTTGGATGTTATGCAAGAAGGCTATGGTTTTTTAAGATCAAGCGACGATTCTTACGTATCGGGCCCTGACGATATGTACGTCTCTCCAAATCAAATTCGACGTTTTAATCTGTCAACCGGTGATTTGGTTGCAGGAAAAATACGAGCACCCAAAAAAGGTGAAAAATATTTTGCCCTGATTCAAGTGTCTGAAGTCAACGGTGAAAACCCTGAAAACATCAGAAATAGAATTCCTTTTGCCTCATTGACGCCCATTCATCCTGATGAGCGACTTGGTTTAGAGATAGGTAATGGTGGCACAGAGGACATTACTGCTAGAGTAATCGACCTTGTTGCGCCGTTTGGCAAAGGCCAAAGGGGTTTATTGGTGGCACCGCCTAAAGCGGGTAAAACCATGATTATGCAAAATATTGCTTCTTCGATTTCACGCAATCATCCGGAGTGTGAGCTGATTGTGTTGCTTATTGATGAGCGCCCTGAAGAGGTGACTGAAATGGAGCGAACTGTTCGTGGCGAGGTAATTGCAAGTACTTTTGATGAGTCTGCAAAACGTCATGTTCAAGTGGCTGAAATGGTTATTCAAAAGGCTAAAAGACGTGCTGAGCAAGGTAAAGATGTAATTATTTTACTGGATTCAATCACTCGCCTTGCTCGTGCTTACAATACGGTAGCCCCATCGTCAGGTAAGGTTTTGACGGGTGGTGTGGATGCTAATGCTTTGCAGCGCCCGAAACGTTTTTTTGGTGCAGCTAGAAACATTGAAAATGGCGGAAGCATTACTATCATTGCCACAGCTTTAATTGATACAGGTTCAAAGATGGATGAAGTGATTTACCAAGAATTTAAAGGCACGGGCAATATGGAGCTCCACTTAGAAAGACGTTTAAGCGAAAAGCGTATTTTCCCAGCAATCAATATTAACGCTTCTGGTACACGCCGTGAAGAGCTGATTACCGATGAAAAAGAATTACAGAAGATGTGGATTTTACGTAAGATTCTTCACCCGATGGATACGGTAGAAGCAGCTGAGTTTTTAATTGATCGCTTGAAGCTTACCAAGACGAATGATGAATTTTTCTCCTCAATGTCACAAAAGAAATAACACTCTCTAACAATCGTTGTTCGCTTATACTTAAGAAATGAAATTTCCATCCTTTCTTAAGTCTCAAAATACCATTATTGCTAAATACTTAATGCGCAATGTATTAGTAATGTTGAGCGCTGTGTTTATCATTATTGGACTGGTTGTTTTTGGTAATCAATTGGTTTTAGTGATTAATCAGAGCTTGAAAGAGGGTATTCCTGTGTCTGATTTACTTCCGCTGATTAGCTTTAAGATGATCAGAGATGTTCCTTTGATACTATCTTTATCTTTATTTTTAGCCATTATTTTGTCGGTCAGTCGTTTGTACAAAGATTCAGAGGCTATTGTAATGAACTCCTTAGGATTGGGAGATAAGCAATTTATGTTATTTATTCAGCCGATTGTTATTGCTATTTTTATTTTTATTTTATTTTTAACCACCTATGCAGTTCCTTGGTCTAAACACCAAAGAAACATGATCATGGATCGTACTGAAAATGCTTCAGAATTTTCATTCATTAAAGAAGGTGAGTTTCAAGAGTTTAAAGATGGTGATGTTGTTTTTTATGCCTCTAAAGTTAAAACAGGTGGAGAACTTGGGCAGCAAGAAATGGAGGAGATTTTTATTTATACGCTTTCCAATGACGAATCAATTATTACACTGGCCAAGCAAGCAAATAAATACACGGACGGTATTACCAAGAGCGTGTATTTACGTCTAAAAGACGGCACACGTTATCATGGTTTTCCAGGCGATACTAATAAAAAAATCTTAAATTTTGACCTGTATGATTTAAAGATTATTGATGGCGATAAGGAAAAGACTAAAGATACTATCGTTAAGGTTGAAGGCCAAGATACTTTTGATTTATTCCGTTCTGATGGATTGAAAGAAATATCAGAGCTACAATGGAGGCTATCACAGCCCATCAGCGTTTTAATTTTATCTATTCTCGGTATTCTATTGGGCAAGTCATCTCCTAGAGGGGGTAAGAATTTAGGAGTTCTTTTTGGAGTAGTGGTGTTTATCTTATACAATAATGCTCTGCTTGTTGCTAAATCCAATTTAGAGCAAGGATCTGTCCATCCTATAGTCGGACTTTGGTGGGTGCATTTGTTAATGGTTTTAATTATTTTTATCTTCTATTTATACAGACATAGAAAGTTTGGTTATTATCTTGATAAAATAGCAGATCGTTTTTTTTCAAAGGAAGAGGCTAATGCCAAGTAAAGCTAATAAAGAATTGGAGGTTTTTGATAATCCTAACTCGAATCGTGATTTTGTGATTCAAATTGATATGCCTGAATTCACTTGTTTGTGTCCAAAAACAGGTCAGCCTGACTTTGCCACTTTACATCTTGAATACATCGCCGATCAATCTTGTGTTGAGCTTAAGTCTTTAAAAATGTACATTTGGTCCTTTCGTGATGAGGGCGCTTTTCATGAAGCGGTTACTAATCAAATATTAGACGACCTTGTATCGGTAACCAATCCACGGTTTATGCGCTTAAAATCTGTCTTTAACGTGCGTGGCGGTGTTTACACCACAGTAATTGCCGAACATCAGCAAGAAGGTTGGGTTCCACAAGCCGTTGTTGATTTGAAGCATCTTAGATAACTAATCCAATCCATCTTATGAAAGTTGTTCGTCAAACCGTTAAATTTGACAAAAAATTATTGGATAAAAATGCCGTCAAGGTAATTGATACCATACACAAGGCAGGCTTTGAAGTTTATCTAGTAGGGGGTTGTGTCAGGGATTTATTATTAGGCTTAAGGCCTAAAGATTTTGATGTAGCTACTAACGCCAAGCCCGAACAAGTGCACAAATTGTTTAAACGATCTCGACTCATTGGCAGACGTTTTCGCCTGGTGCACGTTATGTTTTCTGCACGCAATTTTATTGAAGTAGCAACCTTCCGCTCAGGTAAGGTACAGACGGCCAAGAGTGGGGTGATTGTACGAGATAATTGCTATGGCAATATTGAGGATGACGTAATACGCAGAGATTTTAATATTAATGCTTTGTATTATGATATTAAAAAACATCAAGTGATTGATTACGTTGGTGGATTGATTGATATTTCCAATAAAGAAATACACATGATTGGAGAGCCAACTCTACGCTTTGAACAAGATCCAGTCCGCATGATTAGAGCCGTTAGATTCCAGTCAAAACTAAGTGCCAAACTAAGCCCTGAAATTCATGCATCCATTTTAAATCAAGCCCACTTATTGAGTCATGTATCACCCGCGCGTTTGTATGAAGAATGCATTAAGTTATTTCATAATGAGTATGCATTTGAAGTGTTTGAGAGTTTAGAGAAATATGGTTTACTTCAGTGTTTATTTAAGCAAACACACAAGAATAATTTTATTAAAAAAGCATTGCTTAATACTTCTGCCAGAATTAAACAAAATAAGCCAGTAACGCCTGCTTTTTTATTCGCTGTTTTTTTATGGCAAGCTCAAAACGAGCGATTTATAGTGATTAAAAAGAAGCAAAAATCATTTTATTTAGCCATGGCTAAAGCTTCTGAAGAAGTGATTATTACACAAATTCAGCAAGTATCACTGCCAAAATGGTTAACTGCCCGCATTAAAGATATTTGGATGATGCAATCCAAGTTGGAAAAAATGCATCCAAAAAAAGTTCAAGAATTATTAGATAATCCAAGATTTAGAATGGCGTATGATTTTTTATTATTGCGATCAAAGAGTATCAACCCTGAGTTATTGGAAACTGCTAAATTTTGGACAAAAGTACAAAATTAATGAAATCTGTTTTAATTACAGGTTGCTCCAGTGGAATTGGATTGTGTTTGGCTAAAGGTTTAAAGCAGGGTGGTTATCAAGTTTTTGCCACTGCTAGAAAAGTTGAAGACGTTGAACTGCTTAGGCAAGATGGTCTTGAAGTTTTTCAGTTAGATTTATCATCTTCTGTCTCTATTAAAAAGGCGGTTAAATTAATTTTTCAACAAACTAATAATTTGTACGGATTAATTCATAACGGTGGTTACGGTCAAGTTGGGGCGCTGGAGGATATTTCTCGTCAAGCACTGGACGAGCAGTTTCAGACCAATGTGTTTGGATGGCACGAGTTAACTAATTTGATATTACCAAAGATGAAAGCTGATAATAAAGGTAGAATTATTTACTTGAGTTCAGTCTTAGGTTTTGTAGCGATGCCATTCAGAGGGCCTTACAATGCTTCAAAATTTGCGATAGAAGGTTTAGTTAATACTTTGAGATTGGAATTGATGCATACTAATATACAATTATCCCTGATTCAACCAGGTCCGATTGAATCAAAATTTAGAATTAATGCATATCAGGCGTTTAAAAAACACGTAGATATGGAAAAAAGTGATTATAAAATGAATTATCAAGGGATGATAAAACGCTTGCGTTCCGATGGATTGGCAGATTATACTTTAGGGCCTGAAGCGGTGCTTAAGTGTTGCTTGCACGCATTGGAATCAAAACAAGCAAAAATTCATTATCGAGTGACGTTTCCAGCTAAACTGTTTGCCTTGTTGATAAGAATATTACCATCAAGGGTAATGGATAAATTTTTGTTCAAAGCTGGTGATGGAGGGAAAAGATAACATGGCAAAAAAATTTGATTTTAATAAAGGTTTGTTAGAGCTGGAAGAAATAGTCAAAACAATGGAATCTGGCGACCTCAGCTTAGAAGATTCACTCAAATATTTTGAACAAGGCGTAGAGTTGACTCGACAGTGCCAAGTCGCACTTAATAAGGCAGAACAAAAAATTTCTGTTTTAACGGCCGAAGATAACTATCAACAAGAAAAACCATTAGATGAGCTTTAAAATTAGTTTTAAGGGCTATACTGAGCGTATCAATAAAAAGTTAGATGAGTGTTTAATTTCGCAAGGCTCTTTAACGAAGTCAATGCGCTATAGTGTTTTATCTGGGGGGAAGCGCTTTCGGCCAATTCTAACCTATGCGGTGGCAAACACATTTTCTACTGATCTCAATAGGGCAGATTCCAGTGCTTGTGCAGTAGAATTAATTCATGCCTATTCTTTGATCCATGACGACTTGCCAGCCATGGATGATGATGATATTCGCCACAACCAGCCTGCTTGTCATAAGCAATTCGGCGAGGCTCAAGCCATATTAGCTGGTGATGGTTTACAAGCCTTGGCTTTTGAAGTGCTAACCAATGATGGTGGCTTATCAGCNCAAGTGCGAATAACACTACTTCAAGCACTGACGCATGNGGCATTTGAGATGGCTGAAGGGCAGTCGATTGATTTATCGGTGGTTTCAAAAACCATTGACGCTGAAACTTTGCAAAACATGCATCGAAAGAAAACCGGTGCGTTACTCAGTTGTTCGGTTAAATTAGGTGCTTTGGTGTCGAGCCAGTGTGGCGCTGAAGATCAAAAAATATTAGATGGTTTTTCACAAGATATTGGCTTAGCCTATCAAGTTCAAGATGATGTTTTAGACGTGCTTACCCCGGAAGGTGTNNTGGGTAAAAAACAACACTCAGACGCCGATAAAAATAAACCAACTTATCCTGCGTTATTAGGCTTGGATGAAGCGACAAAAACTTATCAGCAGTTATATCAGCGAGCTTTTGAAAAGTTAGAGCAATTAAGTATGGATTCGAGCGAGTTACGTAGTTTGACTGAACAGTTACAATCAAGAAAGTTTTAGAATTTAACTAAAATACTGCCCCAGCTAAAACCACCACCAATACCTTCGAACAATAGGTTTTGACCTTTCTTNATGCGACCATCTCGAACCGCTGTGTCTAGTGCTAATGGAATAGAGGCGGCCGATGTGTTGCCGTGCTTTTCTAAAGTNACAACCACTTTGTCCATTGGGGTTTTGATGCGTTTAGCGACTGCAGAAATAATACGAATATTGGCTTGATGAGGCACCATCCAATCAAGCTCATCGGAACTCATGTTGCATTCCTTGAGTGTTTCTTCTGCTAAAGAAGAAAGGCGACTAACAGCAATCTTAAAGACCTCGTTGCCCGCCATTTCGATAAAACCAGTTTCGTTAATGTAGTTATTACTCACTTGTAATGAAGACAAGTAGTTGCCATCACTAAAAAGTTTTGAATGCAAGATGCCAGTTTCTTCACTACCACTTAACACCACAGCACCAGCACCATCGCCAAAAAGAATGGCAGTTGATCGGTCATTCCA
>JGI26257J51711_1000331_pt1 | contig 16949 bp, 17 predicted proteins | sample SaaInlV_200m_DNA_5_FD_51711 | JGI IMG/M metagenome (IMG submission 51711) | reverse complement strand
TTTGTAAAAGATCTTGATATGCCAGAAGAGGCTAAGCAAGCTTTGGCAGACTTAACTCCAATGACTTACACCGGCGATGCTGAGAAATTAGCACGCGATATTGAAAAACTGATATAATTTCGCGTCTTATACCTTTTCGGTATGAGTATTATTAATATAAAAGGAGCAAAAAACCCATGGTTAAAATTAGACTAGCCCGAGGTGGAGCCAAGAAAAAACCTTTTTATTCAATTGTAGCAACAGACTCTAGAAAACGTAGAGACAGTGGTTACATTGAGCGTATTGGATATTTTAATCCAGTGGCTCGCGGACAAGAAGTTAGGCTTACCATCGAAGAAGACAGATTAGATTACTGGACATCGAAAGGTGCACAAATCTCTGATCGTGTTAAGCAACTTGTTAAAGAGTTTAAAGACCCTTCAATTCGTGAAAAACGTGTTGCAGCACAAGGTGTTAGAGCAGCAGCAGTAGCAGCTAAATTAGCAGCACAAGTAAAAGCAAAAGCGGACGAAGAGGCCAAAGCAGCAGCTGAGGCGAAAGCAGCAGAAGAAGCTGAAGCTAAGGCAGCCGCCGAAGCGGAGGCCGCAAGTGCTGAAGAAGTTTCAGAAGAAGCACCGGTAGAAGATGCAAAACCTGAAGTCGCAGAGGAGTCAACAGAAGAGGAAAAGGCTGCTGAGTAATTCAGCACCTTCCATTTCTAACAACAAAAGGCTGTTGGTCGGTAAGATCAATGGCCTTTTTGGCATTCAGGGCTGGGTAAAAGTATTCTCACACACAAATCCTCGAAAAAACATCCTGTCTTATCAGCCGTGGCACATTGAGGTAAATGATCAGTGGCAAACGCTTGATATTATTAAAGGTCGAGAACAGGGAAAAACTCTTGTTGCACAGATTAAAGATGTTCACGATATGGATCAGGCAAGAACTTTTATTGGCATTGACATCTATATTAATAAGTCACAATTGCCAAAACTCAATAAAGGTGAATATTATTGGGAAGACCTTATTGGTTTAAATGTTATTAACCAAGAAAAAATTGTACTGGGTAAAGTATCCAGTTTGGTTGATACCGGGTCAAACAGTGTGCTTGTGGTTAATGGTAAAAAAGAGCATTGGGTGCCATATATTGAACCATTTCTGATTTCAGTTGATATCGATAAACAGCAAATTGTGGTTGATTGGGACGATAATTTTTAATTAAATAAACACACTCATCATCAAGCTTTCTAGGTTAAGAACGCCTTGTCAATACCAATGTTTTCAAGAAAGTGTCTGACTTTAGTATTAGCACCAACAATGGTAATTTCTGCTGATTTTTCTGTGCAGATATTACACACTTCAGAAATTCCACGTGAAGTGGTATAGTCAATAATGGGGACGTTGGACAAGTCTAGGATTACTCTGTTGTAGTTGGTTTTTGTGGAAAAATCTCTGACAATTCCTTTTGCTGAACCAAAGCTCATTGGTCCGTTAAGTTGGTAAAACAGAGTATTTCCGGCACGAATTAATTCCTGATGGGCCTCATCAAGATGAGATGCCTCCTCAATGGTTTGAACGGATACGATGCTGGCCAATTGTACATCGGTCATTCTTTGTAAGAAAATTAAGCTGGCCATAACCAAACCAACGCCAACTGCTGCCATTAGATTATAAAGAACAGTAATTCCCAGAACCACAACCATAATCAGAGCGCCTGATTTTGGTGCAGAAACCAGACTTTTTAAATAGTCCCAGTCAATGATATCGGTGCCAACTTTAACCAGGATAGCGCCCAACACGGCTAGCGGAATTTCTTTGGCATATTGCGCACCACCTAAAACAATTGCTAGCAATAATACGGCATGTAGAGCACCAGAGATCGGCGTTAGACCGCCAGCCTTAACGTTAGTCATGGTACGCATTGTGGCGCCCGCACCAGGTAAACCGCCAAATAAACCAGAAAAAGTATTACCAATGCCTTGACCAATCAGCTCACGGTCTGATTTGTGATGTGTACGAGTGATCTCATCAGAAACTAAAGAGGTTAAGAGTGAATCAATTGAGCCTAAAATTGCTAGCATCATGCCTGAGGCGATCATATCGACCACAATACTGGCTTCCCAAGAAGGCATTTGGAATGTTGGTAAACCTGTTGGAATGTCTCCTAGTATCATGTTGTTGAGTGGTTCTACATTGGACGAGAAGAATTCTGGAAAAAATAACAGGACCAACGTGCCAGTAATTAATGCAAACAGTGGAGACGGGATAAATTTCCCAATTTTTTTAGGTAATAGATAAACCACAACAATGGTAACGATGGCAATTGAGATAGCGCCTGTATTAATAAAATAATTTGGAACATCGCCAAGTTGAGAAAAAATCCCCAGTGTTGATCCCTTAATGTCGTAAAAACCCAATACTTGAGGGATTTGTAAAATAATAATAATCACGCCGATACCAGTCATGAAGCCAGAGGTAACAGGGTGAGGCATTAGGTTGATAAAGCGCCCTAGTTTTAACAAGCCAAAAGTAATTTGAAATAACCCACCCAAAACTACCGTGGTAAATGCAATGGTAAGACCAGCGCCAAGGGCTGCATCGTGAGTATAGACCAAGCCGGTTAACGGATCAATCTTGCCTTCAAAGAAAGTCACAAATTGAGTAACCACCAAAGCCATGACCACGGTCATAGGGCCAGTTGGGCCTGATACTTGTGCACCAGTACCACCAAACAATGCAGCAAAAAAACCAGTAATGATTGCGCCATAAAGGCCGGCAATTGCACCAGCACCAGAGGCAAGTCCCATGGCAATAGCAAAAGGCAGAGCAACGACGCCTGCCGTAATGCCACCCGTAATGTCGCCACGAATGTTGTTAAAGTGTAGGTTTTCAATGAGTTTCATGGATCTAATTCCTTGTGCTTGTATAAATTTATTAAAACGGATGTGTCTGAAAAGACAAGATCAGTATTATACAAAATGACACACATTAAATGTAGGAATTATTATATAATGCATCACTAATATATTTACTCAGTCTTCTCTGAGTGGAGCCTTGATAGCATTTGGCTATTTTTTTATACATAATTGGAAATACAAATGGATAAGATTGCAAAATTCTTGCCTTTTTTAGCCTGGATTCATGAGATAAAAGATAAAAACGTATTAAAAGCGGATTTAGTCGCAGGCTTAACCGTTGCATTGGTATTAGTGCCACAATCAATGGCTTACGCACAATTAGCAGGTCTTGCACCACAATACGGTTTGTACGCTTCATTTTTACCAGTGATGATTGCCGCCCTTATGGGCTCTTCAAGGCAGTTAGGTACGGGGCCAGTTGCTGTTGTATCTTTATTAACCGCAGCAGCAATTCCAACAATCATTCCAGATGGTGCAGATATGGTGACATATGCTGCTTACGCTTCATTATTAGCATTTTTGGTGGGTATATTCCAATTTGCATTAGGCGCACTAAAACTTGGTTTTGTTATTAATTTCTTGTCCCATCCTGTGGTAGTTGGTTTTACCAATGCAGCTGCAATTATTATTGGCACCTCGCAGTTGTCCAAGGTATTTGGCGTTGATAAAGGCGTAGGCGAGCATACTTATGAACAAGTTTGGGGCGTTTTAGCTAATGCTTCACAACATACACATGCATGGACCCTGTTTGCCGCAGTTGTTGCTTTTGCTATTATGATTGGTGTTAAGAAGTACGCACCAAAATTACCCGGTGTTTTATTGGCAGTAGTAGTGACCACTGTTATTTCTTGGGCAATGAGTTTTGGCATGCCAGTAGCAGATGGCGGTCTTGGTGGTGCAATTGTTGGTTCCATTCCTGAGGGGTTGCCTGCTTTAACCGTTCCAAATTTTGATTTTTCTATAATAAACCAAATGATTGTGACAGCAATTACGATTGGTTTGATTGGTTTTATGGAGGCTATTTCGATTGCGAAAGCCATGGCTGCACAAACCAAACAACGCCTTAATGCTGATCAAGAGCTAATGGGTCAAGGTTTGTCGAATGTTGTTTCAAGCTTTTTTCAAGGTTATGCAGTTTCAGGCTCATTTTCACGTTCGGCAGTGAATATCTCAGCAGGCGCAGTTACAGGTTTTTCGTCGGTAGTAACGGCGGTAATTGTCGGTATTACATTATTGTGGCTAACACCTTTGTTGTATCATTTGCCTCAAGCAACGTTAGCAGCCGTAATCATTATGGCAGTCATCAACCTTATTAAATTTAAGCCGATTTTACACGCATGGAAAGTGGAGAAACACGACGCTATTGTTGCTGTTACTGCATTTGTATTAACAATATTATTCGCACCACACTTGGAAAACGGCATTGTAATTGGTGTTATTCTATCATTAGGTTTGTTCTTGTTCCGCACCATGGAGCCAAGATTTACTGAGCTTTCAACCCATGACGGATCAACCATGTTTATGAATGCACTTGATAATGATTTGAATCGTTGTGAAGTAGTTGCCATTGTTAAGTACTCTGGTTCTCTCTATTTTGCGAATGCCGGTTATTTTGAAGATAGAATGCTGAAATTAATTGCCGATAAGCACCATTGTTTAAAGTACATTATTGTTGATATGGCCGGTATTAATCAAATTGATGCTAGTGGTGAAGAAATGCTCTCGGGTTTGCTGGACAGGTGTTCTGCTGCAGGTGTTGAAATTTTGTTTGCACGCATGGAAGGCATTGAAAAAGTTCTAATTCGCTCTGGATTTGTTGATAAGCATGGTAAAGATCGTTTCTATGAGCGCCGTACTGATGCATTACGTTATGCTTGGAAAGAATTAGGCGATGAAGAAGCGGCTTCTAAGAGCCCGTTAAAGCATTTAATTTCCTAAACTTAATTCGTCTTTTCTATTTTTAATTTATCGAATTCTGCGAATATTTCGGTCATATGGTTTATCTATATTCCCTTAATATTTGCAAAACCCTCCGCATAAAAAATAAAAATACTTGTAAATTAATTCTACATTAGAAGTTGTCGTAAAAAGCTTTTACAAAGTATAAGCCTTGTGGTTCAGCAGTAACCCCAGCTTGTTTTCTGTCTTTAGCATCCAAAACGGTTTTAACCCAAGCAGAGTCTTGCTCGCCTTTGCCAACCTTTATTAGTGTTCCTACGATGTTTCGTACCATGTGGTGCAAAAAAGCATTGGCTTTAATGTCCAGTAATATTCCATTGCCAGATTGGGTTAATCGAATAAACTCGACGGTTTTAATGGGTGATTTAGCCTGGCACAAGCTACCACGAAAACTCGAGAAATCATGTTCACCGATTAAGCATTCTGCTGCTTGATTCATCAACTTGATGTCCAATGTTCTTGACTCCCATAAGGTATAAGCATGTTTAACGGCGGAGCGCACCGGTGTGTTGTGAATCTTATAATGGTATTGACGAGCATGGGCATCAAAGCGAGCATGAAAATCATCATTGACTTGCTTAGCCCACTTAAAATTAACATCAAAAGGCAAGTTGACGTTACCACCCAAAACCCAAGCCTTATCTTCACGCTTGGCTGTGGTTTCAAAATGAATAACTTGTTCCAGTGCATGCACACCGGCATCAGTTCTACCCGAGCAAAAAACCCGAACAGGATGATCTGCCACACTTGATAACGCTTGTTCAACCACCTGTTGAACCGTTCGAATGCCCGATTTCTGCAATTGCCAGCCGTGGAAGTTTGTGCCTAAGTACTCAACACCGAGTGCTAATTTCATAAATCATTTAAGTGTAAAATTAATTCAGTTATTTTATCAAAAATTATCACATGGCTGGTTATTCCACTTTAGCTAAATTATTACCCGACAACGTTGAATGTTTTGTACTGGATTCAACGCCAAGTACGAATGATTATTTAGCGGATCAGCCCTTTTCTAATAACACTAAAGTCTGCATTGCACGAGAGCAGACTTGTGGGAAAGGACAGTACAATCGTCAATGGTTGAGCAAAAAGAACAGCAGTGTACTTTTGTCAATTCGTCGTAATTTTTCTGTCAATACGTTGTTAAACGGTCTAAGCTTAGTGGTTGGTTTAGCGGTGATTGAAGTGCTAACAAAAAAATATGGGATTAATCAATTAAAATTAAAATGGCCAAACGACGTGTATTTTCAAACACAAAAACTTGCAGGGATATTGCTTGAGAGCAGTGTGCAAAATAACACCCAATCGGTTGTTATTGGTCTTGGCCTTAATAACGATTTAGGTGAAAATTTTGTTTGTGAAACGCCATGGATTGACTTAAATCAGATTTTGAAAAGTACGCCAAATCTTGAGCAACTTAGTGCCAAACTGATTAATAAAATTATTGATTATTGCGGTGTGTTTGAATTACAAGGGCTTGATGCTTTTCAATCCAAGTGGCGTGAATACGATTACCTATCGGGAAAACCACTTGAACTTAATTATCAAAATGAGAAAATAACAGGAGTTGCTAACGGAATTAATGATGAAGGCGCATTGTTAATCGAATCGGATAAGGGTGTGATTGAGGCGTACAGCTCTGAACAAATTCACCTAATTTAGGGTAAGATTAAAACACTCAAATTAATGCTCAATCTATTAAAATCCTACTCATGAAAGTCTTGTACTCCTTGGAAGTTAAAAACATTCGAAAGAAATACGCTCAACGTGAGGTAGTGAGCGATGTTTCTTTTGAGGTAAAAAGTGGTGAAATTGTTGGTCTTTTAGGTCCCAATGGTGCAGGAAAAACCACCTGTTTTTACATCGCTTGTGGTCTGGTGAGTGCCGATAAAGGCGAAGTATTTATCGATCATCGTAAGGTGGGCAAATTGCCCATGCATAAGCGTGCTCATCTGGGTTTGGGTTATTTGCCACAAGAACCTTCGATTTTTCGTAAGCTTTCGGTTGAAGATAATATTATGGCNGTTTTGCAAGTTAATAAAGATCTTGAAAAAAAACAAAGAAAACACCGGTTAGAAGAATTNCTTGCAGAATTTCACATTGANCACATTCGCCATATNGATGGTTTAAGTCTTTCGGGTGGAGAGAGAAGNCGAGTAGAGATTGCCAGAGCGTTGGCTATGGATCCAAAGTTTGTACTATTGGATGAGCCTTTTGCGGGTGTAGACCCAATTTCAGTGGGCGACATCCAACAAATTATTTATCATTTAAAAGACAGGGGAATCGGCGTCTTGATTACTGACCACAATTATCGAGAAATGCTAGATACCTGCGATCATTCTTATGTATTACACGGCGGGAAGATTATTGCCCAAGGTAATAAGCAAGAGATCTTATCAAACGAGGAAGTCAAGAAGGTCTATTTAGGCGAATCAAAAAGTGAGGATTAGGCCGTTTATTACGCTGGGCATTGAAAGCTCTTGTGATGAAACCGGCATTGGTCTTTATTCGTCTGAGCAAGGCTTAATTGCCCATCAATTATTTTCTCAGGTCGAGATGCACGCACAATATGGTGGTGTGGTGCCAGAGCTTGCTTCAAGGGATCATATTCAAAGAGCCATTCCTTTGATTAAAGCGGTATTGTCTGATGCTAATCTTAAACTTAGTAACATTAGTGGTGTTGCTTATACAGCTGGACCAGGGCTGGCAGGCGCATTATTGGTGGGCTCATCCATTGCTAAAAGCCTAGCTTGGAGTTTAAGAATTCCTGCCATAGCAGTGCATCATATGGAGGGGCATTTATTGGCACCTCTGCTGGAAGAATTCCGTCCTAAATTTCCTTTTGTGGCACTTTTAGTTTCTGGAGGACACACAATGTTGGTTGATGTTAAGAGTATTGGCGAATATAAAATTTTAGGCGAGTCATTGGATGATGCAGTGGGTGAAGCTTTTGATAAGACGGCTAAAATCTTAGGTTTGGGTTATCCGGGTGGCCCCGCTTTAGCTGCTTTAGCTGAGCAAGGTGATGAAACAAGGTTTAAATTCCCAAGGCCAATGACCGACCGACCAGGGCTGGATTTTAGTTTTAGCGGATTAAAAACATTTGCTCGTAATACTTTCGCTAAATACCCCAATGAAAAAGCTAATATTGCTAAAGCCTTTGAAGTGGCTAGCACACAAACACTGATGATTAAATGTCGAAGGGCAATAGAGAAAACGCATTATTCTACTTTGGTGGTCGCTGGTGGCGTCAGTGCCAATCAATCACTACGCCAAGTTCTAAACCAAATGGGTAAAAAATTAGACGTAGAAGTTTTTTATCCTGGTCAAGAATTTTGTACGGATAATGGCGCTATGATTGCCTTAGCAGGCCATTTAAGATTAACCAAAGGGCAATCATCTGTAGGCAATGAGATCACCATTAAACCAAGGTGGAGCTTGGAGGAATTAGAAGCCGTATGAGTCAATTAGCCAAAATTTTTACTCGTGCCTCAACAGGCATGGATGCACCACTGGTCACCATTGAAGTCCATATTTCTGGTGGCTTGCCGAGTTTTACCATTGTGGGTTTGCCAGAAGGTGCAGTTAAGGAAAGTAAGGACAGAGTTCGCAGTGCGTTAATGAACTCAAATTTTAAGTTCCCTAAAGGCCGTATCACTGTTAGTTTAGCACCGGCTAATTTACCTAAAAGTGGTGGTCGTTATGATTTACCCATCGCTTTAGGTTTACTTGTCGCGTCTAAACAATTAAAGCCTCAAGTTAACATTGCCGATCTTGAATTTTTTGGTGAGCTTGGGTTGGATGGTTTATTACGAACAACAGAAGGCTTGTTGCCGGCGATTGTGAAGGCTAGTGAGCAAGGGCATGCCATTGTCATTCCAAAAAACAATATGGACCAATGTGCTTTGGTTGATGGTGCAGTTATTCATCCATGCGAACATTTATTAGAGGTGTGTGCTTTTTTACAAGGTGCAGTAGAAGTTAAAGCTTCTGAGATGAATGCTCATCAAGCTGCAATATACAGCAAAGATTTTTCTCAGGTTAAAGGGCAATACCATGCCAAACGAGCGTTAGAAATTGCTGCTGCTGGCGGGCATAATATCTTGTTAATTGGNCCTCCAGGTTCTGGAAAAACCATGTTATCAGAAAGATTGCCATCAATCATGCCACCATTAACGACACAAAAAGCATTAGAGCGAGCCTCGATTTATTCAATTGCTGATAAGTATTTAGAGCTTTCTGAGTTGAAAGTTCGTCCTTTTCGTTCGCCACATCATTCTTCTTCAGCGGTTGCTTTGGTGGGTGGCGGCACTAATCCAAAGCCGGGCGAAATATCACTTGCACATGAAGGCGTGTTATTTTTAGATGAGCTGCCTGAATTTCCACGTCAAGTACTTGAAGTATTGAGGCAACCACTAGAGAATGGTGAGGTGCATCTTTCTAGAGCAGCACAACAAGTCACTTTTCCGGCTAATTTTCAATTAATTGGTGCGATGAATCCTTGCCCTTGTGGATATGCAGGAGATGGCAGCGCTAGGTGTCATTGTACGGAAGACCAAATTGATAAGTATCATTCAAAAATATCAGGTCCACTGTTAGATCGTATCGACATGGTGCTTGACGTGCCACCATTGCCCAAAGAAGTGTTGTTAAATCAAGACGACATCAAGTCCGAAGGCAGTGAAACCATACGTAACAGAGTGTTAAGTGCTTATAATGTTCAGTTGAAGCGCCAGAAGAAATCCAACGATAGGTTAAACCCTGATGAGATAGAAAAACTGGTTAAATTGGATAAAGAAAACAAACAGTTACTAGAAAGTGTGATTGATAAATTACAACTCTCGGCAAGAGCTTATCACCGAATATTAAAAGTAGCAAGAACCATTGCCGATATTGATAATAGCGAGTTGGTTGATAAGACGCATTTAATCGAGGCCATCAGTTATCGTCGTCATGCTAGTTAGAAAAACATTAAAGATATGATTATTATTCCCGCAATTGATTTAAAAGATGGCCAGTGTGTTCGCCTAAGACAAGGGCTTATGGATGACACCACGGTATTTTCGGACAATCCAGCTGAAATGGCAGCGCAGTGGGTAGAGCAAGGTGCGAAAAGATTGCACCTAGTGGATCTGAACGGTGCATTTGAAGGTAAGCCAATCAACGCCACTAGTGTGACTGAGATCACTAATAAATTTCCAGACCTTCCAGTGCAGATCGGCGGCGGTATTCGCAACATGGATATTGCCAATACATACGTTGAGGCGGGCATTAGTTATTTGATCATAGGTACGATGGCTGTCACTAATCCTGAGTTTGTGTCTGAATTGTGCCGTGAATTTCCTGGTAAGGTGATTGTAGGTTTGGATGCAAATAATGGTTTGGTGGCTACTGAAGGCTGGGCCAAACAAACTGATTTACATGTGGTGGATTTATCTAAGAAATTTGAGCAAGATGGTGTCAGTTCTATTGTTTATACCGATATTGCTCGTGACGGTATGATGCAGGGCGTTAATGTTGAAGCCACAGCAGATTTAGCCAAGCAAACTTCAATTCCAATCATTGCTTCGGGCGGCATTACTAATATGGATGATATCTCCAATCTATTGGTTGAGGCGCATCACGGCATCATGGGGGCGATTACTGGTCGTGCAATTTACGAAGGCACGCTAGACTTTAAACAAGCACAAAGGCTTTGTGATGCTCATTGAAGTGGCCTATGCTTTAGAGAAAGAACAAACACTACTTAGCCTTGAAGTGGATGAAGGAACAACGCTAAAACAAGCCGTTGAAATTTCTGGAATTTTGGATAAATACCCGAAGATTAATCTTAAAATAGACAAGACCGGTATTTTTGGAAAAATTGCTAAATTAGACGTTGTACTTCGAGAGAAAGACAGAGTTGAGATTTATCGACCATTAATCGCCGATCCTAAAAAGGTGCGTAAAGAACGCGCCGCCCAAGGCAAAGAAATGCGCAGTGGCAAAAAGCCCTAAATCTTGGTAAAATAACCATCTATTCGTTAATTAAAGTTACATGAAAGAAGAGCACCCTCCGTCGATATTGTCTTTTTTACAAAGACTAAAAAAACAATTTTTTCATCAAGCATTGCATTCAAGCAATGAGCTTTTGCAGGTTTTAAAGGAAGCAGAAGAAAGTCACGTCATTGATTCACACACACGATCAATCATTGAGGGAACCATGCAATTAGAAAACATGGAAGTGCGTGATGTGATGGTGCCAAAATCAAAAATGGTGATTATTGAGCACAATGCCAAAACAAAAGATTTTCTCGACGTTATGATTAAATCGGCACATTCTCGATTCCCCGTGTTCAACAGTCAAAAAAATAAAATAAAAGGCGTTGTTTTAGCAAAGGATTTATTAGGGTATTTAGCTGGTGATAGAAAAAAAGAATTCAGCTACAAAGAATATTTAAGACCTTCTATTTTGGTGCCAGAGAGTAAAACACTGGGCGCCTTGCTTAGAGATTTTCAGCAAAAAAAATCACACATGGCAATTGTAATGGATGAATACGGTGAAATCGCTGGATTAATCACACTTGAGGACGTACTTGAACAGATTGTTGGCGAGATTGAAGATGAGCATGACATGGAAGAAGACAACATCATCGATTTTGGTGGGGGACGATATTTACTAAAGGCCAATACACCGCTGGAAGAGTTCAATGAATTTTTTGAAGTAAGCTTAGAAACTGACAATGCAGATACTGTAGCCGGTTTGGTTGTTTCAGGTTTTACTTATTTGCCAGAACAGATGAGTGAAATCACTTTACAAGGTTTTCATTTTAAGGTGTTAAAAACCGATTCCAGAAGGCTACACCTACTGGAAGTAAAAAAAGCGCCTGACATTATTAATCCTGAAGGTTAATGGATATTCTAATCTCTGTTTTTCTAATGGGCCTATTGGGCGGCGTTCATTGCTTGAGCATGTGCGGTGGTGTGGTTGGCATGCTGACCGCTTCTTTACCAGAACAAGTAAGGTCTGATTCAAAACAGATTTCACTTTATCATTTTAATTACAACTTGGGCCGCATCTTAAGTTACATTTTGTTGGGCGCGATTTTTGGTCTCATTGGTGAGCTACTATCAAACATGCTACAAATGAGCGTGTTTGATAAAGTATTGAGAATTTTTTCAGGCGTACTGATGATTATGGTGGGCTTTTACATTGCTAATTGGTACATGGGCATACAAGCATTAGAAAAAATAGGTGCCAAACTTTGGGCGGTATTACAACCCATCACTAAGCGATTCTTACCGGTAAAAAATCTAAAAAGTGCGTTTTTAGTAGGCTTATTTTGGGGCGGTATTCCTTGTGGCTTAGTCTACGGTGCGTTGAGTTTTGCTATTGTGTCTGGTTCTGCCGTTCAAGGCGGGATGATTATGCTAGCTTTTGGATTAGGAACATTGCCGAGTTTGTTGTTAATGGCTGGGTTTTCTCTAAAACTCAGTGAAGCCATTAAGAGACCAATAGTAAGAAAATTTTCGGGCGCATTGATCATTATTTTGGGCAGTGTTGGCTTTGTGGTCACCTGTAAAATCATTGGTGTTTAGTGATCAAAGTCATGCGCAACACTCCATTCAATTTCCACAGCCAACCGACTTGGATTACTTAGTATAATTTGACCATGTCGCCATCATTAGAGCAAACCGCACAACTGGCCATTGATTTATTAAAACAATACAACGTCAGTGATTATGAGATATCACTAGGATCCAGTTCTGGCGTATCCACTTCTGTCAGACTGGGTGAGGTGGAAACGCTGCAATACCACTTGGATAAAAGTTTTGATATTAACGTGTACATGGGCCAAAAAAAAGGCCATGCCTCTAGTGTGGATCTGAGTAAAGACAGTTTAAACAAAACCATCGAATCGGCTTGTTTAATTGCGAAATACACTCAAGACGATCCTTTTAACGGTTTGGCGCCCAAAGAACTCATGGCTTTTGATGCACCTGATTTGGATTTGTACCATCCGTGGGATTTGGATGCACAACACAGCATTGATCTGGCTAAAGAGTGTGAAGCAATTGCCTTAGAACAAGACGAGATTGACAACTCCGAAGGCAGTGAAGTGTCTAGTTTTGAAGGTGAAGGCTTGTACGCTAATTCCAATGGTTTGATTGCCACACAAAGCAGTACCCGTCATTCGCTGCATTGCTCACTAATTGCAAAAAGAGGCGAGGACAAACAAACGGCCTATGAATACACTACAGCACTTGATGCAAATGATTTAAACCCACCTAAAACCGTTGGCATAAAGGCGGCTTCCTTGGCTCAGCAAAAGCTAGGTGCACAATCATTGACGTCACAAAAATGCCCAGTTATTTTTACATCGCGCTTATCGGGCGGGCTGTTCTCCCAATTATTGGGGGCACTCAGCGGTTCTAGACAATACAAAAAATCAACATTTTTACTGGACAGCATTGATCAAATTATTTTGCCTAAAAACATTAGCCTGTTAGAGCGCCCATTTGTCAAAAAAACATTGGGCGCTAAAGCTTTTGATACTGACGGGGTACTCAAGCGAGAGCAATATTTTATTCATGATGGCCGTGTTAAAAGTTACGTGATGGGTCAATATTCGGCCAATCAATTGGGCTTAAAAACCACGGCCAATGCTGGTGGTGTTAACAATGTGATGGTTGATGCCAACTTTGAAGGTGGACTCGATGAAATGATTCAAGACATGGGCAAAGGTCTAGTGGTTACTGAACTCATGGGTCAAGGAATAAATGGTACTACGGGTGATTATTCTCGTGGTGCATTGGGTTTTTGGGTGGAAAATGGAAAAATTCAATACCCAGTATCGGGCTTAACCATTGCCGGCAATCTAAAAGACATGTTGCTGGGTATTGTTCATGTGGGTACTGATGTTGATCAGCGTAGCAACCTAAAAGTTGGTTCGGTATTGATTAATCAAATGACCATTGCCGGAGAAGGTTAATGGATAGCTTTGACATTATTATTGCTGGCGGTGGCATGGTGGGGCAATCGTTTGCCTTATCGATGGCAGACCAAGATTTAAAAATTGCCATTGTTGAGCCTAACAATTCTAATCCAACACTGAATGATCAGTTTCATACGCGCGTTAGTGCCATTACGCCAAAATCAGAAAATCTGTTAGAAAAACTAGGTGCATGGAATTTGATCAAACGTAAGTACGCTTTTACCGACACCAAAGTGTGGGATCAAAATTCCCACGGCCATTTAAACTTTAGTAGTGCCGATGAAGGATTAGACCACCTAGGTTATATTATTGAAAATGACGCGATTCAGTCGGCACTATTTACAGCGTTAAGCGACACCAAGGTTAAATTCATTAAGGCCAAACTCGATGGCATTGACAAAACAGATGATGGTTATCAATTACAATTGGATAACGATCAACCCTTATCTTGTGCTTTATTGATTGGTGCTGATGGTGCACGCTCACGTACTCGTGATTTAACCCAAATTGAATTTAGTGAAACTAATTATCAGCAAAAAGCCATTATTTGTAATATTCGCTCAGACAAAGGTTTCGAGGACACCACTTGGCAACGTTTTTTATCCGACAGTATTATTGCGCTATTACCACTCAGTGACAATGAGGCGTCAGTTGTTTGGTCCGCTGAAAACCGCCTTGCTGATGAGTTAATGAAACTATCTGCAAAAGAATTTGCTAATCGATTATCTGCTGGTGTGGAGTATCGATTTGGCCAGTTTGAAGTACTTAGCGAGATCCAAGCATTTCCATTAATTGAGCGCAGTGCTAAAGATTACGTTAAAGAAAATATGGCTTTAATTGGTGATGCAGCACACAATATTCACCCGCTTGCAGGCCAAGGAGTTAATCTTGGTTTTTCAGATGTTAGTGAATTATCAGATCAATTACAATCTTCATCGAAACCATTAGGTGATTATAGCGTATTACGCTCTTATGCCAGAGCGCGCCGACTCGACAATGAGCTGATGGCAAAAACCATGACAGGACTAAACTGGATTTACAAAGAAAATAACGAGCCACTTAGGTGGTTGCGTGGTTTTGGTATGAATCTTATTAATGAAAATCCAACACTTAAATCATTTTTTCAAAAACATGCTTTGGGAAATTCTTAAAAAATAGCCTTATGTTGTCTATTCCAGAAGCGCCAAAATCAATTCAAAAAGGAGTGCCATTAAAAAATGTGCTCGGTTTGAATTCTATTGATTATTTGGCAAGAAATATTGCACATGTTTATCCTGAGTTTAATATTCATAAATTCAAAGAGGATGCAATAATTAACTTGGAACCTTTAGGGATTAATGAACGAGGGCTGCATATCGCTAGAGCGCTTAGAAAGCACCTTCCTAGGAAGTATACTACCGCTATTAATATAATTCTATCGTCTCTTACACCACCAAATGTGGCAACTGAAGGCTTAGGATTAGCTGTATTTTTTTATCATCCGCATAGTTACTTCATTGCTGAATATGGTTTAGATAAAAAGTACAATGAGGAAGAAGATCCATTTGAAATATCGCTAAAGGCTCAATATGAGCTGACAAAACGATCAACATCTGAGTTTTCTATTCGTCCATTTATTGTCAAATATCAAGAACGCACTCTTGTAAAAATAAAAGAATGGGTGTCTGATCCAGATCCTCATGTCAGACGACTTTGTTCAGAAGGTACACGTCCAAGACTTCCATGGGCACCTAGAATACCATCATTTATTAAAGATCCGACGCCTGTATTGTCAATTTTAGAGGATTTAAAAGATGATGAAAATCTTTATGTACGAAGAAGTGTTGCAAATCATCTTGGAGATATTGCAAAAGATCATCCGGAAGTTGTTTTTAGTATTTGTGAGCGATGGCTTGTCGATGCTACAAAGGAAGTAAAGTGGCTAATTCGACATGCTCTAAGGTATCCTGCAAAAAAACAAAACAAGAGGGCAATTCAAATTAGAATTTCCGCGAAATAAACTATATAAAATATAATCTATTCTATGTATTGTTGTGAATTTTACCTGGTGTAATAATCGCATCGAGTGGCACATCCCAATCTTGTGTCTCTAATTTTTCAACCTGCTGACAATCAAAAGCCAATCCATAAAGTTTAGGGTTTTTATAGTTTTGCTGTCGTTTTTTAAACGCTAGTGTGCGGTCGTAAAAACCACCACCCATGCCAATGCGATTTTTGAACTCATCAAAACCAACAAGGGGCATAAAGATGATGTTCATCTGATTAGCATTCAAAATCTCGGTAGAAATCGGTTCATCAATGCCAAATCGATTTTTTCTGAAATTTTTACCAATTTTTGCAAATTTAAGACTTTTACCGACTAATACAGGCAAATAGACACTAAAACCCTTATTTTTTAAGAAGTTTTGTATGTATTTTGGGTTAATTTCACCGTCATTGGGTAAATAAATAGCAATTTTTTGTCCATTTTGAAAATTTGCTATTTTTTGCACTTGGTGTAACAATTTTTTGGCAAATTTTTCTCGATCGGACGCCGAAACAGATCGTCTTTGGATTCTAATGGATTGCCTTAATGTTTGCATATTTGGCATTATAACTGAAGCGCCAAAGATTAAGAAAAAGATCTATTGTGTCGTGCTGAACGAAACCTGAACCAAGAAGGCTCAAGGCGGAAGTTTGAAGATCACCGCAGGCTTCCCACTTCGAGGTGGGCTTGCTCAATAGTAAGCTATCGCATCTCCTTATGTGTTTATTTATCGGCTCAGGGGATATGGTCAACCACAAACACAACAGACGACTATTATTATCACCTTTTAATAGTTTTATATTTAACTTTTTATTTTAATAAAGTTAAATATAAAATGAGATTAAGCGTAATATAAATTAAGTTTGAATAACTTAAATTAGTTCATACAATGAAATTTATACAAAAATTAACGATTATTTTGGCCGTATTTATCAGCTTTAATGTTGTTGCCAAAGAAGGAAAAATTATCGGCGGTGCTGATTATGAAATCCCTGCGTGGTTTACCGATAGCTTCTTAGACATTAGCGATGACGTTGAAGATGCAAGTGATGAAAACAAAAATGTTTTGTTGTATTTTCATCTAGACGGCTG
>JGI26257J51711_1000252_pt1 | contig 19404 bp, 29 predicted proteins | sample SaaInlV_200m_DNA_5_FD_51711 | JGI IMG/M metagenome (IMG submission 51711) | reverse complement strand
AGATTTTTAAAGAATTATCAACCAGTTTGAAAACACGTTCAAAATATTCAAATCCAGAGTTTGACAGTAACTAATGGATATTGAAGAGAGAATAAAAAATTGTGAGATTTTTTCAAAACAGATTAAGCAATACGATCCCGATCCATTTTATGTAAATCATTTTTTTGGAAAATTTATTGATTCTGTAAATGGTGTTTTTGATGGTATTTTTGAAGAGGCAAATAGGGATTTCGGATTATTTATTATCAAAAAAATATCAGAGAACGAATTTAGAGAAAAATCAAAGAAGAAAAATGATCAGAATGCAATTAAATTTTTAGAATGGTATTCAATAAAATTTATGCAAGAACATACAAATCCATATCCTGATATGATCAAGAAAATTTGTCAATTTAAAAATAAATTCAATAAATTACCAGAAATTAAAATTATGATCAGGGCAATGGACAGATACAAAGGAGATGTTAATCAACAAATCAAAGTAAATCTAAGTTCTGATAAAATACGATCAAAAGAGGAATTAGATATTGAAATCAAAAGACAATTACCAATATTTTTAGAAATCATAAATTACAAAAGAAATAAAGAAAATGAGCCTAACGTAAAGAATAATCAAATTATCGCTTCTGCATTTTTAGATATTGGTGAACATAGAGATATTGAAATTTCATACGCATCTGAAATTTACATACCTGTAATGAAACGGTTAGTTNAAGAATCAAGAATAAAAATTAAAGAATTGACAACATGGAAATAAACTAAAACTCAGAATGATTATTTTTTGCATTAATATAAAAAAAGAAGTTTTCTCTCAATTCAACCAATTATTGGAATTTTGGCCACATTGAACTCCAAGTTTCAGTGAATTTTTTCATCATTTCACCATATGCATTCATCTGTTCTAATCCAGATGAGCTTAGAGTTTTTTGCCAATTCTCAACAAATTGTTTGAATGTTGAAGCATTAGTGTCATTGAGAGCTTTTTGCCAATTTTCTCCAAAATCTTTGAATGAATTCATTCCTGCATCAGTCATAGCTTTTTGCCAATTTTCTCCAAACAATTTCATTGTTTCACTACTAGATTCTACAGATGCTTTTTCCCAAACATCATTGAATTTAGATTGCATATCATTGCTAGAATTCTGAATTTGTTCAAAAAGAGATTTCCAATTTTCAAGAGATTTTGTGTATTCTTGCCACAAAGAATCCCATTCAAGNTTTTTTTCTTGTTCAGACATTAACTAAAGATTATTNTCATTATTCTTAAATTGATCCATGAAAATGAGGAATACTATTTTTGACGATTTTTCAATCGTTTTTCCATTCTAATTTTACCTTCTTCAAATTTTACTCGATCTTCATCGGTTTTAAGAGATAATTTAGCTACATGAATGGGTTTACCGTTTTTGTCAAGAGCTACAAACGTAACAAAAGCAGTTCCAGTAATAGTTTTAATTCCAGTTAGGATATCCTCAGCTTCCCCTCTCACTTCAATTTCCATGGATGAATTATGAACATAATTTATTCTGGCATTGAGATGAAGTACATTACCAACAAAAACAGGTTTTAGAAAATTAACACTATCCATACATACGGTAACAGCATTTGACTGAGAATGTCTCTGAGCTACAATTCCTGCAACCATATCGATATGTTTTAGGATTTCACCTCCAAATACATTTCCTGCAGGATTTGCATCCGAAGGGAACATTCTGACAATTACTTCTGCATGAGATTCAGAAGGACTTTTTTCTTGAATTTGTGAATTTTCTGATGTCATTTTTAATCTAAATAAATTGAAAATCCATCCAATTTAATTTAATCAGTTGATTTTGATTATTTGAAATATTTTTCTAACTTAATTTTATCAATTTTAGGGATTTTTGCCAATTCGAATCCTTCTGGACGTTTAGAAGTAGATCTTGTTGCATCAATGCCTATTTTTGCAGTTTGTAATTTCTTTTGATCACTAGAAGGATCAAGACTAGAACCACGAATATTTTTGAGAATAACCAAATCTTTGTCTGCCTGGAATCGTGTAGCCATAGCATATTCCACAGATTCTGCATTATTAGGATCAATATCTTCATCGACTACAGTTACTTGTTTTAATGAACGGTGTGATTCAAATGTTTTTTTAATTATTTTTTTAGGATCAGATTCACTTTTCTTTTTAATTTGCACTACTGCATGTAACCAGTTACATCCACCATTAGTCATCGAAACTTGTTGTGTTTGAGAAAAAGTTTTCTTTAGTTCTCCATTTAATTTTGATTCAATTGGCATTCCCATTAGTAATCGATGTTCTGAGTATCCAGATAAAACATCATGGAAAATAGGATTATTTCTAAAATAAAGATTTTCAAGTTCAAAGACAGGCTGAATTCTTTTATGATCATATGTTTGAAGCATTTCTACCATCCATTCAGGATGTGTTTTATCACGAAGAATTTTTCCCTCCATGACAATTTCAGAACCAGATGGAACATTCAAACCTGTGAAAGGAAGTTTTGCTAAAGTAAGTTTTCCACCTAAAAGAGAATTTGCAATATCGATTTCATCTTTTCCCCATTCAGCTTGATATGCACCTGCAATAGAAATGGCAGGATGAACTCCNACAGTTATTGCAATTTTCAAATCTTCATCATGTTCTTTTGCATCCATAAAACATCTATGCAAATGACGGCCTTCTACCATCCTTATAGAAAAATGAGTTTTGTCAATTGGCATCATTCTATGAAAAGAAGAGTTTTGTTTCCCTGTTTCAGGATTTTTGGCATAAGCAATTGATGATGTAATAAATGGTCCAGATTCTTTCTCAAAATGACTAACAATAGGCATAGAAAAAATATTTTTTGATTTATTTTCCATGAATTTTCCCGAAGAAATAATTTTTGGGCGTTTTGCTTTTTTTATTGCAGAGATTACTTTTTCATGAATATTATCTTCTGTTCCTCCAACTGCAAGTGCAAATCTTTTCCTAGTTCCAACTAAATTGGCAACTAATCGAAAATCACTTTCTTTGATATTTTCAAATAAGACTGCATCTAAACCATCAACTTTTGCAGTAACCCCTGCAATTTCATATTTTGTAGAAACTTTAGTTTTTACAGTTTTGAGTTCTTTATTTTTTTTAATTTGTGAAATATAATTTCTTAAATCACTCATTCTCAATCATCCCCATAATTTCAGTCATTAAGCCTTTTGCAGTACTAGGAGATAATTCTTTTTGAATAAATGTGGAAACCAAGGCAATGCCTCTCATTCTAGTACTAATTTGTTCAGATACAAGTTTCAAAAAAAGAGATTCAGTTCTGGAAGGAATGATAGTAGTAGTAACGGGACTAGGTCCAGTAGCTAAAGAGACAACCATAGATCCAATTTTATTAGATCCTTCAGTCACAGAAATAAAAAATCCATTTTCAAATTTTTGGATTTGTAAAGAAAAATTTCGGCTCTCCAAACATACGGTTTTTTGAAAAAATCCGTTTGGAGAGTTCAATAAGCTATGAACAAGTCTTATGCTTTTATTGCTATTGATTCATTTTTCATGGAAGCATCAACAATNGGATTCTTTTTACAATTTTTCTCGTGTTTATCTGTATAAACAAATAATTTTTCACAGAATTGGCAAGCAGTTTTTTCTTTACCTTTTGCTGATAATTTGGACTTAGTTGCTTTAGCTTTTGTAGATTTGGCTTTTGATTTTGTTTTAGCTTTGATAGTTACTTCTTCAACTTCTGGTTGAGTATCTGCAACTGCTTGGGCTTCAATAGAATCAGCTTCAACTCTAGCACGTAATTTTGCTTTGTATTTTAGATTACGTGGTTTTGTTCTTAATCTATAACCACAACATGGACACCAAAGTCCCTCCCATTTGATGAATATTTCGCAAATTTGACATCGACGTTGTCCAGAAGCATATCTTCCGGTTCCAACAGGCTTTTGAGCCTTATATCGTACACAAATTCCTTTACAAGTCATCTTAGTGTTGTATATAGAATTCATAACTATATAAGCATGGATCGATGAAATTTATAGAAATTCGATAAAAAAGATGAAATAATTTTATAAAAATTACCGATCAATGATATAGTTTCAAAAAAAAAACTCAAAATCTTCAATAAATATGTATAGTTTTTTTGATTTCAATTTTTTTGAAAAACTGACACCTGTCAATATAGTTGTTTGACAAAAAATTTCAGTTTTTTTAAAAAAACACAAAGGAAATTCAAAATATAATTAAACTTTCATTACTGATCTTCTAAAATAAAGAGTAAAAGTAATCAAAGCACAATATTTCAAGAAGTTTTTGGATTTAATTTATGAGTTGAATACTTATGCATTCAAGACAGTAGACACAACATGTTTTACTGCTTCATCAAAATTGGAATCAATTTTTGATTTGAGTTCAGATAATTGTTCTTCTCCACCCTGACTAATTTTAGNAGATTCAGCAGTTGCTTTTTCCTTTGAGGCATTAATAATCACTTCAGCCTCTTTTGTAGCCATTTCACGAGTTTTTTCTAATAAAGAATCAATTTCAGATAATGCCTTGACATTAAGCTGTTTTTTCATATCACCTGCTTTGCTGTTTAAAGAATCTAAATCATCTTCTAAGGCATTCAAAGATTTGATAATACCAGTTACTTTAGATTCAGCCATACTCATTATACCAAAAATATAGGAAATCCATTACTTAAATCATTCATTTTTTACCAATTTGTAGGCATGAAATCAAAAAATGGCTTATTATGCAGAAGTGAGGTTCAAAATTGCTTTTGCCAGATCGCCTTTAGCATCTTCTAAAGCAGTTCTAGCCTTTTCTTCATCAACACCAGACTGCAAACTAACGAGTTGAATATCTTCTTCAGAAAAGATCGGAACTTCTAATTCTCTTTCTTCGTAACTATCTGCAGTAACTGTAAAAATAGAATTATCTTTTGCTTTCATTTCAGTGACAGATGGTTTATTGATAATTATCTCTTTTTTATCTGTCTTAATTATAACCTCTTGAACATTTGAGAGCTCATTCATATCAAGTCCCATCTTATCCATCATTCTTCGCATTTCACGATTTCCTCCACGCATCATGGTTCTTTTTCCTCGTTACGACTTTTTAAACTATCTCTAACCTTTATGGCTACACCTTGATTGAAATCAGAAATCATATCATGAGACAAAATAGCCTTGCCAACTGCAATAACTTTATTCTTGAATAAAACTGGGGTGTCAGCAGAAATTTGCACATTTTTTCCACATCGTACAACATGTTTACAAAATACAGATCTGCCACTCATTACAAATGGTGCCGCATCTTCATTCACTACAACACAGTTTTCTTTGAAGGATTTACTTTTCAATAATATTTGAGCAAAATGAGTACTAATCGCTAATCCGCCATCAATTCTTAAAGTACACAATAATTTTCCTTTGTGAGATACAGTTCTAATCCTTCCAGTCTTTCGTGAAAAAACAATTTCTAAATCTTTTGGTAAATATTGTGACACTCCATCTCCAAACAATGCATCAATAGAATGCTCAAGTTTTAGAATATGGTCCATATGTAAAATACAATATATTCTAAATATTAGTTAAATGTTAAACCAGATATCATATCTATAACTATATAGAATAGATTTTTTCCCTTTAGATTATGGAAGAAGGGGGAGAAACAAGAAAAATCCAATTTACTGGAAAATCATCATATATTATTTCACTACCAAAACAATGGATTGTGGATTTAGGTCTCAAACAAGGAGATCAGATTAAAATCATTAGGAAAGGATCATCAACATTAGAACTATACCCACCTAAATTTGAATCACGTATCCAGAAAAAAGAAGATGCAACAATTGAAATTAGATCAGAAGAAGATGCGTCATCTATTGTCAGAAAATTAATTTCGTTGTATTTTTTGGGATACAAGACAATTCATGTAAAACCAAAAGATGGTAGATTGAGCCCAAATCAAAGGAATACTGTGAAAGAAGCAGTAAAACGAATGCTAATGGGTTCTGAAATTATTTCAGATTCAATTAATGGAATCACAGTACAGGTTCTTGTAAATTTACTAGAACTATCAGTAGATGGGGCATTCAAACGAATGCTTCACCTAGCTGAATCCATGTCAAGTGATGCTATTTTATCAGTAAAAGAAAACAATTCAGAACTGGCTCAAGAAGTAATCAATACAGATGATGAGGTAGATAGATTTGGATTTTATATAATTCGTCAGTTAAAAATTGCAATACAAAATGAACATATGCTCAAAGAGATGGGTTTTAGAAATGCTAGAAATTGTCTAGGATATAGATTAATTGTTAAAAATATAGAGAGAGTAGGGGATCATGCATCATTTATTGCCAAAGATGTCATGGAATTCAAAAAATCAATTAAAAAAGAAATTTTAGAAAAATTGGAAGATATGAATAAATTTTGTTTGTCAGTGTTAAATGATTCATGTTTAGCATTGTTTACAGAAGATTATTCTAAAGCTGAAAATACAATTAGAAAAGCAGATGAAATTACAAAATATGAAAAAAAAGTAAGAGATGTATCAAAATCATTGAAAAATGAAGAAGAAATTTACAGAGTTAAAAGAATGACAGAAAATATCAAAAGAGTTTCAGAATACGCCAGTGATATTGCAGAAATGGTACTAAACATGAATATAGAAAAAACATTGAAAAAAACATGATTCATCAAAACAGGTAGAATCTTTAACGTGAATTATAGTAAAATATTGAATTAAAATGGATACAGCAATTTTAATCACGTATGATAAAGAAGATGCAATTAATGAAGCCAAAGGGTTGTGTGATGCTGCAGGATATCAAGTAATTCACACAATCACGCAAAATTATCTTCAAAAACCAAAGTATGGAATTAGTGGGGGAGTATTAGAACAATTAGAGGAAATATCAGGAAAATTAAGACCGGATGTCATCATATTTGATGAAATTCTAAAACCAAGTCAAAATTATAATCTTGCCACAGTATTACACAGAGAAGTATTAGATAGAGAAGCATTAATTCTTGAGATTTTTGAAAGTAGAGCTTCAAGTGCTGAATCAAAATTACAGGTAAAATTAGCACAGTTAAGATATGAAATGGCAAGAGCTAAAGAGAAAGTTAGACTTGCAAATTTGGGTGAACAGCCTGGATTTATGGGAATAGGAAAATTCGAAGTTGATGTGTACTATAATGATATCAAACATAGAATGAAAACAATAAGATCCAAGCTTGAAAAAGCTGGAAAGCAAAGAGAACTTCATAGGCAAGGAAGAAAAAGAATGGGATTCAAAACAATATCACTTGCAGGATATACTTCTGCAGGAAAAACTACATTGTTTAACAAAACAACAGGTGAAACAAGAACTCAGAGTAAAGAATTGTTTACAACTCTTACCACAACTACACGAAGATTAATGATTAATCAAGAGCCATTTTTAATTGCAGATACTGTTGGTTTTATCAGTAAATTACCGGCATACATGATTGACGCATTCAAATCTACATTAGAAGAATTGATACATACTGATGTCATTATTTTAGTAATTGATATTAGTGATTCAGTTTCTGAATTGAAGAAAAAATTTTCTAGTTGTATGAGAACATTAAATGAATTAAATGTAAAACTAGACAAAGTAGTTTATGCTCTAAATAAATCAGATTTGTTAAAGAATGAAGAAGTTGAACGAAGAATTGAATTTCTTAATTTAACAGAAAATGAAAAATTAATTTCAGTTTCTGCAAAAACTGGAAAAAATATTACTGAATTAAAAGAATTAATCAAAGGAATTATAGAAAATCAGGGTTTTCATAAACCAAAAAATAATGCATGGGAAGGAGTTGAAAAAACATTTGGTAATTGAGGTAGTCAGAATTGGACAACGTCTAGTAAGAGATGATAGAGTAACAACACATGTTGCACTTGTTTCCAGAGGATTTGGTGCTGAACGGATTTACATGACTGAAATAAATCCAGAAATCAAGGATACTATTAAAAAAATCAACAATACCTGGGGAGGTAATTTTGAGGTAGAGTTTATTGAAAAATGGAAAACGATTGTAAAAAAGAAAAAAGATGACGGGTTCAAAATTGTTCATCTTTCAATGTATGGTGAAAGTATTAATGATGTTCAAGAGAAAATTCGAAACGAAAAAGATTTGTTGATTGTTGTAGGTGCTGAAAAAGTTCCAAGAGAAATTTATGAGTTAGCAGATTATAATGTTGGAGTTGGAAGTCAACCTCATTCAGAGATTAGTGCTTTGGCAATACTATTAGATCGAATTCAAAAAGGAGAGCAATTTGAAAAAGTATTTTCAAATGCAAAAAGGAAGATCATACCCACAAAAAAGGGTAAAAATGTACAAGTAAAAGAGACAAGGGATTAATAATAGAAAATTGGAGTGATTTGAGTTGGTAGATAAATACGAAGATCCTTTTGTTAGAATTGCTTCAATGATTGGAGGAGACGAATACCTCAAAGTAGCAAGATCATTGTTAAAAGCTGAAGATGCAACTGACGAAGAAATTGCAAGTTCTACAGGTCTTAGAATCAACATGGTAAGAAAAGTATTGTATGATCTATTTGGAAAATCACTAATTACAGGAATTAGAGTNAAAGATGAAAGAAAAGGATGGTTTGTNTACAGATGGAGAACCAGAAGAGAAGAAGTTGAACATTTTATNGAAAATCAAAAAAAGAAAATTACAGAAAGGTTGCAACAAAGATTAGANTTTGAAAATTTTGGGGACTTTTATCATTGTGGAAATGAAGACTGTCCAAGAGTNACTTTTGAAGATTCNCTTGAAGGGATGTTCAAATGTCCATCATGTGGAAATGTTTTGAATCTAAAAAAGAATGATAAATCTAAAAAAGCATATGCAAAAAAAGTAGATGAAATTAAAAAAGATATGCAACAAATATTCTAATTAAAGTCAAGGACAAGGCCAATAATTTAAAAATTAAGTCACTAAATTAAATAGGAGAAATTTGTGGGAAAATCCTTGAGTCAAATATCTACAGTAAATCCAGCTACAGGTGAAGAAATTACAAAATTTTCAACAATGGATAAAAATCAAGTATTTGATTTAGTAAAAAAAGCAAAAAGAGCATATCCTGAATGGAAGAAAGATTATGAGAAACGTAGAAGTTACATTTACAATTTAGTAGAATATCTTAAAAAAAATAAAACAAATCTTGCAAAAGTTGCAACAACTGAAATGGGTAAACCACTCAAAGAATCAATAGGTGAGGTNGAAAAATGTGCTTGGGCATTGGAATTTTATGCAGATCATGGAGATAGTTTTCTATCTGATGAAGTATTAAACACAGATGCTAGGAAAAGTTTTCTATCTTTTGAACCACTAGGAGTAATTGGTTCTATTATGCCTTGGAATTTTCCTTATTGGCAAGCATTAAGATTTGCAGCCCCATGTTTGATGGCAGGAAATGTAATTGTAATGAAACCATCCAGAGTAACAATGCAATCAGGTATTGAAATTGAAAAAGCTTTTACAGAATCAGGAATGCCAGATGGGATTTTTCAAACTGTAGTAGGTAGTGTAGAATCTGCAAATCATTTAATTGATTCAGATGTAAACGCTGTCACTTTTACAGGAAGTACCAATGCTGGAGCAAAAGTAGGAAAGATCTGCAAGAAATTTGAAAAAATGCGTATTAGAATTAGGCGGTAGTGATCCTTTCATAGTATTAGATGATGCAATTATAGATAAAGCTGCAGAAGGAGCAGTTAAAGGCAGATTCATCAATTGTGGTCAAAGTTGTGTAGCTTCAAAAAGATTTTTTGTTGGAAAAAATATTGCAGATGAATTTATCGAATTATTTATCAAAAAAGCATCAGAACTCAAAGTAGGTGATCCAATGTTAATTGAGACAGATATTGGACCACTTTCAAGTAAAGATGGATTAGAAACTATTTCTGGAATAGTAGAAGATGCAAAAGAAAAAGGTGCAGAAATTCTTTTAGGAGGTTCTGAAATAGAAGGAAAAGGATATTTTTACAAACCTACAATTCTTACAAATGTAAAATCGGATATGCGAATTGCAACTGAGGAAACATTTGGACCAGTTGCACCAATTACAATAGTTGAAAATGAGAGTGAGGCAATAAAATTAGCAAATGAAAGTGAATTCGGTCTAGGTGCAAGTATTTGGACAAAAGATCTTGCTAAAGCAGATAAAATGTCAGACGAATAGAATCAGGAATTGTAAGTGTCAATAATGTAGTAATTTCAGATCCGAGAATTCCATTTGGAGGAATTAAGCATAGTGGATTTGGAAGAGAATTATCAAGATATGGAATGCTAGAATTTGTGAATCTAAAAGCAGTTAGATTTTATGATAATTTAACACATCATCACTACGTAGAATAGATTTATTGATTTTCTTCTAAATCTTCATCTTCTAAATCTTCATCTTCTAAATCTTCATCTTCACATTCTTCTAATTCTATATGTGTAGGATTTCCATCATCTCCAAAAAAAATCTCAATACAAACATCAGTGGCCAATGTAGAGGCTAAAGTTTCAGTTAATTCTTTTGGGAAATTTCCCAATCTACTAGAATTAGAGGAATATAGCAATTTTGTAATTTCATCATCATGATAGAAATCTACTTCAATATCACCATTAACAAATTTTCTGACACCTACTACTTGTCCAAATAATGTATGAGACAAATCTAATTTCCTTGTTGAGATATATCTTTAGAAAGATTTTCAGCTAAATCTTCATAATGTTTTCGTGATTTTCCTAAATCATTTAATTTAGTTTTTTCAATTTCATTTAATTCTTGATCAACTTTTTCTGATACGTATTGTAATCTAGCTTCTGCCATCATGAATAATTTGTTATTTTCTTTCCACAGATGTTCTGTAATATGTTCAACATACTGATGCATATCACTAATTAATTTTGTAGAATCACCTGATGAAAGATATTCTTTTGCTGATTGTTCCATCGCAGTTCCAATTTCTCGTGAACGTTCATGATCCATCAACATCATTGCAATAGGACCCATGTTAGTTGGTAATCCTGCTTGTTCTAATGCAGGAAACAATGATTTTTCTTCTTTACTATGATGACAAACATCTGTAAAATTTTTTGTGAAATCAATTACAGGAAGTAAAATAGATTCAGGAATTTGTGTTCCATTAGATAATAATTGGACTGTTGATTCCATAGATTTAATCACTTTTTCTATTAAATCATGATCACGTCTTAGTGATGTAGTTGACATAATATATTGAAAAAATATCCAATATCTATACTTTATTCATATTTAGAAAAATAATTAAAAATAGTTAACGGTATTCGTTAACAAATGGATTTAACGATTAGAAAGGCTGTTTGATTTTACAAATGCCCAAATCTTTTTGGTCATTTCACTTGGAGCAATTGGTTTTTTACCAAATACTTGTTCTACAGTTTCTTGACGACCTACAAAATTAATTGCGTATCCGCCAAATGCTGGTTTTTTTGATTTTGATTTAGTTGCCTTCTTTTTTGGTGCAGCTTTACGTTTTGGTGCAGCCTTCTTTTTTGGTGCAGCTTTACGTTTTGGTGCAGCCTTCTTTTTGGTTGTAGTTTTCTTTTTTACTGCCAATTTCTTGTAATTTTATTTTAAATAAAGTATAAGAACTTACACTTTGGTGTAATGTAGAACAAAGTGATTTTTGAGCCTCTTGGTCGACTTTAGTCTAAGATTAGGGGATTTTGAAATTTTTCTAAACCCTTCTCCTTCAACAAGGGATACAGCATTATTTCCTCCAATGACAAATGGGGATATTGTAATAATTAATTCATCAAAAATATTGTGTTTGACAAATTCCCAATTTATTGTTCCTCCTCCTTCGACAAGTATTGTTTTAATTTTTTTTTCTAAGAGTTTTTTTAATAATAATTTAATATTTATAGAATTTTTACCGGCAATGATAATTTCTACTGGGAATTTATTTAATTTTTCAAGATTTAGTTTTGAAATTTGTTTTGATACAACTATTATGGTTTTAACTTTATCAGACGTTTGTAAAATTTTTGATTTATTAGACAAGATACCTTTTGAATCTAAAATTATTCTAGTTGGATTTTTGCCAATAGTATGACGTACAGTCAATAATGGATTATCAACTAAAACTGTATTTTTTCCAACAAGAATTGCATCGACTTTGGATCTTAATTTATGAAGCCTAATGCTATCTTGTTTTGAAGAAAGTTTTGAATCACCAGTTTTTGTAGCAATTTTTCCATCAACAGATATTGCTCCACTAAGAATTACATAAGGTCTAGATTTTTCCATATACTATTTTACCTCCAATCATTACAGCTTTAATTGTAGATTCAGATGCTCTATGAACAATAGATGCATGTGGATCATGCATAGGTTCTAAATCTAAAGCATGTTTATCAAGAAAAATACAATCTGCAATTTTTCCAGTTCCAAGAACTCCAATATTTTTTTTTAAAATTTTTCCTCCATTAACAGTAGCCATCTTAAGAATTTCTTTTGGATCAATTCTTTTTTTATGAATCCCCATAGTAACTTTCCACAAGAAATCCATCTCTCTAAACATATCAGGAGAGTTAATCATCACATTATCTGTGCCTAAAGCTAGTGTACATCCAGCCTTTTGCATTAATTCTATATCTGGAATACCCTCAGCTAATGATGAATTGGCTCTAGGACAAATTACAATTCCTCGAATTTTTTTGGCTGCAAAATGAAGATCACTTTTTGATGCATGAGTCATATGAATTAGAAAATGGGGTTTTAGAGATAATGCTCTAATGGTTTCAGATTTTCCAGTATCTTTTTTTGATTTAGATATACTTTGTTTAGTTTCAGAAGAATGAATGGCTCGTAATTTTGTAGTTTTTGAATAATGGTTTAAAACAGAAGTACTGTTTTCATTTGCACCACTAATTCCCAACCCATCACATTTTTTGAGTAATTCAGCAAGAATATTGGTTTTTTCTCTAGGAAAAGATATGTTTTTTCTAATTTCACTAGTTCCTTGATAAAATTCAATTCTACCTAAAATGATCGAACGTAAAGGAATATCAGATAATATTTTTTTCAGTAAAATAACACCATCTATTCCACCTTCCCTAAAATCAACAAAGGTTGTTATTCCTTTTCTCATCATAGAATAGCATGAATTCTTCATAAAGGATGCTAAATTATCTGAAGAAGTATTTTTTAGAATTTTTGATTTAGCTCCAAATACAGGATGAATTCTTTTATCAACAGAACTATTCAGTGTTACATCTTTTCCTATGGAATCACCTATGTGAGTATGGGCATTAATGAATCCAGGAATTACTAATAGTCCTTCACAGTCAATAGATTCTTCTTTTCCGCTAGGTTTGATATTTGATTGAATCCTTTTAAAATTATTATTTTGAATTTGTATATTGGTATTTGAAACAAAATTTAATTCATCGCCTAATAATGCACTNATATTTTTAATTAACATTATAATTCATAAACNTCAGGTTTTTCTTTTCCTGAATCTCTTATTTCTCGTATNGTATCAAGAGATTTTGTGGNTAGTTTAACTGCNTCTCTAGATAAANGTGCATTACCTATTCCACAATTTAAAGAAATTTCATCTTCATTTTTAATNATAGTGATAAAATCTTGAACAGAATTTTTTGCATCATTACTTGCAACCACCATAAAATTATCACCACCCATAAANAATGTAAGAGAGTTTTTTTCTAGGAAATATCTTGACATTTTAGAATATAATTCAAAAATGGTTAANGATATTTCATATGGNGAATCAGTTTTTCTTTTTGAACTAAGATCATCTACATCNAAATGCATTATNGAAACTTGTGGATTTAATTTATNAGNAACAAAACCAAAAATATNATNTTCTTTGTTTAAGATTATTTCATTTTTCCTTCCTTCATATGCTTTCAAATTTGCTTCAAAAGGTGATTCNCCATAACCAATAGAAATTGTTAAAGAGACATCAAATAATTTTTTGAGTGTTTTTTGAATTTCTATATGATCTTCTAATTCAAGTTCATTTGAAACTACAAAAAATTCATCAGCACGATTAAGAAAAACTATACAGTTTTTNGCAGAAAATANTTTTTGTACTTCTCTGTAAAGCGATGCTTGAAGCATTTGGAGTTCATGTTCTCTATCGCTTCCAAGAGTTAAAGTCCAAGGACCATATTCAGTAATTTTTAAAATGCTAAGTTGAATCATCATTGAATCCGTTTTAATTCGTCAAATATTTTTTGTGCTGCTTCAACTGCACGTTCTGCAACAGGTCTAATTCTTGCATGTGCATGTTTTTCCTGCATAGCAGGACCAATTATGCCTAAAGATACAGGTTTTTGATATTTTACAGATAGTTCAGCAAGAATTTTGGCAGTTGCATGTGATATTACTTCATCATGTTTTGTTTGACCTGTAATTATAGCACCTAAAGTTACTATTCCATCAACATCTTTTTTCTTCAATAATGTATCAACAATTACAGGCATGTCATAAGAGCCTAAAACTGTACAAGTGTAGACTATTTTCAATTTCATAGAATCAGCCTTTTCTTGNGCTACAGAAAGCATTCTAGATGTCACATCTTTATTAAATTCTGAAACTACTAACGCAATATTCATAATTAATGCACCTTGGCGTATTCNAAAAGTTCTGTTCCATCAATTAATGGAATTCCATTTTGTTTTGCAAATTTTTCAGCTTTTTCCACAGATAATGCAGAGTAAGTTTCAGCATCCATCATTTCACAAATTGCAGTAACAGGTGTTAAACCAGCAACTTGTGCCAAATACACAGACATTTCAGTATGTCCTTGACGTGTAGACAGTAGTCCTTTAGATGATATCAACAAAGGAACATGTCCAGGTGTTTTAAAAGATGAACCAAATTTCTTTTGTCTATTTTCTACATTGTAAATATTTGCCATTTCTTTAATTGTTAGTGCTCTATCTTTGTCAGTTATTCCAGTATAAGTTTGGTAATGATTTACAGATAATGAAAAGGTTGGATGATCACCATAAGGTGCCAAACCCATAATCATTTCTTTATTTGAAATTGTTGAATCAGCAAGAATTTCATGCATGTATCTTAATTCAAGTGATGTCGCAAAATTATGATCTAATGCTATACACAATAATCCACCAGCATGTTGACGCATTCTTGCAACATGTTCAGGAGTTACAAATTCAGCAGCTACTACCATGTCAATCTCATTTTCTCGTCCAGCAGAATCAAACAACAAAACAAATTCACCACGTTGTAGAGATTCCAATGCAGATTCAAGAGACATATTGGAAAAATTCTGAAAACTAACTATAAAGTTTACTAAAAAATTGGTAATTACTAATAAAGTGGTAGATAATAGATATTATTTTAGAATGTATTTTCCAAGAATATCAGTTTCGATATTAATTTTATCGCTAACTTTTTTGGTATGAAAGCTTGTAACTTCAATAGTATGAGGAATTAATGAGACATACGCAAGATTTTTTTTAATATCAACAACAGTCAAACTAATACCATCCATTGCTATAGAACCTTTTTTCACCACATATTTTGAAAGGTTCTTTGGAACTTCAAACCAAACCTGAACTTCTTTTGGTTTTTTTAGAATTTTTTTGATAATTCCCACCCCGTCAACATGACCTAAAACAAAATGACCTTCTAATCTGTCACCAGCTTTTAAGCTCCTTTCGATATTGACAATTCCTCCAACTTTTAGATTACCAAGATCAGTTTTTTTTGTAGTTTCTTCAATCATTTCAAAAATACAATTCGATTTGGATAATTTTGTAGCAGTAAGACATACACCATTTAGAGCAACGCTTTGTCCAATTTTTAATCCCTTGGCATGTTTACCAAGATCCACAGTCATTTGGATTGCACTTCTATTTTTTGTGTTTTTAGATATCTTTTTGATTTTTCCAATGCCTTCAACAATTCCAGTGAACATAAAAAATGACTAAATTTCAATATATAAAATGATTTAGATAAATATCAATTGTAATTATTTAGAATTAGACTCTTCAAATTCATTTTCACAAAATTGATGAAAAACAGAGCATTTGTTTTCTTTAGCATTTTTTTTAATTTTTTCCATATCTTTAGACAAAACACTTTGTGCAGCTAAAAATGCTTCATCTTTCATCCCTAGCTTTTCATATAATCTGGATTTTGCAATAGGTATTTCTTTTAAACTAGAATCAAGAATTTGAGCCATATCATAGAAATTAATTGCATCTTGATAATTTCCCATATGGCTATGTGAAATGGCAGTATTCATCAAAGCAGTCACATCATTACCATCTATTTTTAGGGATTTTTCATAACAATTGAGTGCATCATGATGCCGATTTAATTCATTTAGAGATAATCCCATACTGTCCAAAGCCCAAATATCATTAGGAGATAAAGAAAGAATATTCTCACATAATTCTATAACTTTTTCATATTGCTTTAAATTTTCAAGAGCATGGATTTTATTTTTTAGTGCAAATGTATCTGAATTTTTTATTTCTAAAACTCTGTCACAGTAAACAATAGATTCAGAATATTTTTTTAGATATATCAAAGATAAGGAAATATTTTGTAATGCAATCATATTATCAGAGGATTTTTCTAATAGATTTTTACAATAGTCATACATTTCACCATACTTTTTTGCATTAAACATTCTAGTGATTACATTTGTAGGATCAAGAAGATCAATCATTATCAAATTTTGTTAAAACTCATTACTTTAACATATTTTGATAAAATATAGAAAATTATTCGTTACAGTATGACTAGATGGCTTTACGAATTACTTCGTTTAGTACTCTAGAATAACTGTATGATGACTGTTCTTGTTGAATTAATTTTGCTTGACGCATTCTAAGTTTTTTATCCAAATCATCATCAATCATGATAGTTACACGTTTGCTCATACGTTACTCTAATATTTTATTCTTATAACGATATGTGTTAACTTCCACAAGTGGGAATTAATTGTTAATTTTAGAAATAACTTGATCCATTTTGAATGGTTTTTGGATCATTCCTATTTTCAGTTTATCTAATTTTTCTATAGTACTAGAACTAGTATCAGCAGTTACAGCAATAATTTTCGCACTAGGATCAATGTTCTGAATTTTTTTGATTGCATAAAATCCACTTCCATTAGGCATGTTTAGATCAATTAAAACAACATCAGGTTTTGTTTCTTTAAATAATTTAACTGCAGAAACGCCATCAAAACCATTACCGATAACATTTATGCCATTTTCTTCAAGAAATTCACTAAACAATCTAACTGTATCCTCATCATCGTCAATTACAATTACAGATTTAGACATCCCTAGTCATAATTAGAAAAGGATGCTTTAATATTTTCCATTTTCTAGAATTTTAGAATGGGCGGTATTGATAAATTAATTTCAATAGAATTATCTAGTAAAATTAAGAAAGGGTTAGAATTAGACATTTTAAAAAAAATCGAACGTGAATTGTTTTTAGAGCATGGAATGTCAATAAAACTTTCAATTGAACATTTTCAAAAATTTGTCAATGTCCTTAAAAAAAATTCTAACATTAATGTTAACAAGTATGAAAAAGATTGCATTAACTAAATTATCAAAATCAAGAAAAAAGATGACAGATATTTTATAAACATGGTTGATTCAAATTTAATAAGTTCAGTTTTAGAATTGTTTGGAGATTTAGAATCAAGAAAAATTATTTTGGTTCTTTTAGAAAATGAATATACAATACCACAAATTCTAAAAGAATCCAAAATTCCAAAAACTTCAGGATATAGAAAAATAGAGGATTTGTTAGTAAGTGGGTTGTTAATAGAAACAGGGAAAATTCTTAGTGAAAGTAAAAAGATTTCAAAAATCAGATGTGTTTTTCAAGAAATTTCTATAAATATTAAAAAAGAAAAAATTGCAATCAGCGGAATTGTATCTAAAAAAATATTTGAAAAAAGTACAAGCATGAAATCGATTATTGATACAGAATAAAGATTATCAGGGACAAAAATTATTTTTTCACGAGTTCGAGGAGGGCTTTTGCTTGTTTAAAATGCACTTCATCTATCATTTTACCATCAACAGTAGTGGCTCCTTTTCCTTTTTTTGTTGATTCTACATAGATTTTACAGACTTTTTCAGCCCATAAAATCTCACTTTTGTTTGGATAAAATAATTTGTGTACAGTTGAAATTTGATCTGGATGTATGATACTTTTTCCAGAATATCCAAGATTTTTACCAAATTTACAGTCTTTTTCAAATCCTTTGGAATCTTTAAGATCTTGCCAAATTGCATCTATTGCTACAATACCTGCAGCACGCGCATCTACAGGAATTTTTCCTCTAGAATATCTTGCCCCTTCTGATTCTTTAGTATATTCAACACCCAAATCATTTAGAAGATCAAAAACACCAAAAACTACAGCAGAAACACGCTTTCCAAATGATGCAATGTTAAACGTGTTAACTACACCTTCTGTAGATTCAATGGAAGGAATAATTTGAATTGGTTTTATTTTTGTCTTTTTTCCAACCCAGAAAGGATTTTTACGATTTTTTGCATCTCTTTTACATTATTCACTTTAGGAATTACAATTCCATCAATTCCTTTTTGAATAACTTCTTTCAAATCAGATGGAATTTTACCGGATGATGGAGAGTTTGTACGAACAAAAATTGAAGATTGATATGATTTTCTAGATTTTAATGCAGTTTTAATTAATTTTCGTGCATTTACTTTTTCATCATCTGGAACAGAATCCTCTAAATCAAAACACACAATGTCAGATTGAAGTGTTTTTGCTTTTTCTAAGAATCTGGAATTATTTCCAGGAACAAAAATTAGACTTCTAAAAAGCTGGGTCATTAAATGATTAAGCGCCCTCTGGCTTTAGTAAGATTTTACCAAAGAGACCTTTTCCAGTTAACATCTTTGTGTGAGCTTCTGCTGCTTGCTCAAACGAATATGTTGAATCAATAGCTGCTTTGATTTTACCTTGACCCATCCAGTATAGACCTTGTTCTAATTCAGCTTTAGTTCCTTGTGTTGAACCCAAGATGTTAGTTCCCTTAAAGAATACATGTCTTAGATCAGTTTTTGCATCATAACCAGTTGTTGCACCACATGAAACAAGAGTTGCACCATATTTGAGTAAAGTCAATTGTTTGTTCCAGTGTGTTTCACCGATATGATCAAATGAAACATCAATTCCTGGTGCTTCACCTTTTTTCTTTGCTAGTTCTTTTGTAATTGCTCTGACTTCTTTGTGCCAATCTTCTTTTCTATGATCTACTGCAAAGTCTGCTCCAAGTTCTAGACATTTGTCTAGTTTGTCTGGGCTTGCTGTTGCA
>JGI26257J51711_1000219_pt1 | contig 23209 bp, 33 predicted proteins | sample SaaInlV_200m_DNA_5_FD_51711 | JGI IMG/M metagenome (IMG submission 51711) | reverse complement strand
AAATGATTAATGATAAAGTAATAAAATTATTTTCAGAAAAAAATCTTGTTTTTATTGCGACAATTATGAAAGATGGCTCTCCCCAATTATCTCCAGTTTGGGCAAATTATGATGATGGATTTATTTTAGTAAATACTGCTGAAGGTCGTATTAAACACAAAAATATTTTACGTGATCCTCGTGTTGCAGTTTCTGTTGTTTCTAAAAATAACCCTCTTGATATGACAACTATTCGTGGAACTGTAGTTGAAATAATCTCTGATGAGAAATACCATCATGCTGATAAATTAACTCAACAGTATATGGGACGTGAACATTATCCGTTTAAACGTGAAGAGGAAAAAAGAATTATTTTAAAAATTCAGCCTTTGAAAGTTTTTGTTTTACCTGAATTGAAAATGAGTGAATAGTTCACGCCTAGCATTATTTTATGTTTCTAAATTCGAATTTAGAAATATATCTAATCTAGTATGGTGTTCTTTAAAAAAGGTGTATAGACAACCTAACGTTTTCGTTTGACTGTCTTTTTCTTAGGAGCTGCTTTACGTTTTGGAGCTGCTTTACGTTTTGGAGCTGCTTTACGTTTTGGAGCTGCTTTTTTCTTAGGAGCTGCTTTACGTTTTGGAGCTGCTTTACGTTTTGGAGCTGCTTTTTTAGCTGCAGATTTCTTAGGAGCTGCTTTACGTTTTGGAGCTGCTTTTTTCTTAGGAGCTGCTTTACGTTTTGGAGCTGCTTTTTTAGCTGCATTTTTCTTTCTAGTAGCTGCTGCCTTTCTTTTACGACTTACTGCTGCCTTTAGTGCTTCAGCTGCTTTTTTAGCTGCATTTCTCTTTCGAGTTTTAGCTGCTTTTTTAGCTGCTTCAGATCTTTTGGCTTTAGATGTTGCCATGACTTTTTTCAATAATTCTATATGTTATGTGGTAAAAGTCATACAATACTATACTTACTATAATAAAATTTGACACATTTTTTGATTTTCAAAATTATCGATCAACAATTTGTTAGACAAATTGATGCTGTATCTACTGTTGATTGGTCTTTTTGTGGTCTTATGACAATTTTGTAATTTTCATCTTCATCAAATGGAATGTCAAATTGTGTTGTAGCTTCAACTGGATTGTTTGGGTCTAGCCCTACTAACCATAGGTCTATTGCTGAAAATTCACCAAATACTGCTTTATGTTTTTGATCTTTTTCATCAATTAGGAAAAATTGTCCTCCTGACATCGCTGTATTCTCATCACTGATGTTTTTTGCAATAATTCCTATTTTTAGAAACGTATTTTCTGGCTGTGTATCTTTATCTCCTTCATGTGTGCCTTCAAAAGTAATTACATACTCTACAGGTCCTACAACAACTGGTTCTCCTTCATTTACTTCAATGAAATTTGTTTGATATTGCATATACATGAAATTGGCAAGTACCATTGAACCTATTATTGCTCCAATTACTATTACTAACCCCATTCGTGCCATAAAATTTCAATCTTTTTTTGATATATAGTTGCAACGTAATTTCTACAATCTCTAATTTTTAATTTTTTAATCCATTGTACCTCAATTGAGTCTCAATAGATGGGGGTATTTTTCAAATTTATCCACTACTTTCAAAATATTTCCTAACTCTCTACTCGTCAACAGTACTGATTTTTTTATTTTTGGAATCTTTTTTTTCTGATCCTTGTGATTTTATTGCTTTTTTTTGGACAAATTTACCTTATTTTTGGGGGTTTAGCTTTTACGCCTAATTATCAAAGATCCACCATCTATTGATGGGAGACCTTGGTGGAATTACCCTTGCCTTTTGCCCCTAGTCATGAGTGTTCAACCCCCCACCAAAATGACCATTTCTCAAAATTTCATCTAGTGCCTAATTGGTCTTTTTCCTATAGGGGGTTTAACATCTAGGCATAATTCTAAAAAATGGCCATTTTTGACATTTTTTGNTTTTGGATTTATCAAAAAATCATTTTATTTTGTAATTCTTCAAATTAATGTAAAATAGATTTTTTATCATTACCTANTTGACATGTTGTTGAATTNTTTCTTTATGTGATGTATGTTTTGGATCAATACTCCTCTATTCTTTGAGATATTATTTGGTCTTCTGTATTGTTTACTATGATTTTTAGAGTTTTTTTAAAACGTCTTGAGCAAAAATCTTGAAGTTTTCTCATGTTTTTCTGATACACTATCTATTGCGTCAAACATTGCCTGTTGATTGATATTTTCTTTATCATCTAATACGACAAAAACTGAAATTTTTTGCTTTCCATCCTCTACAATTATTTTACTAATAGCTTCAATTGAATTACAAAATTCTAATATTTTATTTGCAAATTTTGCTTTTTCTTCTTCATTAAATCCACGGTATCTAATAATTTGATTATTTTTTAGAGGTATTTTGGCACCAATTACTAAAATTCCTTGCTGTGCTTTTGGTTCAAAAATATCAATTGGTATTCCATATGGNCCTGCATGTTTTACTAGAACTTGAAACGTATTTTCTGTGGATTTTACTCCTTCAAAAGACATACTTTCATGAATTAACCATCTTTCCACACTATCTCGCATTCTTGATGTTGCCATGATTAAACATTCTAAATCCGTCCTATATGACTCCATCAATGGAATTATTGGTCTAAATTTATAATGTTTCTAAATTCGAATTTAGAAATAATAGAAATTTACCCTTGGAAAACCAATTGAAAATATTTTAGATGTTCACATTAAATCCAGGATCCAATGTACTTACTTCTGCTGCAAGAACAATGTTAAGAATAACTCCAAGCACCATCATTATGATTCCAACATAGATGCAATTTTTTGCTTTATCTGAATCATCTTTTCTTATGATTATGTATGCTATAATTCCTCCAATCATTCCAAAAAATATTGGAAGCAAAAACCACATGTTACTTCTAGTTTTTTCTGGATATGACATGTTAGTTTACAATTATTTTGCTGTTATTACTTTTTTCTGTAATTGTGTAATTTCAATTTCTACTGTTTCTAAAGGATCTTCTACTTGATTACGCTTAATTGAGAACATTTTTGGTTTTTCAAAATCATCTGTACAATCTGGACATGCATAAACTAGTACTCTATGCTCGTTTGGTGCTTTTGGGTTAGATAGCCTTGGATAGTATACTAATCTAGCACTACAATCCACACAATATCTATTGGTTCTTCTAGTTCTAACCAATGTAAATCTCCTGCATTCTTCTTTGTATTAGATCGTCTATTAGATCTATGTTGTCTAATTGAGTACACCAATTACTAACAACCGATCAATATTTCTAAATTCGAATTTAGAAATAAATTTGATCTTATTTTGATATATTCATTCAAGTTTGTACGATTAATGTTTCAAAACTCGAATTTAGAAATAAAGAAGCGCCTCCCACCAGACTTGAACTGGTGACCAACCGGTTAACAGCCGGTTGCTCTACCACGCTGAGCTAGGGAGGCACAAAAGTTTACTTTCTCAAAAGTGATTTAATCTTTCCGCCTACTATGATTATAGTAAATTCATAAAACTAATTGTTGAATTTTGAAAAAAATTCTTTAATTTCTTTAGAGCGACTTTCAACTAACCCTACAATTTCTATGTGCTCTTCTCCTGTGGGGTCTCTTTTTTGTGAATATTGAAATGCACTAAGTATTGAACCTACTAACTCTCCTACAAAAAATCCGCATAGAAAATCACCTACATTTTCACAATCCCATATGTCTCCAACTGTTGGTGAAACCCCTGCAGACTTGTATGCTTCAAGAGTTTTGTCTATAAATTCAGTTGTTGTTTTTACAAATTCAGGATCGATGTTCATTATCTAATTTGAATATCTTATTTTTCTAAACCTTTTTTCTTATCAAACACATAGATACCATCTAAGAATACCCTGTGATCTTTGTTTTTTACCTTGGTTTTTAATTCAATATTTGCTGCAGTTTGTGTAATGTCTGTCCAAACTTCTCCAGTTAAGATTACATCTTCACCTTTTGGAGTGACTTTAGTATTACCNACAATGTTTGTAATTCTTGGTGCACGTTCACCTTGAAAGTTTTCAATTATGATATTTTTATTATCTACTTTTACTGTAATTGGAAAGTGTGCAAACACAACTTTCATTTTAATCGTATATCCTTTGATTAATCCTTCACAAATATTTCTAATAATTGATCTTGCTGTGTGCAAAATTGCATAGTCTCTTTTTTTAAAATCAATTGTTTTTAGTAATAATTTGTTTTCAGCAATTTCAATATTTATTGGAATTGTTCTGAAACTTTTGTGTGTTTTACCTAAAGGACCTACAAATGTTANCATGTGTTTCTTTTGAGTTACTGTAACTCCTTCTGGAATTACTACTTCGTCTTGGAATTTTTCAGTTTCACTAATAGACATATCCAATCAAAAATCCTCCAATTCCTTTTTCTACTGCTTCATGATGAGACATTACCCCTTGATTTGTTGTTACAATGAGCATTCCTCTATTGTAAGCTGGTAAGTATTGTTGTTCCCAACTATTGTATTCATCACTTTTTACTTTAAATCTTGGTGAAATTGCACCACATTTTGTTATTTTTGCTAATAATTCAATTTTGAATTTTCCGCCTCGTTTATCATCTATGTGNTCAAATTCTCCAACATATCCATCTTTTTGAAGTGTTTTGAGAACTTCAACACCTAATTTTGAAGTTGGAAGGACTAAACAATTATTGTTTCTTCTTGCTTCATTATTGTAAAGTGTAACGAACAAATTTGCTAAAATATTAGTTGCTGGCATCTATATCACCGATTTTTCCTGAACCCTAAAGATGTTGCTACTTCTCTAAAACATCGTCTACATAACATCAAGTCATATTTTTGAATAACAGCTGTATAATCTCCACATCTTTTACACCATCTGGAACCTCTTCCAAAATCATGTTTCTTTCTTCCAGTGGCTTCGTAGGATCTATCTTTAGGCATTATGCTATTGTAACTCCGTATTCTTTAACAAGATAATCTTTTGCTTCTTGGTTTGTAATAATATGTGTTTTTCCTACACTTGCTTTGTGTTTACTTCTTTTACGTATTGAATATCCTGGTCTAGTTAATGTAACTGATATTCCTAAACCCAAAATTCCTATTTGTGGATCATATTTTACCTCTGGAATATCTATGTGCTCATTAATTCCAAATGAATAATTACCAAAATTATCAAATGCTTTACCGTTAACTGTATTTCCTTTAGCTTCTAACAATCTTTTCAATAATGCCACTGCATCATCTCCTCTGATTGTTACTGCAACACCAATTGGTTCTCCTTTTCTAACTCCCCACTCTCTTTGAGTTTCTTTTGCATTACGTGTTGATGGTTTTTTACCTGAAATTTGTTCAAGTGCTCTTCGTGCAACATCTATGATGTCTCCTGATTTACCGACACCCATGTTTAGTACTACTTTCTCTAAAGATATTTTTCTCATTGGGGATTCTGTTACTTGGGACATATTATCACTTTAATTGAATTACAGGCTCCTCTTTACCTATTGGCATTATAATATCAGATGGGATTTCAATTTTTTTATCACCTAAACTTAGAATAACTCTTTTTGGAAGGATGAATGTGCCTTCTTCTACTGTTTCAATTTTACCTATTTGTCCTGCATTAATTCCACGTGTAACTAACCCTTGACAACCTGCTTCTAATTTTATAACTTCTAAAATTTTCTGGTCTGGAATTTGCATTATGCATGTATCTCCAATACTTGCTTTAACTTCTGCAAGTGTTGAGCGACCATCATGAAATCCTGTTTGTGTTGTTTCTTTATTGATTGATGTTTTAGTTACAACTCTAACAAGTTTTTTGGATTTTTCTGATTCGTTAATTTTAATTGGTTTGAGAATTTTTCCTTCAGTTGGAACTAGACGATAAATATCTGGTACATTTTCTAGTTCTACTACATCCATTAATCCTATTGCGTGATGAAGTGATTTTCTAACTACTCCATCAACTTTTACTTTTCCTGCATATATTGAGGCTTTAGCTTCTCTTAGACTTGAAACTATTTTTAATGTGTCTCTAAGGAATACTGCAGTTGGTATTGCATTGTTCTTTTTATGCGGACCTGGTTTTACTGTAATTACAAATCGTTTATCTTTTCTAGTGATTCCCCAAAACTGTGGAGCCATTTGTCGTTTGAGTTTTTTACTACCTGCAATACTTACCATTAATTTTCATCTTCCTTTTTTTCAACTTTATTTGCTACTTTTGTTTCTTTACTATTTTCTTTTACATCTGTTTCTTTTGGTTGCTTTGTTGGATCTTTACCTTCTAGTTTTGCCATTCTCCATTTGTCACTTGAATTTAATGATGTGATAACTAAATTGGATGTGTGAATGTATACGTCGAATTTATCTCCCTTTGTTTTTTCTTTTTTAACTCCATCTATTGCAACATTTGATTTTGCTGTATTAATTTTTGAAATCTTTCCATCTACTCCTTTGAATTCCCCTCTTAGAATACTCACACTATCACCTTCAATTACTCTTGCACTTTTTTTACCGTATTTTTTTTGCAAGTCTTTTGATAATGCACTTCCTAATTGTTTACTTTTTGTTTGGAGAGTTGCTTGAAATAACATTCGATTACGCATTTTAGTTGGTTTTACCATTTTATCATATCACCGTTGATGCTAAGTTAGCTACTCTTGGCCATTTTTCTGAAGCTTCTGCTGCTACTGGTCCTTTGATGTCAGTTCCTTTTGTTTCTCCTTCTGGAGTGATTAACACTGCTGCATTATCTTCAAAACAAACTCTGACGCCATTTAATCTACGAACTGCATATTTTTGTCTAACAATTACTGCGCCGTAAACTTGTTTTCTTAATTCTGCTGGACCTTTTTTAACTACAACATTACAATAATCACCTACAGCTGCTGCTGGAAGTCTTGATGCTCTTGTTTTGTGTCTTGGAACATTGATTACTTCTAAAATCTTAGCACCTGAATTATCTGCACAGGCAATGTTNGCACCTACTGGAATTGATCTTGTGACATATGGGCGGAANTCTTCTACACCTTTTCCTGCTTGTTTTGCCATTATGATCTTACCTCAATTACTACATATGAAACTGACTTTGATATTGGTCTGCATTCTGCAGTTAACACATGATCACCTGATGTAACATCAATACATCTTGGAACGTGGGCATGAATTATGCTTTTACCTCTTGCATATCTCTTAAACTTGCTAAAGTAGATTGGTTCATCTTTTGTTAATGTNATTGTTTGTTTTGCTTTATCTCCTGTAACTTTACCATCAAATAATTTTCCTCTNATAGATAACCCTCCGTGGAATGGACAATTTTTATCATCACATTCTCTTTTTGGCTCATTTACTTTTACTCCAATATTTTTAGTCATGCTTTTGCTCCTATTCTTTCAAATGGTCTTTTTGCAATTTTTGAACCATTTACTGTGGTACTTTGTCCTGAAATTGAAAATTTCCAATCACTTGTAGATTTTGCAATATTTTTAATTCCTTTTTTAGTATTAATTGTAAACATTGATTTTGTTTCATTTATGATTGTCCCATTTAATCCTATAACTTGTTGATTACTTGATTTGACAATTTGTGTGTCTAATCCTATGAATTCATGTCTTGTTATTGTATCTGCAGTAATCATTTCTCTTTCTCCATTTCATTTAATCTAGTTAACATCCTTGCAATGTTGTGGCGTATTGGTTTTAGTTTACCNCTTTCTTTTCGTAATGTTCCTTTAGAAGAATCTACTCTAAGTTTTGCCAATTCTGTTCTACTTTCTAAAATTTTACTTTTAAGATCTTTTTCGTTAAATTCCTTTATTGTCTTCATACGTAATTTACTCATTTCATATCTCCCTCTTCTTCTTCCATTGTTGTNATTGTTTTCATTTTTTCTGCTTCATTTGCAATTTGTTCTGATTCTGATTTTGCTTTATTTGAATCCCCTTCAACTTTAACAACTTCAACTTTGATATCTCCTTCAACTTTAACTTCTTCAACTTTTTTAGCAGGCTTTTCTTTTTGTGCTTTTACCTTTTCTTTCTTTAATTCAAATTCTGGAATTAATTTTTCTTTAATTGCAATTCTAATTCTAATTCCGATTAAACCCATTGCAGTTTTTACATGTGCAATATCTTCATCAACTATTACTTCTGCATGATGTCCTGCTCTTGGCAAAATACCTGCTATGTGTTTTTCAAATGCTGAACGGTCACCTCTAAGTTTTCCTGAAATTGTAATTTGAACGCCCATTGCACCACTTTCCATAATTTGTTTCATTGTCCACATGGTTGCTCTTCTGAATGCTGTTCCTCTTTCTAAATGGGAGGCCATTCTAGTACACATTACACTTGGTGATAAATCTGGTTTTTCAATTTCATTAACTGATATTTGTGGATTTTTTAATCCAAAGTCTTTTTCGAGTCTTTCTGTAAGTTCTCTAATTCCTGAACCTTTTCTTCCTATGACAATTCCAGGTCTTGTAACGTGTAGTGCTACTCTTGTACCTGTAGGTGTTTTTGATATTTCTGCATGAGAAAATCCTGCATCTTTAATTTGTTTTCTCAAATAATCTTTTAACAACATCATGTTGTAATTGTCTCTGATAACATTTTTGACTGCTGACATTTCTAAAGCTCCTGAGCCACCAACTCTACATGTGTTAAAACATTATTTTTTGCAGTTGCTCTGCCCATTGCTCTTGGAGTGAATCTTTTAACAACAACGCCTTTGTGTACTGTTGCGTTTACAATTCTTAATCTATCTAAATCCATTCCTTTGTATTCTGCATTTGATTCTAAATTATCTAATACTTTGATGAATTCTTTTGCAGTTTTTTGTGGATATCTTCCGGACATCATTCCAGGATCTGCTCTGTGTGCTACTTGATTTTTATATCTTCTAAATGCAACAGCTCTTTTTTTGTTAATAACATCTTGTAAGAAATCTCTTGCTTTTTCAATTGTTAGTCCTTTTATTGAAACTGCAACTTCACGAGCATGTTTGTGAGAAATGTCTTTTTCTCTTAATGATGATCTAACATGTCTAGTTGCATCATAATTTTGGAAAGCATAATCGAATCTACCCATAATAATCACTTTAATGGTACGTACAGACTGGATCTTGATGCACCTACACCTGGTGCTCCATGTTGTACCTTCTTGTTTGTTATGACATATTCTCCCAAATAATGACCAATCATTTCTGTTGTAATGTTGACTGGACGAAATTCTTTTCCTGAAAAAACATTTACTGTAACGCCTACCATGTATGGTAAAATAATTAAATCCCTTAGGTGAGTTTTGATAGGATTTTTTGATTTACCTGCTTTTGAAGATTTTATTTCTTCAATTAATTTTCTTTTTCCATCTGTAATTCCTCTTGTAAGTGATCTTCTTTGTCTTGAATTAAATAATGTAAATAATTTTTCTAAAGATGTATTTTCTAGATCTTCTTTGCTAAGTCCTCTGTATAAAAATTCTTTAACCATTTCTTCTCTCCATTGNTAACATCATTCGAGTTTTACCGTCCATATTAGAGCATTCCTATCTTGGTTGCTAGATCTCTAGCTTTTTCAGTACTTTCAAATTGAACAAATGCTTTTTTACCATAAATTGTTCTTGCAGTGTTTACTTTGATTACTTTTTGTTTGTAAAGTATTTTTACTGCTTCTGCAATGTCTGGTTTCTTTGCAGATAATTCTACGATAAAACAAATTTTATTTTCATTTTCAATCATGGCAAATGTCTTTTCTGTAATGTATGGTTTGACAATTATTTTCATTGCTTGTTCTACATTCATTGTGTTTTCACCATTAATTCTATGTGTGCTGATTTAATTTTTGCAATTTCTTCTATTGCTGATTTTGAATACACTGTTAATCTAATTGGGTGTGAACCTGGAGCCAAATCTAAGACACTCAAATCTTTTACACTTTTAACATCTACACCTGGTAATGCGCCAATTGCTTTTGACATGTTTGAAGAATCTTTAGTTACAAATAATACNCTTGTTCCAACTTTTTTACTTCTTCCTCTAAGTCTTGATTGTCCAGATCGTACTTTTCTTGTTTCTAATCTATTGACATCTTGTGTTAGTTTTAATGAATCTAGTATTTTTGTTACTTCATTTGTTTTAGAAACTGCTTCNATATCATCTGAAATAATGATNGGGAATGTTTCTATTCCTTCAATTTTATGTCCTCTTGCACCTACAAGATCTTTTGAACCTGTAGCTGCAATTGCTGAACATAATGCTAGTTTATTTTCTTTTTTGTTTAATTTTTTGTAAATTACTTTTCCTACTATTGGTGGATGTGCTTGTCTTCCNCCTCTTGTAGATGCTACTTCAGCTCCTTGACCTTGTCTTCCACCGCCACCACCTTGTGCTCTGGCCACACGAGATACACCTTGACCTGTTGGTGGATCATTTGAATCNGCTACAACATCTTGTCCTGCACTTGGATGTCTTCCTTGTGGTTGGAATTTGTGTGATGTAAGGTTAGTGAAAGCTTTGTGAATTAATTCTCTTCTGAATGGTGTGGAGAAAATTATTGGTAATTCTACTTCTCCATCTTTTGTTCCAGTTGTTGTATAAGTTGTAATTTTCATTATATTACTACCTCCAAAATGTTTGGCTTGTTAACCTTAGCTGGTGCATTTCTAATTTGACTTCTCATTTTGATTAATCTTCTATATGTTCCTGGAACAGAACCTTTCAAAATAATAAAATCTCCTTTAACTAAACCAAAGTGTTTGTATCCGCCATCTGGATTAATTTTTAATTTATCGTTATCTGCATTACCCATTACCAGTATTCTTTTATCATATTCTACTCTTTGATGGAAACCTGTTTGTCCTGCTCTTGGAACTGTGTACATGACACTTTGTGGGGAAATAGGACCTAATGAACCAACTTCTCTAACTGTCTTTCTAGATTTGTGTTGTTTCTTTTTTACATTCCATCTTCTCATTACACCTTGCCATCCATGACCTTTTGTAATTGCTGCAACATCTACTGTTGCACCAGTTTCAAAAATTTGATCAATTTTAATTTCTTTTCCTAATGATTCTTTAACATGTTCAAATTGTTTTTTAATATCTCCTCCACTAACCATTGCTTCAAAAACATATGGTTTTTTCATTTCAAGACCTGCTGCTCTTGGAGATACTGCAACTATTGCAAAAATTTCTTTAATATTCTTTAATCTTTTTTCTGCATTATCTAATGCACCTTCTTTATTTTTAAATGTCATTTCTTTTGAAATATATTTTGGAATGTCTTCTGCATACACATCAAACTCTGCATGCATTCCATCATGATCTTTTGAATAACCTCTAATTCCTAAAATTAACACTGGTGGAGTTACTAGTACTGTTCCTAAACTAACTAATTGTTTTCCTGCATTTGGAACTTTTTCACGATCATCAATACTTACTACTTGAACACAACCTGCTTTAAAACCACAGTGTGCTAAAATTTTTGGTTCATCTGTTGCAGATCTACTTGGCCAAGCTCTAATTCTTGCTTCCATAGTTTTTGCGCGAACTCTACGTGAATACGCTAAACTTCCTCTACGTGGTGAATGTCGTTTTCGAGCTCCCATTGTTAAATCGTCTCTTGAATTCCCTCTATTAAACCCTATTAGTTATCGTTAACCAACTAAAATATTTTGGTTAACGATGATTGTTGTAATTGATATTATTTTAGAACATCAGAGATCATATTCCAAATTGTTATTGATCCTATTACTATTCCCATAACTCCAATACCTATTGCAAACAACAAAAAATTTTTTCTTTCTGCCATGTTGTGAATTACTTTGATGCGTTAATTATTGCTAATGTTCCAAGCAGTGCTTCTTCAAGACGTACTGTTTCAGTTGCTTGGTTTGGAAAGAAATTTAGTGATTTAGCATTTTGTACTTTATTCATTCTACCGCCAATAATTTCATGAACTCCTTTTTCAGGAGATCCAAAAACAACCAATAATGATTCATCTGATTTTGTATATTTTTCTAGTTGTTCTTTTGTAACTGTTTTACCTTTTCTTGATGTGATGATTACATTCCCTTTCCATTCTGATAATAATGAAAATAAATTAGATCTTTCTTTTACATCATACCCCCAATAGACTTTAGATTCTGGTTTTTCTATTTCTTTAACTGATAACCTTGGATACCCTTCTTTGAATTGAATTGTTATTCTTTTACCTGTTGATGTTTTACCATAAAATTGAATTAGTTGATTAATTCCAACATCTACAAATTTTTTACCCTTTACTGTTACTATGACTCCTTCTCTAATGTCTCCTGCAACTATTTTTTTTGCATTTGTTGGTGTAACGTGACTTGGAATTTTTAATGGTTGTAATACTCCTGCAAATTTTAGATCATTTACTTTTTGAAATAACCTTCTTCTTAGAAATTGTGGTGTTTCTAGATATTTTAAAATCATAGATATGAAATTTCCATCTGAACCATTATTGCCTTCTTGGTACACATAGATTGTTTCTATTTTAAAAATAGCACATGCTCTGGCTAAAACTGAGATTTTTCGTGTTTTATCTATTTTTAATGATTCATCTTGTAATGAAGATGTGGGAATTGCAACAGATATTTTCAATGTAATCTAATCTCACTAGTGTCTATAATTTGTTAATTTTTATCGTGTGGATATTTTTCTTTTGCAGAATTTGCATAACTAGCAATTTGTTCATCTGAAACTAATTCGTATAACCCACCTTCTGTTTTAATATGTGCCATTCTGATGTGGCCAGTTCCTTCTTTATCTTCACTTGATAGATAAATTCCTGCTGCTGCTAATGTTGATGCTTCTTCTAATGTTAGATCTTCTTTGTATGTTTTTTCTAAAAAGTCTGTTACACTATCTGAACCTGAACCAATTGCTATTGCATCATATGAGATGTATGTTCCACTTGGATCTGTAAGATATAGTTGTGATGTGTTATTTACAACTCCTCCTAAAATTAGAGCAACACCATATGGTCTTACTCCTGCATACTGTGTATATTGTTGACATTGATCAGCTAAATGTTTAGCAATTGTTTCAACCTCTACTGCTTCATCATAAATCATTTTATTACTTTGAGAAAAGAATCTTGCATTATCTACTTGACTTCTTGCATCTGGAATGTATCCTGCTGCTGCAACTCCTACATGATCATCAATTTGAAAAATCTTTTGAGCCGTTTCATTAATTTGTAATTTTCTTGGTTTTTCTTCTACTGCAATGACAATTCCATCTTTGCATTTTACTCCTAATGCAATTGTTCCTCTTCTTACCGTTTCAATTGCATACTCTACTTGGTATAGTCTACCATCTGGTGAAAATACAGTAATTGCTCGATCATAACCTTGTTGTGCAGGAAGCATTTAAAAAAATTCCGTGAAGGATTAATTTAAGTCTAGCCAATCACATCTGCCATGAGATATGAAATTGAATTTTCTGGACATGAGAATATTAGATCAAACCACCAAAAAACAATAGAGATTACAAAAGAATCTCATCTAACGCCTAGAGGTGATTGTATTGTTGGTGTTAATGCAAGTTCCTCTTGTGCAGATTTACCTGATGAATTAAAAAATAAATTAAAAAATTCTGATACTAAAGTTTGTTTTATAATTAGAGTGGGTGCTGATGAATTTACTTTGGAAGGAAAAGGTCATCCTGATTTAGTTCTAAGTCATACTCAAGATATTGTATTAAGAAAAAGTGATTTTACTTGTCCTAGAACATTATCTGTAAAATGTGATAAAGCATCCGATATGGTGCCTAGANAAATGGTTTCTCAGTTACAAAATCCAAAAACAAAAGGATCATTCATTATCGTTGTTGATTAAAAACTGTCACAACTTTATACTGCTATTTCTAATTATTTTCTTATGGGACTAAAAACAAAGATTTTCATTTTAATTCCATTGGCAACTTTTGCATCTATAATTTTTGGATTTGGAATGTACAATACATTATGTAAAAATGCAAATATTCCTTTAGGATGTTAGCTGATTTTTAATTATTCGTCATCTGTTTCGTTTGCTTTTTCACGTACTTTTTTCATTATACAAAATTTAGCAAGAGTTTTCTTTAAATTCATAATTATAATTTACTTGNATAGTATTTAATTCTAGTTTTTATGCCTAATTCTAATTTATTTTTTTATTATTTTTAATTTTAGGAATTTTTTGGCTTTGAATTTTTAAATTTTGATTGATTGTTTCTAACAAAGTTAGTGTTTTTGGATATTTTGTATTTTCTATTAGATCTTGTTGAATTATTGAAAGGTAATATCTTAATTCTTTAAGAATACGTTTTCTTTTATTTTTTGAAACAGTCTGATTTTTTAAATCTCCTAAATTTGCTGAAATGTCACACAATTTGATTAGTTTTGCATCTATTTCAGATTCTTTTAGTTTTATTCCATATTCTCTTTGCCTTTGTTTTTTTGACAATGTTTTCTTTTTTGTTAATGTTAATGATGAATCATCATCTACATCTATTACAAATTTAATTTTTGTTAATGATAATGTTAATACTGCAATTTTTCTCCCAAATTTTTCAAATAATTCATCAAAACTAGTATCTGTATGTTCTAAAATATCGTGCAACCAGCCTGCGCATAGTACTTCTTCATCACTTATTCCTAAACTTTTGAGCCTACTAACTACATCTTCTAAATGCTTTGAATATGTAACGCCACTTTTTTTTAACTTACCTGAGTGTTTTGATTTTGCAAATAATTCTGCATTTTTTAATAAACTCATTTTTTATCTCTTTTAAAAATAGAAAAAAAATCTAACGCTTCTTTTTTTGAGAGTTTTTTATTTTTAGTTTGACAATAATTTGTCGTAAATGTACATTTTGGACACCCTCCCCATTCTTCTCCTTGCAAAATCCTTTTCTTTTGCTTTTCATCTGTGGGACAATCACATTCATTTACTAAATCAAAACAGGTATCCATAANACTTTCAAAATTATCATAGATTATTTTACTACATCCGTTATAGCCATCAGATGTATTGTCAAACAAATGAATTACCCCATCTTCATAGTACGCATCAATATCATTTGATTCTGACTTTGTTAAAATTTTACTTGCGTTAACTAGAACATGAGTGATTGTATGGATTTTTGAATCTGATGTCATGGGACTTTTTCCATCTGTTTTGATTTTTGCTGTAAACTCTGATGGAATTAAAATACTTGTACAATAATGCTTTGAATTCCAACTAAAATTATTCCANGTTGGTATTGAATCTCCGTTAAACGTTTCAAATTTATCTGCTGAATCGTTATAATTTCCTTTTAGGTANCCTGTGATTATTTTATTCATATCAATTAATCCATAACGCAAAGAAATTTTTTTAGATTTAGAATTAATTTCTTTTTTAATAGAATTTTTTTCAGATATTTGAGTTAGTGATGTTTTCACAATTGGTATTGTTCGTTTTTGTATTTCATTNGATTTTTTNAAATACGCATTTGCTCCATTTTGAGTTTTAACAATTGATTCCACTTGAAAATTTTGTTTGTTAAAATGATAAATTGCATTTTGATGTAATTGATAATACCCTGCAGGCACATCTCTAGTGCCTATTTTTTTAGAATCATAAAAAATTGTAATTTCTCCTGATGCTCCTCTTAAATTAACACTATTTGCAAAATCAAAAAATTTTGATTTATCTGATTCAATTGCAGCATGTTTTTCCATACCTATTGAAACAATGTGTTTTTCTGAAATAATGGAATTGTTTTTATTAATTTCAATAATGTGATTTTGATTTAGATATGCTGGAATGTTACGTGCAAAATAATGGCATGTTGCATCTTCTGGATCAAATACACAAATTGCATATGATTTTTGCCCTTTTCTTCCTGCTCTGCCAATTCTTTGAATAAATGAATCATATTCATTTTTGAATGCAGAAATTACTACATCTACATTACCGATATCAATTCCAAGTTCTAATGTGGGTGTACATGAAAGTATGTCTAATTCTCCTTCTTTCATTTGTGATTCATACAATTTTCTATCTTTTTGATCAAGACCTCCTCGATGAATTTGAATTCTGATTCCATCATTATTTCCCTCTACATTTGATGCTAAAAATTCTGCATCATTGTGTGTATTACTAAATACTAATTGTTTTGAATTATTCTTAAAACATATTGATGATATCATTTCCATTGTAGTTCTTTGTCCAAATTTTCTTGGCATGATAAAAAATTGATGCATGTTTTGTTTTCTTCTAAACTTACTATTGATATGCGAAAATGATTTTTCTGGTAGATCAAACATGTTTGAAAAAAACTCTTTGGAATTATCTAATGTTGCAGACGAACCTATTACTTGAAATTTTTTCATATAATTCTTCATTCGTTTTAAAACATAGTATACGTTGGAACCATGAAAACTTGTATAGGAATGTGCTTCATCCATTACTATTATTTTTGCATTTTTAAATAATTGATTCCATTTTTTATCTTGTAAAATTAAATGATAATTGATAAAATCAAAATTTGTTGCAAGAATGATTGCTTTTTTGTTTGATTCTAAAATTATATTGTCTTTGTATTTGGAACTTTGTCCTCCATGAATAGAATATGCTGTAACAATTTCTTCTAATTTACATTTTTCAATTAAATTTGAAATTTTTGATATTTGATCATCAATTAATGCATTTAATGGATAAATTAACAACACAAAAACTCCATTAGTTGGATTTTCAAACATTTTTTGTAAAATGGGTATTGTAAATGCCTCTGTTTTTCCTGAACCTGTTGGAGCTGAAATTATTGAATTATTTCCTTTTAAAATTGATCTAATTGATTCTTCTTGAAATGGTAAAACTCCTGTAAATCCATATTTTTTTAACCCTTCAATAATATTTTCTGATAAAACATCTTTTAGGTTTTCTATCGGAATTTTTTCAGGTTCTAATGCCATTAACTTTTCATAATGAATTATTGCCAATGTTTGATTTTTGTGACCATTAACTAATTCTCGAATTATCGTGTCGTTATCCATTTCTAATTTTGGAATTTTTTCAATATCAAACAGAATACTTTCTGGAATTACTATTTTTGATTCTACTGTGCTTATTTGTGGTGTTTTCTTTTTCACTATATTTTTTATTTCATCTGGAAAATACGTGCCTGAACTTTCTGGTCCATTACAACTATGTGGTTCATCTGTTCTTGCATCTAGTGGAATAAATTTTCCATTAACTGACTTGAACTCTTCATCCCAATAAATCTCGGATCCACATCCTTTTGAACACTGTTTTGTTCTTCCTGAATAATTCATTCCGTAAGTTGGTTTTTTTGGTGTTATTTTTTCGGGATTACATTTAGGACATACCCATGGAGCACCTACATCTTTATGATTTTGTGAAAGTTTTGTATCACAATTACTACAGAACTTCATCTGTTTTGGTTTAATTTTTTTTTCTCATAAAAGGATTTTTTAATAAATTGAAATTATTGTTAATTGATTACGAGCTATTGGTTTGTATGAATTAAAAAGACAATATTATCTTCAGTATCACTATTATCAAATTATGAAAAGTCAAAAAGAATTAAGATCATTAAAAATTGAATTGATAAAATCTATGAATGGATCAAATAACCCCTATTTTGGATTATCTTTGGAAACTTTAGTTGATGATCGTTAATTTTACACATAAAATAATATAAAAATACCTGTCAACTTTATCTAATTATTTTTATTTCATACCTTGTTTTGTTGTTATTATTTTTTGGATGCAAAAATGCTTAACTAAATAAGTTTAAAAAATATCTACAATGATCATGATTCAAACTGATGATGATTTTAAATTAATTTTAAAAACATTTGAAAATAATCAAAAAATAATATTAACTGAAATCAAAAAGTTACCTTATAGAATTAGAACTGAATCTCGGACAAGGTCTAGAGCAGGTTCTTACAAATTAACTCCACGTGTAAAGGATTTGTTTAAACTTATTCAGACCGAAATTGATAGAGCAATTACCCTTTTATCAAAATTAAATGATCAAGAATCATTAAAATTAATTTCTCATATAACTACAACCAAAAGATCACAATTAATCTTAACAATGATGGATACTATATTCACAGCATTAGATAAATTTGATGATCAAGAAATAATTTTAGAGTATTTTCATATATCTACTCAAAAATTATCTGAATTTATTCTTGAAGAAGATTAGAGAAATTATTAAGCTATGATGTTTTATGAATTTCATGACAAAATTTAGTATTGAACTTTCNATTTCAAATAAACCTACAGATCTTGAATTAAAGAAATTAAAAGAATATTTTAAAGAAATGCCTGTCAACGAAATTATTTCTGGACTTAAATTTGCAAAAAGTAGATGGACTGCAAAAGATGCGGGAGTTTTAAAAGTTGGTCGTAAAAGTATTGTTCAAAAAGAAGTTCATTCTGTTACCACTGAACAAGCTCAATGGCGATTAAAAAATTGGAAAATGATGATCTCTAATTATAGACGACGAGGATATAGTTACCCTACAATTTCTAGAATCAAAAAAATTTTAATCCAAAAGAGTAAGAAAAAATCAAAGTAATTTAGAACTATTGTCTAATTTCTAAATAAAAATATCTGATTTTCTTTCAGTTACTTGTTGTTTTAGTTCAGATGGAACCTCTGGAATTGATGATTTTGTTTGTCCAGCAATTACACTGTGTGCTTCTTCTAAAATTGCAAGTGTATCTTCATTTGTTTCAGTACCTGCACTAAAGTTATCTTGCATTCCTACTGATGATCCTGACATTACATCCCCTAGGATTTGAGATAAATCTTGCATTGAAGCATTTGCTTCTGGCATGATTCCACTTAGTGATGGACTTAACCCTTTGATAATTGACATACATGGACTTAATGTTACAACAACATCTCCAAGTTCTGAAACTGTATCTAATCTAAGTTTAACTTGCTCCATGGATAATTTTGCTCCTCCTACCATGTTTTTCATTTTTCTAACTTGAGTTAATTCTCCTGCATATGCTTGTGCATAAGCTGGTTTGTTATTTCTTTGAGCGTTNACTATTTTTTCAAATATTTTATCATGTTTTATTCGTAATTTTTCATTAATTCCTTCTAATTTTGAAATCTGTGCTTGTAATTTTCTTTGTGCAAAATCTATTTTATTCTTTAATGGTTCATCTGGTCTTACTTTCTCCATTACTTTTTGAGAAATACTTTCTCCGTCTGTTTTATTCCAAGAATTACTTATCATCTTAATTGCTCTAAATACGATTGTTTTTTTCTCTTTTAAGCAGATTTGTCACTCTTAACTATGTACCTTCAGTTACACTATATGCAGTTACATTATCCAAATGTAAACGTAAATGCTTGAAATCCTTTACCTTTGATTTGTATTTCCATTATGTGAGAAATACTCGTATCACTGTTTATGATATTATACATCCCAGGATCTGAAACAATTAACTGATTTCCTGATACTATGTCTGTCCCTGAATATTTTTCAGTTAATGGTACCCCATCAAGAAAAATTTCTAATTGTGCATTATTTTCTGTAACAATGTTTACTTCTTTTGCATTAAATGATAATTTTATAGATCCGTTTAATGTGGTTAATTCCATACCATCTTCGTGATTTTTCCAATTCCCTATTGGGTAAAATTTGTTTAATTCAATATTAGTTGGTTCGGTATACGTTACGGTCCTGCTAGGTTGAAATCCTTCTTGACTTCCTAATTGATTTCTATTTTGTGCAAATTTATAACCAAAATATAATTCTGGAGTTCTAAACAATGTATGTTCAAATTCTTCTATAGATACTAGTGAAATTATGGGCGATGTTTTAACTCCAAGTGCATTTGCTCTTTCATCTAAAAGTTGCTGAATGATTTTTTCTGTTTCTTGGTATCCTCCTTCTCCGATGTGATCATATCTTATGTTTCCTTCATGGTCTGCAATGTATTTTCTTGGCCAGTAATTATTTTCAAATGCTTTCCATGTTTTCATATCATTATCTAAAACTACTGGATAATTGATATTGTATTTTTCTATTGCAATTTTTACATTTTCTGGATTTTTTTCAAATTCAAATTCTGGTGAATGAATTCCAANTATTAACAATCCTTGGTCTGAATATTTTTCATCCCATGATGTAATGTATGGTAATGTTCTGATACAATTAATGCAACTATATGTCCATATGTCATACAATACTACACTCTTTTCAATTTCTTTTGTTAATTCTTCAGGTGTTGTATTTAGATAATGTTCTATTCCTACTAAGTTTGGTGCCTTTTTGAATTCGGATTCATCAAGTTTCAAAAATNAATTAATCCCCATATTTTGATTAATCGAATCTGATTCATCTAACGAGACAAATATTGTGCCTAATACTGCTAATCCTATTACAATCATTATTCCAAATACTAATCCTGTCTTAATTTCCTTATTCACCCTAGTAACACCAACTCATTTAGTAGTGGAAAATTTGCAATATATGCAAGTTGATTTGTAAATACTAAAACCCCTAAAATAATTATTAATCCTCCTAACACGATATTGTAGTATTTGAGATGTTTTGACATTGAACNAATAATTCTAGTAGATCTAGAAAAAAATATTCCNATTAAAATAAATGGAATTCCNAAACCCAATGAATACGCAAGTAATAGACTAAATGACATTGATGGTGTTGTTACTGCAAGTGTGAGGATTGTTCCAAGTATGGGTCCAACACATGGTGTCCATCCAATAGCAAATGCCAAACCAAAAATAAACGACATTGGATAACTTGCTTTAAAATTTTTTATAATAATTTTTTTTTCTATGTTTAAAGAATTTATTTTTGTAGAAAATAATAAAAATAATCCAAATGAAATAATGATTNTACCTGCAACAAAGTTTAGACTTTCTGTAAACTCTGTAATTTTATTTGATAAAANACTGTTAATCAATACNCCTAGAATTGAAAAAACAATAGAAAATCCTAAAACAAAAAATATGGTGTTTAATATTATATTTATTTTATTTATTTGAACATTTGTTGTTTGGTTTGTTTTCATTTCAGATAATGTTGTTCCTGATATGTATGCCAAAAAAGCTGGAATCATAGGTAAAATACATGGGGCTAGAAATGATCCTAACCCTGCAAATAATGCTATCATTATTGTTGGATCTGACATATCCTCAATTCGTAATTTTTCTTTTAAATCCTTCTTAGAAATTTTAACTATTTCAAAACATTCCGTTTTTAACTAGGAGTTTGATAATTTTAGTATGAATAAACGGTTTGTTCTCGTAGGTATTGCTTTGGGNATAGTCGTAACTTTTGCAATANTTATTGGTTCTCCAGCAAATCCATTAAACTTAGATTTTGGTGGTTTGGATGCTGCACGATAGTTACATGAATTTCTTATAGGCTTTTTCAAATATTTTCAAAGATTTTTCAATATCTGTATTTGATAACCATGCTGTAACTGAAATTCTTAATCTTGCTTGATTTTTTGGTACTGTGGGATATCTAATTGGTTGTGCAAATATTCCATTGTCTGATAAAAATTTACCAAAATTCATGGCTAGTTTTTCGTCTCCTAAGATTATTGGAATGATCTGTGTTTTAGATTTTATTTCGTATCCTATGGATTTTAATCCATTTGATAATTTTTCTATGTTGTTTTCTAATTTTGTTTTTTGTAATGATCTGTTTGATTCTATTCTTTTAATTGAATGTTCAATTAAAAACGATGGTAATGCAGATGTGTAGATAAATGATTTTGATTTATTTATGCATAAATCAATGACATTATTTTGTGATGCAACATATCCTCCAAATGATCCTAATCCTTTACTTAAACTACTAATGTACAAATCAATTTTCTTTTCTACTTTAAAATAATTTGGAGTTCCTTTCCCTTCTTTTCCAATTACAAAGTCCCCATGTGCATCATCAACAACTGTTATGGCGTTTACTTTTTGTGCAATTTCTGTAATTTCCTTTAATGGTGCTAAATCCCCATCCATACTAAAAATGCCTTCTGTAATTATGAATTTGTTTTTACTTTTGCTTTTTATTTTTTTTGTTAAATCTTCTATGTCGTTATGCTTGTAAATTATTACTTTAGCTTCTGATAATTTACATGCCTCTATTATGCTAGCATGATTTAATTCATCACTTAGAATTATGTCTCCTTTTTTTGCTATTGCTGAAATTGAACCTAAATTTGCCATGTATCCTGTTGGATAAATTAAACTATTTTGCTGTGATTTGTGTTTTGCAAGAATATTTTCTAGTTTTTTATATGATTCATCATTTCCTGAAACAAGTCTTGAACTTGATTGAAGTTGATTTGTTTGAATTTTTGTAATTGGAATTCCAAGATAATCATTAGAACATAAATTAATTAATTTTTTATCTTTAATTGTAATGTGAGATCCTTGTGATTTTCCATATTGTAATTGTCTGTGAAGATTGGTTTCTTTTATTTTTGTTAATTCTTTATTGATAAAATTTAGTTTATGCTTCAAGGTCAACTAGTGCTAATTGAAGTTTAATATGCATAAAAACTGTTATTTTGACTTGGCATTTGAACATGTAAAATTAATTCAAATTACAACGAACTGAAATCATAGTAAAGAATACTCGAGAAGTTTTTATGTATCAATACAGGTTACTTGTTTAATGAAGACTAGCAATTAGTTCACTCTTTCTATTATTTACTATTACATTAGGTATAATTTCAATGTCTCCTGCTAGTTTTGCAGATCATTCAGAAGTTACAATCACTCCAATATCTGGCTCTGGTTCAGGTTCTGGCTGTGAACTTACTGAAGAAGGATGTTACAATCCAAGTACTGCAACTGTTGATGTTGGTGGTGTTGTAATATTTTCAAATACTGATGGGGCTGCACATACTTTTTCATCAGGAGTCCCCTCTGATGATATTATTGGTTTAGAATTTAATTCAGGAATGCTTTCTGCAGGTGATTCTGCTGAATGGACCCCAGAAAACGTAGGTGAGTTTCCTTACTTTTGTATGATTCATCCTTGGATGGATGGCTTGATTATAGTTCAAGAAGTAGAAGAATCTCACACTGAAGAAGTAGAAGAATCTCACACTGAAGAAGTAGAAGAATCTCACACTGAAGAAGTAGAAGAATCT
>JGI26257J51711_1000167_pt1 | contig 27356 bp, 36 predicted proteins | sample SaaInlV_200m_DNA_5_FD_51711 | JGI IMG/M metagenome (IMG submission 51711) | reverse complement strand
TTGATGAATTCTTTTCTGACTTTTGGGATTATAAATTACAATTACAAAATCTCCTTGTGCAGCTGATTCTACACGTTTTTGAATTATTTCCCACGGTACCATAAGATCACTCATACTAACAACAGCAAAATCAGCCATTAGAGGTGAACCAACAATTGAAGCACAAGAATTCAAAGCAGATACACCGGGAATAATTTCTACTTTCAAATCATCAGAAGGATCCCAACCTGTGGCCGCAAGTGTTTCATAAATTAATCCAGCCATTCCATAAATTCCAGGATCTCCACTAGATACTAATGAAACAATTTTTCCTGATTTTGCAAGATCAATACATTGATGGGCTCTTTCAACTTCTTGTGTCATAGCATAACGATGAATAGTTTTACCGCCTATTAGATCTTGAACTAAATTCACATAAGTTTCATATCCGACAATTGTATCACTTTCAGTAATTACTTCTTTAGCTCGAAATGTCATGTGATCATGATGCCCAGGACCAACACCAACAATGTAGAGTTTACCAATCAATTTGAAAATAATTTTTTTTTAAGCAATTTATCCGTTTAGTGAGATCTTTATTGAAATGGATCTATAAATGGACAATTTACTATATGATCACTATTAGTTGGTCGTGCAATACTTACAGATAGTAAATCATCTGTACGAAATGAATCAATATCAGACTTTGTCTCAAGAATTTTTGCAGATTCTTCATCATTCCATTCAACTAGATATATTCTCCACATAGGACTGTAGTTTTCATCATATTGTGAAGCTCCTGCAATTCCTGGTTGNAATCCTAATGGTCCTGAACCCTTAATTCCATTTTTGAATTGGAAAAGATCAACTGCACCTGAATTAATTATTAGATTTGCAGAACTAGGAGATGAAACTACGCCCATTGTTTCTGCAGGTCCTGAAGGAGTTGCATCAGTTACAATATAGTATATGGTTCTTCCATCAGGTCCCCAACCTCTATGGGCTACAAAAGTTACACTAAGTTCTTCTTCATTTATCTCAATAATTTGACCACCACCATAGGACATTTGATCAGTGATTTCTTTATCATCTCTGACTGTCATCTGACCTTCTGGCCAAACAATTTGAGGAGTATTAAGAACAATNCCTGTTTCATTAAATTCAATTCTACCATTTTCTTTTGCAGTAATAATATCATCAGATGATTCAAATACAATTTCTTTTTGTCCTTGCTTCCATGTTACTTCAATGACAGAATTTAATGCACTATATTCTGATTNTTGTGATGGTGTACTAGAAAATACTTCATCTTGGAATCCATAGATCCCATCTCCTTTAATTCCATTTTTGAANATGAATAATTGTTCAAGTGNTTCTTCTGGTACTTTAGAAATAGATGTTGCAAGTTCAACATTCCATCCCTGTTTTTCTGTTAGGGTTTTTGTATAATCTTCATCACTTCCATCTGTAATAATGTAAAGAACTTGACTCCCCCCATAGATTCCCTTATGCATTGGAATTGTAGCTGGAACATTTGTTCTAGAAAGTAACGATGATGATTCTTCTTTTTCCAACTCAATTTTTTGCATAATTACTTCAGTTGGCTGACCACGTNTCCAACCATCAACACTGACAGTAGAGGTAAATTTTTCTGAATTTGGAGAATGTAGTGCTAGTGCAGAACCTGTAAATTCAAAAGAACCTGATTTTTCTTTTAAATCAATTAAAGATAATCCGTAAATTGTATTTCCATCAACTGTCCATGTAGGTTGTCCTTTTGCATCTTGTGAATTTATTTCATGTAAAACAACTATCTGAACAGATTCACTTGAGGTAAATGTCATAGAGCCATCATAAAGAGTTCCTTCATTTGGAGACAAAATCAGTGCTANTTGATGATTTTGGTGTCCTTGACCTGGATCTTGAGAGGACGTAATTGTTTGTGTGAAATGGATTTTTTTTCTAGAACCTGCATCAACAAATTGATCAGATATAGAAGAAATTGAGATTATACTAGCTACAAAAATTATAATAATTACAATACCGATAGATTTTTTCAATGAGTTTAATTGAAATTATTCCTTTAAATTATTTTGTCTTAGTTAATTTTATCTAATGTAAATGCATTATGTATAGCACGTACTGCAGTATTTGTATCAGAATTTTTAACAACAAATGCAAGATTAAGTTCAGATGAACCTTGAGTAATCATAGATACATTGACTTTATTTTTCTGAATTGCAGTGAAAACTTTTGATGCAACACCAACTGTACCTCGCATACCTGAACCAATTAATGCAATAATTGCTACATCTGTAGTAACTTCTAATTTTTTGATGATTTTTCCCAATAATTCCATCTCCAAACAACTTGTTGCTTTATCTAGATCAGTATTTTTTACAACGATTGTTATACTTGATTCTGATGGATTTTGTGAAATCATCATTACATTGATTCCAGCTTTTGCTAATGTTTCAAATATTTTTGCTGCGGTTCCAGGATTTCCAACCATGCTTCCGCCTCTAATATCGATTAATCCATTATTTCGTACATTACTTACGCACTTTACAGTATTTTTTGCAGCTTTTGATGTAGATGCAGATACAAGTGTTCCTTCATTTTTTATGTTAAATGAACTTCGAATTTTCATTGGTATTTTTTTTGTGAGTAGTGGTTCAAATGTTCGTGGATGTATTTGTTTTGCACCAAACAAAGCCATTTCAATTGCTTCAACATAAGATACTTCCTTGAGTAATTTCGCATTTTTGACAATTTTAGGATCTGCAGTCATTAATCCATCTACATCACTCATTAACCAAATTTCATCTGCTTTAATGCAAGATCCAATTATTGTTGCAGAATAATCAGAACCACCTCTACCAAAAGTAGTAACATGTCCATGTTGATCAGCACCAACAAATCCTCCAACTACAGGAATAGTTTTCTTTAAAAATAATGCATCTACTGTTTTTGATACTCTTAATCTAGTTGTGTCAATAAGTGGTTTTGATTCACCGAAATTAGAATCAGTTACAATTCCTACTTCTTTTCCAGTAAGAGGTATTGATTTTTTTCCTGAATCATTAATGGCTGATGAAATTAATTTTATTGATAATCTCTCTCCGAATGAAAAAAGATAATCCATTGTTCTTGGTGTAACTTCACCTAGTAACACCATTCCATCAATTAATGCAACAAGTTCTGTAAAATCTTGATCAAATTTTTCAAGTAATTTTTTTCTTAAATCAGATTTTTTGATTGTTTGTGTTGCTAATTGTTTATGTCTGTTGATGATTTTTGCTGCTAATTGTTCAGCTTTTGATTTATTTTCTTTTTTTATTGATTGTGAAATTTCTATAAGATCATCAGTAGTTCCACTAGTTGCAGAACAAACAACTACAATTTGATTATTCTTTGATAATGAATTAAGATGTTTAGATATTGTTTGAATATCCTTTGTGGCAGAAATTGATGTTCCACCATATTTCATTACAAGTCTCAATTCAAAATACCTGAATTGTTTAATCTTTAAATGCTTTAACTTTCCACGCGTGGAGCCAAGTAAAAGTGAATTCTGCCTATATTTGCAACTTTAAATTCAATTCTAAGGGGTTTTGCGCTTGAAAATTCACATGTAATGAAGCCTGCAGTACTTCCTACAGCTTTTACTACTGGATTAAGATATTCTAAACTGTAAGTACCTTCACCNTCTTCTTTTGAAGAAATTTCTTCAATTTCTTTATCATCTTTATCTAAATCAATTACAACTTCTCCAGAATCACCTTTACCTGAAAAATCTGCTTTTGANTCAATTGTTTTAATTGTNAAATAATCAGATACAACTTGTACATCNCCCAAAATTTTATCAAATTTTGAAGATGATAAAACAATTTTTGAATCATATGGAATTTTTGGTAAAGGAGTATCTGTTGCAGAACTCTCAATTAAACGCATTTTGTATTTTTTATTTTTTCCAACTGTTACAAGTAACATATTTTGATCAGATATACTGATTTCAATACTATCTTTTTTGTCTGCTCTTTTAATTAATTTTGAAAATTCATCTATTCTTACTCCAAATTTGATATCGCTATCACATTCATATTTTTCAAATGCAGAATTTGGCCAAGAGATATCAATAAGAGCAACATGTGATGGATCCATNCCTCTAAAAGAAATCCCTTCTGCAGTTGCAACAAAAGTTGCTTCTTCAACAAGAGTAGAAATTGCAGANATAATTGCTTTTAGATCATCTGAGCCACTTGTTTTTGCTCCAAAAGTCAAATCAATTTTCTTGATTCAAAGTTCCAGTTAAACGTTATGTGTAATCACGCCAGGTGTATTTACATTTTTGACAACGATAAAATCTTGTTGTAGGTTCATCTGCACTTCTTGTTTGAAACATCCATCCAACTGCTTCATCATGGCCACATTTTTCACAGTCTATTTTGACTGTTGGCATTGATTCTTCACCTTCATCTCCTTCAAAAGCAAGAAGTGANAAATCTGGTTCCTCTTCACTGATAGTTTTTTTTGTTTGATTTGTTGTTTTTCCTTCAGTGTAACCACATTTAGAACATTCAAGACCAGAATTACCTTTTTTTAATTTGACCTCACATTTGGGGCAAAACTTCAATCTAATTTACCCGAATTTTAGAATTAAGCAATTTCTTAAGATCTTCTGCGATCTTTATTGATGTGTCTGTAGCTTTTTTAATCTCACCTAGAGGTTTTGTACTAGAATTAATTTTCATCCAACATTCATTGGTAAGTGGATGTTTTACAATTACGCCTGCAAAATCGATATTTGATGCTTTAAGAAGCTCATGCTGAATGATGTATAAAATTCCAATATCAGTTTCTGTGATTGAAATACTGATTTCTTTTGGTTCTGAATTGATCACTTGTGCGTTCATGTAATCAGAAAAAGCACTTATTGCGGATATAAATCATTATGAGCGGTAAGAAATGAGTGAGAGTAGAATTTCAGACATAAAATTAGTGAAATCCAAGGATGAATACTCATCTGAGGAGAATATTGAGATTAATGTCCAATTTTCAATTGAAGGTGATATTAGAGACTCATTTAACGAGACAAATTGGACGAAAGCATACAACAACTATGATGTTGGATTCAAATTGAAATATGGTATAAAATTGACAGCCGGTGGACTTCGAAAGAAGGAATTAGGAAGAACTATTGACACATATAGAAAAGCATCAATTTTTTGGACAAGGAATCCAAAATTGGTTAATCCAATGAAAGATAGAAGAATTTGGGTTCAAGTAGCTAAAAACTTTGAACCATTCATCAAACACTCAGAAGAAGAAGTGAGAGAAGAATTATTTGATTTTAATGAGAAATTTATCTTCAAAGCATCAGACTTGGGAAAAGGTAAACACAAGATAGGTGCTGAAACATTTGCCTCATGGCAAAAACATGACTATACAGAACCAGGTAATATCAAAAATGGTTCTGGTGAAATTGAGATTGTAATCAATTAGGGATATAAGGAACTTTTTTCTGTAATTAATTATGGCAAAATATGATGGTCTATTAGGACAACCAATACTTGAAGTAGAAGATCCTGATAAGGAAGGCGGCATTACATTTATTCTTAAAGATAACAGATTTTTATTTATCAAAGCAGTTGATGGGAAGATTGAGACAATCTCAATACCAGAATAGGTGAATGAAATGGGAAAATATGATGAACTAAAAATGTTAGAACTTGTTAAAATAGAAGATTCTGATTCTGGTGAGGAATTAACATTATTTTTTCAAGAGAATAAAACTATGAAAATCAAAATTGTTGATGGAACTTTGGTTTCAGAATTTGTGTAAATTAATTTTTAATGTGTTTTTCATAAAAACCAATAGCTAGTTCTTGCACTTCTGATTGAATAGAACCTGGTCTTTCTTTTCTAATTTTTTTAATTGCCTCATCTGCTGAAAATTTTTTATATTTTACAAAGTAACATGCTAAAATTGTTCCTGCTCTACCCATTCCAGCTGCACAATGAACCATTACTGCATGATCATTTTTAATTTGTTCATTGATAAAATCTACTGCAGAATCTATTCTATCCATATCAGGTGCATTAAAATCAGGAGTTGGTACATGAAGATAATCAATTTTTTGTGTCCATTCATCTGGAAGAGCATTTTCAGTCATAGTCACAATTGAGTCTACACCTTGATTTACTAACCAATCAAATTCATCAGAACTAGTAGGCATGCCTGAACCGGCTAATTTTTCTTCAACTAACCAGGAAAAATTGGTTGGCTTCTTTGTAATTTTACCATGGACTTTTCTCCAAATATTTCCAGGTTTACTCATGTAGAGTGTATGTATTTGCCTGTTTTTAGCATTACGAAGTTTGTNGAGANTAAATTATGATGCTATTGCTCTAACAGGTGAACCTGTTGCATCTTTGAGTTTTAATGGAAGAATTGTAAAATTGAAATTTTTTGTTAAAATTTTATTTAAATTTGTTAAATTCTCTACAATCAAAATATTATTCTTTGATAAAATATTATGAACTTTAAATGATTCATCTTTTCCAAGATCAATACTAGGAGAATCTATTCCAATTAGATTAGTATTTTTTGATGCAAGATATTTAGCAGCTGATATATCTAATCCTGGGTTTTCCGTAAAATAATTATTTTTTTTCAGATTTTTTTGCCATCCAGTATAGAAAAAGATTGATGAATTATTAGGAATTAAGACATTCTTTTTTTCAAATAAAATAATATCTGATTTTGTAATTGCAGTATTCTTAATTTTTGATAGTTTAATCATAATGCCAGTTCCTACTAGTCTATCAAGAGGTATTTGATTGATTTTGAGACCATTTTTTGTAAAATGATATGGTGCATCAAGATGAGTCCCAGTATGAGAGCTCAGGAATAATAATTCAAGATTATATCCATCATCTTTTAAATTTGACCAAGAAATGAATTGTGGTTTTGGTGAACCAGGGAAATTTGGGATAGATTTGGATATTGTTAGTGTAAGATCTATTGGCTTCACACCAATAGAATTCATTAGTGATTAATCAATTTTTGAACTGTCAAAGGTTAAATACGGTTTGATGAGAATTTTTGTGTGTCTACTGCGTATGTTTTATTGAATTCTGATTTGGGAACAGATGAGTCAATAATTGATGAAGTAAAAAAGATTCTCGCTGAAGAGGGTGTCACATATGAAATTCAAGGCGTCTATGGGGTATACGATATTGTCTTAAAATTATCCTCAGATGATGGTGAAAAAATACGTGGAATCATCCAAATGATCAGAAAAATCAGTAAAGTTCAATCAACATTGACTATGATGGTAATAGAAGAACAAGAAAATCTATAGTTTTTTTATTGCATCAATTACCTGAAGAATTTCAGATTCAGTGTTAAAAAAATGTGGAGAAGCTCGTACTATTTTTTGTTCCATGATTTCTCTAACAGCCAAAATAATATTTTGTTTTTCAAGTTTATCAACTATTTGTTGTGAATCTAATCCTTTAATGTTAAAAGATACAATACTGGTTCTACAATTTGGATCATCAGGTCCATACAAAATTATATTTGGAATTTTTGATAATTCTTCTCTAAAAAGATTTGACAAGTATTGATTTTTTTTATGAATATTTTTAATACCAAAATTTTGTAAATAATTTGCTGATGACTCTAATCCAACAATACCCACATAATTTCTAAATCCAGTTTGAAATTTGTCAGGTAGTTCTTTAAATGTCAATTTTGAGTCATCATTGATAATTCCAGATTCGCCACCAATGGTGATTGGTTCTAATAATTTACTTGATTTTTTATTACAATAAAACAATCCTGTACCCATTGGACCAGAAAGCCATTTAGATCCATTAAATGACATAAAATCACATTTAATCTTAGATACATCAATGTCCCCAATACAACCTATAGTTTGTGCACTATCAATAAAGAATGGAACTTTATCATGAAGAATTTTCCCTATTTCTTCTACAGGCAATATCGAACCAGTGTTATACAAAGCATGACTTAGTGCTACTAGTTTTGTGTTATTATCAATTAGTGATTCTAAATCATCCAGTTTGAAAAAACCATTATTATCAATAGGTAAATTCTTTATTGAAATTTTTTCTTTTAATTTAATCCAAGGATAGAAATTTGCATGATGTTCATGTTCCATTCCACGAATTATGATATTAGAATTATCATCAAAGGATAATCCATTTGCAACAAAATTGATTCCATCAGTTGTACTTTGAGTAAGGATTATTTCATCAGGTTGACAGGAGATAATTTTTGAGATAATTTTTCTTACATTTTCTAGTTTTTCAATAATAAATAATTCAGACTCTTTTGAATCAGGACCAATTGAATTGTATGTGATTAAAAACTCTCTCATAGCCTCAATACTTTGAGAAGGCATAAGAGAAACTGATGCGTTATTCAGATAAATTTTATCTGAACTTGGAAAATCATCTGAAATATCTTTTAATGTTAAATTCATTATTATATCTGTAAAATACTAAAATATTGTTGGATAAAAGTCATGAGTGGATTTTAGATAATAATTTAATACATATTCAAAATGAATTTAAAAAAAATATACCTAGTGTAATATTATGCTTAGAGACTTTTCACAAAGTAGAATTTCTTAATAGTTTAATTAATTCTGTTAAAAATTCAATAATTTTTGTAGATATGGATTTGCTTTACACAGGATATGTTGAATCAGGAATGATAGAAAAAAAACAGAATGTAACTATTTTTCATCCAAATAAAAAAAGTTGGAAAGAAGAATTATCAAAAATAATTACTAAAGTATCAAAAGAAAAAATTTTAGTTGTGATTGATTCGTTTAATGGGATTTACAATATGTTTAATGATCTAGAATCAGTTAGATTTGTTAATTCATGTATTATGCTACTCTCATCACTTGGAAGAAAGGAAAATTCAACTGTTATTGTGACTGCAATGGTAAGAAAAAAAGAAAATGGTGAATGGGTTGTATCACCAGGAGGAAAACAAATTATGAAATCAAAAAAAACAGGCACATATTTTCTGAAAAAAATGGAAAAAAACATGATAATTACTACTCTAGAAAAAATTAATGGCCAATCAAAGATCTTTAAAATAGAACAAAGAGAAAATTGATTGAAAAAATGCGATCAAGAACTTAAAACAGTGTTATAAAATTTGAAACACCGTTATAACTTGATATTTTTGGATAAATTATATTAATACCAAATTAAGAAGTTTTTCATTATGCCAGTAGCAATACTTCCTGACATCAGCGAACAAATGTGTATCGGATGTGCACTATGTGTAGAAATCTGTACAACACTTGGTCCAGATGTCCTTAGAGTAAAACCTGTTGAAGGCTGGAAGAGAGGTAAAGCATTCGTCTTTTACCCAGAGAGATGTATTACTGATGGTGCATGCATAGGTGTATGCCCAACAAAAGCAATCTTTTGGATGAGACCAATGGACTTTACAGTAGGACAACCAGTCCCTCTCCACAAAGACTCAGTCTTCGTTAAAGGTTGGACTGAATTAATCGATTAGATTAGTTCAGACAATTTTAATTTCTTTTTTATTATTTTAGTTTAAACAGCACTTGATTTTGTTTCTGTTGTATTTGGTTTTCTTTTTAGCCAAAACATTGCTATCAGAAACATTACTGCTGGAATGAGAATAATGAAAATCATTAATTCATAATAAGTTGTCAATCTTTGAGCGGGTTTAATGTGATAAGATTCATGGGATGTTTTTTCTGGATTATCATATACTGCTGCAGTAAAATCAACTGAACGTTGTTGTATATTTTCAATTTTTCCAAATACAGTGACACCTTCTTCAGCTAAAATAGAAGATGTTTGAATTCCATCTATTCTAACTATAATTGAACCAGAATCAGTAAAAACATAATTTCTATAATCACCACCAATTTGATTTAATCCTTCATCACGAAAAATTTCTTTTCCATTTTGGAAAATTACAAAATCATATTTCATTTTTGCGAGATTAGAATTTGTTTTAGGATCATAAAATTGATATACAAATTGAATTTTTTCATGTGTCTTAATTACAGGTGGATCCCATGAAAGATTAACTTCTATATTTCTATCAGGTGTGTATTGTAAAAGTGGAAATTCCAATTTTTGGCCTGTTGCATCATGAGGATAGTCAGGAATTTCTTTTTCAACAATAACAATTCCTTCCATCCAAGGATGAATTATACAAAAATAAGAAAAAGTACCTGATTCTTTAAAGTCATATGACCATGATTCACCTGGTAAGAACCTGCCACTATCAAATATTCCATCAGGTTTACCAAATTCTTTATTATCCATCCACCCAAATCTTCCTGGACTATCCCCACTAGTTACAGTATGACTCTCTCTATCATCATTATACCAGGTAATGGTATCACCAACTGTAACAAAAATTTGTGGAGGATCATACCAAACTTCTGCTGGCGTATTTAATTCAGGATTATAGGCTCCAAATGGAATATCAATGATGTATTCTTCAGCATATACAATAGGTGCTGAGATTAAAATAATCAATATTGATGAAAAAAGGAGAAAGTTCACAGTTATGTAATATCTATTAGTAATTAAATACTTGATGGAAATATCATTTTATTTAAAGAAATGTAAGAAAAATTAATTTTTCTTAAAACCAATAGGTTCCTTTCTTCTAACTTCAAACATATTATAATCATATTTTTGTTTTAACTCAATAATACATAATTCTGTAAAATCATATTCAGAAAAATCTTTTAAAATTTTATACATATTTTCACCAATTACCATACTATTTTTTGGACAAAGAGAATTAATTTTAAAACATCTATTTACTGTAGGGCCAAAAATATCACTAATATTAGAAGTGGTACTTTCAGCTACTTTTACAGAACCATAAGTCATACTGATTTTATAATTTAATTCAGGTAAATTTTCTTCTTTGAGTTGTTCTTGTAATTTACCATGAGATTCAACCATACATAGACAACATTCTAAAATGTTTTTCAAAACTGCTGAATCATTAATGTCAACATTTGGAAATCTAAACATTAGAGCATCTCCAATATTTTTTACTACTTGACCATCATGTTTAAGAACAATTCTTGCCATAAAATTTAGAAAAATTTCATATAATTTAGTGATATTTTGATCTGATAATTTGGATGATATTCTAGTAGAATCAGTCATATCAATAACTCCCACGCAATCATTTTGTTCATGTTGAGAAAATTTTAGTAACATGTCACCTTCAAGCTGTTTAATGACTTCTTCTTTCTTTTTGATTTCAATTAATGATTCTTGTAATTTTTGTGCCATTGAATCAAATGCATGAGANAANTCTCCAATTTCATCTCCTGTTTTAATATTAGTCCTAACATCAAAATCTCCACTAGAAATTTTATTTGCAGCATTTTTCAATTTGATAAGTGGTCTTGAAAATGATTTTGATATAATGAATGCTGCAATTCCCATTCCTATACTGATAATAATTCCTGTTTGAAATATTCTATCTTGTAGAATACCAATTGGTTTTTCTACTTCAGATTCATCGATTTCTGCAAGTAAAACAATATCCAAATCAACTGCACAATATGAAGAGCCATAAATTGGAATATTTCTATAATCAGGATAAAATCCCAAATATTCTTGATTTTCATTAAAGCACTTTTGAACAGCTAGTGTGTTTACTTTTTGTTGAAATATTGCATTTTCAAAAAATCTAGATTCGGATAACATTAACAAATCACTATTTACAATGTATACTTCACCAGANTCCCCAAGTCCACTTCTATCTAACAAAATATTATCCATTGCNGTAGTTCGCATTCTTGAAATTATTACTCCTATTGGTTCATCTCCTTTNTTACTATCATCTGCAAAAACTGGAGATACNACAATCATTTTTTTACCAGAATCTGCAGATTCAAATTCGACAAATGCTTTTTGTAATCCTTTCTGGAAAAATTTATTTTCTATAAAATTTTCATCTTTAACTCCACCNAGTGAAAAGAAAACATGACCATTCTTACCAATTATTTTTACATCTTCAAACCCAATAGAAAATCCCATTAATTCCTGAAATGCTTGAACTTGAATTAAGAAATCTTTACGATTAACATCTTTAATGTCTTTTAGATGTTTTTCAGGAAGTCCATTCATTTCTGAAATTAAAAGTTGAATCATGGGATCATTTGCAATAATGTTATTTTGTTCTATTCTTGATTCTAAAAGTGAACGTAAAGTTTCACCACGAACAGTAGATTCTCCAATCAATTGATTCCCTGTTCTTTCTTTTAAAATTTGATCAGCATAATTGAAACTAAGAAATCCAGTAATTGAAAGACCAACAACAGATACAATCATTACTAATAAAATGAGTTTTTTACTAAGATTAAATCTGATTTCCAATATACTTCAATGATAATATTAAATGAATATCAAGTCTCCGAATTATTTCAAAGAACCTTTCAATAATGACTCTATGGTTGATGAAAAACTGACATTTTTTTGTAAATCTTTAATTTGTTTAGCCTGAATTATTCTTAATTTTTTCATTAAATTTTCATCCATTACAATTGTTACTCGTTTCTTCAAAATTAATCACTCTTATTTTCTGCTGAATTTAATAGGGAATATACACTATCAATAATTTTCATATATTCAGCCCGTGGTTCTGTGCTGATTAAAAACAATTCATTAGAATTTATTGGGATACTCATCATTGTTACTTTTTCATATTCTGTAATAGATGATCTTTCGTAACCAATCCTGTAGGCTAAATTAGTATAAAGATCTCTTTTTTGTAATGCATAATGAATTGACATCTTTACATCATCATCAGATAATAATCGTTCAATGTTTTCTTTTTGTCCACCTGCAACTATCACTCCTTTACTGTTTACGACTCCTGCAAATCTTACTTGTGAATCTGAATCAAGTATTTGTTTGGTTAAATTATCATAGTTTATAGTCATTTTTCACCTTAAATTTATTTTTTTTTAAACAATACTTCATCTTTATCTTTTAGATCTTCTGTATAATCATCCATTTCCAACATAAATTCCTCTTCATCTGAATATGCAGATTCAGCATGTTCACTAATATCCAAACCAATATCTTCTACTTCAGCAGCAACTCTAATTCCAATTGTACGTTTAAGCACTTGCAAAATTAGCCAAGTTCCACCAAAGCCCATTGCACCTGCAACACCTACACCTACAGCTTGAATCCATAATTGATCAGGATTTCCAAAGAGTAGTCCGTCAGGTCCTCCCGGATTAATTGCGGTACTTGCAAAGAGACCAATTGCTAGAGCACCAACAATTCCTGCAACTCCGTGAACAGAACTTACATCAAGTGCATCGTCAATCTTTAGTTTCTCTTTGAACAATACAACGCCAGAGTATGATATTACACCTATTGCTATACCGATTACAAATGCATGTTCAACGCTAACAAACCCTGATGCAGGAGTGATTCCTGCAAGACCTGCAATTGCACCGTTAATTGTTGCAACAACAGACGGTTTTCCGGTTCTAATCCATGAAAGACCAGCCCAAATTAAAGCAGAAATTGATGATGCCATATGAGTTACAATTACAGTATTTCCTGCAACACCACCAGAAGCAGAAAGTGCACTACCAGCATTAAATCCAAACCAACCAAGCCACAACAAGGAAGAACCAAGTACAGCTAGTGGAATACTATGAGGAATCATTATGGCAGGACCGTAATTTCTTCTTCTACCAAGTACCAATGCAGCAGCTAACGCTGCCATACCAACACTTGTGTGAATAACAATACCACCAGCAAAGTCAGCTACACCTAGTTGTGCTAACCAACCTCCACCCCAAACCCAGTGAACAAGTGGATAGTAAATCAACATAGACCACGCTGCAATAAAGATAACAAAAGAACTAAACTTCATTCTCTCTGCAATTGTTCCTGTAAGTAGTAACGGAGTAATTGCTGCAAACATTAATTGAAATTTTACAAATAACATACCAGGAATTGTTGGGGCATATTGTTCTAATGGAGCATCTGCAGGAATTCCTTTGAGAAATACCCAGTCCATATTTCCAATTAACCCCATTGTAGATTCACCAAAAGATATACTGAATCCAAAAATAAACCACATTACACTTAGCATTGCCAAACCAAAGAAAATTTGCATGAAAATTGAAGCTGCATTTTTCTTTCTTAGTAATCCAGATTCAAACAAACCCAGTGCAGGTATCATCAATAATACAAGACTTCCAGCGACAAGCATCCATGCTGTATCTCCAGAATCAAGTACCATTGTAGGAAATTTTAATTTAAAATTAATAACAATAACTAATTTTGATTATCAATTGATTATCATTTGGGTATCAAAATCAAAAATTATATTTGTGCAATTGGCATAATGACATTAAATGCTCAAAATAGAGATTTTTCTTGGAGAAAATGATGTTATGTCAATAAGTGAAGGATTAAAAAAAATAAAAGTCGGCGGTGTCACAGTTTCCAAAGTGAGAGGAAGAGGAAAAAGGCCAGCTCCAGAGATACACGCGTCAAAAGGAAGTGAAATTTTTGTGCCTCAATTTACTGACAAATACAAATTAGAAGTTATAGTTTCAGACACACAAGAAGATGAGGTTGTAAATATTATCAAAGCAAATGGAAGAATAGGTAAAATCTTTGTATCACAGATTTTACGTGCAGTAGATATTGCAACAGGTGATGAAGGCGAGGGAACAATTTAGATTAACAATGGATTTTCTACGAAAAAGTAAATTATTTCAAAGAGAAAAGATGCAACCACTTAAAGGAAAAGATTTCATAAAAGTTGCAGCGATTATCGGAATTATAGTTATTCCAATTATTGTTGGTTTACTTGTATGAAAATATCAAAAATTTTTATTGCAAAGTTAGTACTTGCAGCAGTTGGTATGACTTTAGTTGGATTAGCTTTGTTTAATGGGTATTATTAAAAACCACCAAAATTATTTTCATAAATAATTGTAGGATTTTTTAATTGTTTTTCTAAAGTTGGAAGAGATTTCATAATACAGTAATTTACAAAATCACTAAATGATTTAATTCTATAATCATCTCGAAGTGATTCTTTGTTTTCTTCATAAATCACTTGAAGTTTATGTAAAGTGAATTTTTGTAATGGAACAAATCTACTACGTTTAGGTAATTGTCTTGATTCTAATCTCTTTTCTTGATTAGATTCTAAATCTTGTTTTCCATCCAGAGTATCCATATCTACTACTTCTTCCATTTCTGAAACAAAGATTTTTCCGCCATGATTTGATAATAAACCAGAATTTTGTGAAATCATTTCAACTACTTTTCTTGCATCTTTATCAGAAACTACCATTTCATTTTTGCTAGTGGTACAGATTTTAGTCCAGTAGATCCAACGCGAGAACCCTTTACTTCATCATAAATTTGACTATCTTCCAAATTACGTTTATCGACAATGTAAGTTCCTACAGCATTCAAAGATGTTTTAATGGAAGTAAAATTTTTTCTCTTAATTACAGCCTCAATTTTCTTCATAAATAATTATCAAAAATAGGGTTATTTATGAGAAGAGCTTATTTTCTTCTAAAAATTGTATTTTTTTCATAATTTATGAAAAATTTTTTAAGAAAAACCAAATTTTGATTTCCAACTAGTTTTTTGTTTGGTTAGTTTTTTTGAAAGATTATCTAACATATCATATGTTATGGTAAATCCGTGTCCAACCATAGTGGCATCTTTTGTATAATTTTCTTTGATAGGAACAAATTCATCAGCTAAATCTCTAATTTTTTTAGTTTTAAGATCAAACAATCTAATTTTTTTACCATTTTCAAGTTTAATTATTGCATCACCACTTAGTCCTTGAATTGAAAATGTTTCAAAGAACCTAATCAAACCTCCATGTTTTAGTTCAATAATAGAATCATAAGTAAATTTACTTCCATAAAATAAAATTTCACGTGCAGAAATAATTACATCATCTTCCGCATTAAGAACAATAACTGTATCAGCATTAACTGAAACAGTATTTACAAGATTTTCGGCAATAATTTTCCCATTAGGAGATGAGATGTATGTTCTATGTTCTTGAATTTGATAAACACCAACTTTCCCATCTGGATCTTCAACTCTAAATTTTCTTCCATAAATATTTCCAACTATAATATTTCCATTGTCAACAATTATTTTAGCTCCATTTTCAATTTTATATTTATTTTCTAATGGGTTAATAAATTTAAAATCCCCTAAAGTTAGATGTATGATTGTTTGAAATTCTTTTGTCCAGGATGGACTAGTTATACTTCCTTGCATAATTATTGAACCGTTGTATGTTAAACTTCCAGCCATAAAATTTCCTTTTATTGATAAAGCACCTGTTACTTTTCTTTCTAATTCAATTTCACCTAAAGTTTTTGAACCAAATAATCTTATTCCAGTTGAATTTGATTTGTTTAATGCTGATGCCCAATCTTCAGCAATTTTCATTTCTTTAGATAATTCTTGACCTAAAATTTGATTTTTTCTTCTTACATCAAATCCAGTTTCATCAGAATATACCCTAGAATTTTTTCTTTTTTCAATATCTGTTTCAGGATATTTTTTACCAACTTTTAGATCTTCATATGCTTGTTTGATTTTGATGAATTGTTCATTATCACCTCCACGATCAGAATGAAATTGAAGTGCCAATCTTCTAAATGCATCACGAATTTCCTTTTCAGTTGTACCTTCTACAATTCCTAAAATGTCATAATTATTTTCAACCATATTCTACATCAATCAAGATAATTTTCTTAATTCCTATACTTGAAGTTTAGTACTTTCACAATATCAAGATGATCAAATAAATTCTAAGATTCAGGATAATCTTCAATCGGGTTTTTTGCTTTGAAATGTTTCATTTCTTCATCAAAGAAGAATCTCTCTGTAAGTGCAGGCTTCAAATCATCTAACCAAATTGCATTTTCATCATATTTTGCAAAAAATGGTATTTGAACCCAATCAGGGTTTCTTCCCTGTAAAAATCTCAAAACAATTACTTTTTGATCATTTAGATTTGCAGTTCCAATAACATGTACTTTGCCAGGAGTTGCAGACATACTTGGTCCACGAACAGTTCTTGCTAATCCACTTACTGAAGAATATGCTTTTTTGAAAATCTCATATGCCTTTACTAAAGGAATTCCAAAATAATGTTGAGCACCAGTATCTCTAACTACAAACATGTAATATGGAATACAGCCTAACTGAACCTGTTTACTCCACATTTTTGCCCACATTTCTGCATCGTCATTAATATGTGCTAAAATAGGTGATTGTGTTCTAATTTGTGCACCTGTTTTCCTTACTTCTTTAATTGCATTTTTTACAGCATCTGTTGACAATTCATTCAAATGATTAAAGTGTGCCATAAATGCAAGATGTAATCCATTATCTGTAATTTTTCTAAAAACATCTAACATTTCTTTAGAATCAGAATCTGTGAGAAATTTGTAAGGCCAGTATGCCAAAGCCTTTGTACCTATTCTAATTGTTTTAAGATTTGGAAGTTTTGCGTCAATTAAAATATCAATATATTTTGAAAATACCTTTGCTTTCATGATCATTGGATCACCACCAGTAAACAACACATCAGAAATTTCTGGATGTTCTGTAAGATATTGAACAAGTTGTTCGTCCTTCTTGCATTGCAAATTTCATTTCATCCATTCCAACAAATTGTGGCCATCTAAAACAAAAACTACAATATGCATGACAAGTCTGACTCTGACTTGGAAAGAAAAGACATGTTTCTTTGTATTTATGTTGCATTCCATATAATTTAGTTCCATCCTTTAATGTTGGAACATTAAGTTCCATTTGTCCTGCAGGATGTGGATTTAGTTGTAAACGAATTTCATTTGCAATAGATGTAATTTCTTTTTTATCAGAATTATTTTTTAAAGCTGTTGCCATTTTTTCATAATGTTCTTGTTTTAACATTCCTTTTTGTGGAAAAGTTAAAACAAAAATTGGATCATTAGGTATGTTATTCCAATTAATTAATTGTTCAACAACATAATTATTTGCTTTAAATGGTAAAACATTTCCTACAACCTCCATTTCAAATTGCATTTCTTCAGAAAGTTTTTGAATCTGTGGTAAACTACGAAAATTTGCTAAAGTATATGATTTTAATGAAGGAGAATCATCCCATGTAGATTCTTGATAGGTCATTTTGTAAATAGTTCATTTACCCTTGTTAAACGTTACAGGAATTTTACGCACAAAAAAAATTTAAAATTAATTAAAATTTGATTGAATTTTAATTATTAATGATAAAATGTCTTAACGTTTGTATTCTAGGACATTAATTTAATTAGAATAGTGGTTGGTCATGGCTGAGGAAGAATTATCACAAATCTCTGTAGGAGAATTTGAAACTGTATCACAGTTACTAGCATCTTCTGAATCACTTCAAATTGCATTTTTTGTAATGATTGTTGGAATAATTGGAATTGCTATTGGATATACAAAATTTTCATCTTGGGTAGGTTCACAAAAATTCTATTACAAAAAACCACATTTCTCAAGATTTTTGAGAAGAGCCATCCTACCATTTTTTGCAATTGCATTAATTACTGCCATTAATGTTCACATACAAACTGGCCTTTTGTTAGGAGAAGATTTAGCAATAGTTGGAAATGAGGATATATCTGCTCATGAAACGTTTGCTAAAATTCTCAATACGTTCAATATTTTAGTAATTGGTTATACAATATCTCATCTAATTCCAATCAGTCTAACTAAACGTGATAAATCTATCTTAGAAAAGGAAGATTTTGATGCTTGGTTTGACATGAGAGGATTTATTGATGATAAGGATGATCTTTTTCAAAAATTATACAAATGGATTGCACCAAAAGATACTCCAGAAGATATTGAAGAAGGTGAATTTCAAGAATTACTTAAAACAAAAGAAGGAATTCAACATTTAGAACAATTTCGTACAACAAAAGGAAATCCAATTGGAGGACATGAGAAATTAGTTGATAATCCATTTGAAGAATGGAAAAAATCTGAACGTGAAAAATACGAAAAATATTATGAAAATTCTATTACAGGAAATAATCAATCTGGTAGAAAATTAAAACCAGGTGCAAAACCTGATGAGATTTTTCCAATTGATGTATGGAGAGAAGAAAAAAGAGCTAATGGGTATGAACCATTAATTCCTAGCTCTCGTCCTCCCGGATACGCAAGGAAAAAAAGAGAAGGATTACCAAAGTCTGCAAAACAAATTCTTCCAATAGGGATATTCATTGCTACAATTTTAGGTGTTGTTGCATGGTGGGGAGTAGATTTGATTGTGATTGCTACAGCCACTGGAGGATTTACAATTGGTTTAGGTTTAGCATTACAAGAAACTATGCAAAATTATTTTGCNTANATTATGATTAGAAAAGACAAAATTGTAATCGAAGGNGATAGAGTACANCTAGATACAGGATATAATGGTAATATTCACAAGATTACGCCTAGAGTTACTTACATTAGAGATGCATTACATGAATCGATTGCAGTTATNCCAACTAGACAATTAGTTAATGCTCAAATCATAAATTATTCTAAAGAAAATAAACTGGTTCCAGCAGTCGTAAAGGTTGGTGTCTCATATCTAAACAATCCTCGTCAAGTTGCATCCATTTTAGTCAAAGTAGGTAAACGAGGAATGAAAGAAATNATAGATGGAAAAGGAAGACATCTTGTAAGACAAAAAAGATGTCCATATCTTAATGAAAATAAACCAAGTTGTGGTTGTGATAAAGAACTTCATGTAGAAGTTACACAACCTGTAGTTAGATTTAGTGATTTTAATGATTCATCACTTGATTTTTCAATGTGGGTTTATGTAAGAGATTACGGTGCTCAATTCAAAACAAAAACAGATTTGAGAATGATAATGTATGAAGAGTTTAAGAAATACGATATTAGAATTCCATGGCCTATCAGAACTGTCTATCAAGGTGATGAAAAGAAAGAATTTGAAGAGATTAGTCAGAGAGATCCAGATAGAAACAAGGTAATTGACGAGTTTGGTCTTGGAGATATTGGAAAGGGAGAGGGAGACGAATAGGTATGCTTTTCTCAAAACTTAAGAATCCCATTAAATCATATTTTCTTGTTGAGTAGTTTATCAGTAATTTCAGGTAAATCTTCAGAAGATTTAGCAAGAAAATTATCAAAAAGAATTAAAGCAAATTTAGTAAAGTCATCAGTTAGAATTTTTCCAGATGGTGAAAGCAAGATTACATTAAGTGGAAAAATTTCAAAGAAAAAATCAATTATTGTTCAATCAATTTATCCTCCTGTAGATAGTAATTTGATTCAAGCATTATCATTAATTTCAAAAGCTAAAGAAACATCATCTGAAGTAATTGCAGTCATTCCATATATGGGATACGCAAGACAAGATAGAGAATTTCTACCAGGAGAAGTTGTCACTATGAAAGTTCTTGCAAAATTATTCAAAGGTGCTGGAGCATCAAAAATCATCGCAGTTGATATACACAGTTTGATAGGTTTCAAACACTTTACAATCAAAAGTAAAAATGTGACAGCAATTCCCGATTTGGTCAAATATTTGAAAAAATTGAGCCTGAAAAATCCATTAGTTGTATCTCCTGATCAAGGTGGTAAAGAAAGAGCAAAAGAGTTTGCAAAAGAGTTTGAATTAGATTTTATAGCATTACAGAAAAAAAGAGATAGAAAAACAGGTAAAGTACAAATTAAAACAAAAAATGTCGAAGTAAATGGCAGAGATTTAATTTTAGTTGATGATATGATTAGTACTGGTGGAAGCATAATTAATGCAACACGATTTCTTAAAAAACAAAAATGTAAAAGAGTGTATGTTGCATGTACCCATGCTCTTTTAATGAATGATGCAGAAAAGAAAATCAAGAAAGCAGGAGTGACAAAGATTGTGAGTACAAATACAATTCCTGGAAAAACATCATTAGTTGATGTTTCTAATACCATTGCAAAGGCAATAATGTAATGCCAGAAAGTTTTTTTGTTTTATCTAANGANAATTTAGAAATTGCAATAGATGAAATAACTGCAATTGCAAAAATGTATGACAGATTTTCTAAAATTAAAATAATTTCTAATTTAGTTATAATTCAATCAAAAACTAATTGGTATGATATATCAAATCGAGCATCATTTGTTAAAGTATCAGGGCAAATATTAAGAAAAATGTCAGGNTTATTTTTAGATGAAAATAATTATGANATTTTAAAAAATGCAAAAACATTTGTCTGTAGAATAATTAATTTATCATCAAATCAATTCAACATTCCAGAATTAGAAAATTCGATGGGAGATATGATATCAAAATTCTCTCATGCAAAAGTAAAACTAGAAAANCCAAATATTACAATATATNTGATTTTTACAAATAAAGAAAATTTTTTTGGATTTTCCAAACAAGTTAAAGAAAAAAGTAGACCAAAAAAGATCAAAAGTTATCCTCATGAATTAGATTGGAAATTAACTAGAGTTATGATTAATTTGATTGGGTTAAAACAAGGAGAAACTGTATGTGATCCATTTTGTGGTGCAGGTACTACTTTGTTAGAGGCTGAATCTATGGGAATACATGCAATTGGANTAGATTTTGATAAAAAAATGTTTGAAGCAACAAAAGATAATCTCAAAATGAATGGATACAAATCTAAAATTTTCAACTCAGATTTTCAAGAATTAGTGAAAATTTCTGAAAAATTTGATGGGATAGTCACAGATTTGCCTTATGGAAAAAATACAAAAATTTCAGAAAAACCTGAAGAAATACTAAAAAGATTTATCTCAATTTTACCCAAAAAAAAGAAAATAGCAATAATGTACAAAAAAGAATTAGGTGACAATCTAAAATTAAATGGATTAAAAAAATATCAGATCTATAGGCATAAAAGCTTGACAAGGANAATTTTGATTAAATGAAACTCGTATTTCTAGGAACATCAGCTGCACAGCCTACTGAAAGAAGAGGGCTATCATGTATTTGTTTAGAAAGAGACGGTGAAATTCTGATGTTTGATGCAGGAGAATCTGCACAAATTTCCTATATGAAATCAGGTTTGGGATGGAATAAAAAAATGCAAATTTTTGTTACACATCTACATGGAGATCATTGCGTTGGAATTTTAGGATTATTGCAAACCATGTCTATGCAAAATAGAACTGAAACTTTAGAAATTTTTGGTCCTAGTGGAATTGAAGAATTTATTGCAGCTAATATCAAAGTGTTGAACTTTGGATTATCATTTCCTGTTTTGATTAATGTAATTAATGAAGAAAAAATAATTGAAAACAATAGATTTGTAATATATGCATGTAAAGCAAATCATTCAATTACAGCATTTTCATATTTAATTAAAGAAAAAGATAAGCCAGGTAGATTCAATGTTGAAAAGGCAAAAGAGCTAGGTATACCTGAAGGTGAATTATGGAACAAATTGCAAAATGGGAATAATGTTAATTATAATGGAACAATAGTAAAACCTGAACAAGTATTAGGAGAAAAACGTCCAGGTAAAAAAATAGGTATTTCAGGAGATACAATGCCTACTGAAAAATTAGAAAAATTTTTTGATGAATGTGATTATCTAGTTTTTGATTCTACATTTTTAGATGAAGAAAAACAAAGAGCAGAAGATACATGTCATTCTACCGCAAAACAAGCTGCAATTTTGGGTAAAAATGCTAAAGTAAAAAATTTAATCCTAACACACTTTTCAGCAAGATACAAAGATGAAATAGGTCACTTGAATGAAGCAAAAAAGATTCATGATTCAGTAATTACTGCAAGAGATCTTTTAGAAATTGAAATCAAATGAAAATGTTTGAATCAATAAAAGAGCAGATCAAAGATTTCAAAAGAATTGTTTTTGTAACTGGTGCTGGAATTTCTCAAGAAAGTGGAATTCCTACATTTAGAGGAAAAGATGGATTATGGAGGAACTATGATGCCATGAAATTAGCTACAATTGATGCATTTTATGAAGATCCAAAGTTAGTTTGGGAGTGGTATAATGAAAGAAGACGTAATATTTTTTCAGCCAATCCTAATCAGGGCCACATAGCCATATCTGAACTTGAAAAATATGCCGATGTTACAGTTTTAACTCAAAATGTTGATGGTCTTCATCAAAAAGCTGGTAGTTCAAAAATATTAGAATTACATGGAAGTATAATAAAAATAAAATGTACAGTATGTGAATTTAAAGATGAAATGATAGATGAATTTTATGACATTCCACCATTATGTAAGTGTGGAAATATACTTAGACCAGATGTAGTTTGGTTTGGAGAGTCATTACCACAAGATATTTGGAAAAATGCAATCATTCTTGCAAGTCAATGTGATTTAATGGTGATTGTAGGTACATCACTTGTTGTATCACCTGCAAATACATTACCTATCTATGCAAAACAAAACAATGCTACATTAATTGAAATCAATCCAGAAAAAACTGAAATGTCATCAGAGATGAATTTGGTATTAAGAAATATTAGTGAAAAAACATTACCAGAATTTGTATCATTATTTAAATAAAATTAAATTATGATTGTGAAAATATTCCACTAATCTTTGAATCAGTGGAATCACCTGGATTAAATACTGATGATGTTACTGTACCATAATTTTCATGATCCACAATCATATCAACATAATATGGTTGACCAGAAATGTCATTTAGATTAGTNTCAAATACTGATGTAAAAAATACTCCAGAAAAAATTTCTTTTTGATCAGTTCTAATAATTACATTTACACTAGTTGTCTTTCCACTTGTATCAGAATATTGGAGAATAATATTATCATCAGATTGTTGAGTTGTTGAAAGAGATAATGTTTCATGAATTATTGGTGATTGGTTATCTGGAGAATTTTGAATTGAAATATCTTCAGTGATTATGTTATTAGATGAATCTGTTAGTTCTTCAACATTTGNATTATCCGTGAAAATATTTTGTATTGATTTAATTGGATTAAAGTCAGAGAATTTTTCATTAATTGTTTGTTTTGATGATTCTTTCACATCAGAGATTTTATCACTAATTTTATCTCCTGTTTCACTAATTTCATTAGTTATTGCATCTCCAGTTTTGTCTACAATTTTATCAATTGACTCATCAATTCTTTTTTCTACAGAGTCAGTTGCTTTTGTTCCAAAATTAGATACATCTTCTTTTAGAGAATTTACTACATTTGTAGAGGTTGATGGGAATAGAGTNTCAATTTCATTTGAGAAAATCATGCCACCTAAAATTAGAATACCTGCAATTATGCCTAATTTTATGAACATTGTATAATATCATAAAAAATGAATTTTAGATTCAAACTAAAAAAAATAGTCAAAAAAGAGTGAATTTTCTTAGCTAATCTAAATCTCCAAAAACTATCCAATCAATTATTCCATCAATATTTGATGATGTCATTACTACTTCGATTGGACCTAAAGGTGATTCCTCTGCTTCTTCACAAATTGCTATTTTGTCTACAAATGCTGCTTGTTTATTTAGATAAAACCAAGTAGAATCATTTTTCAGATTTTGTTCTAAATTTCGTCTGTAATTTTTTTGAGATCGATCAGTTTGAATTGTTTCATAAATTCTTTCAAAAGAATTAAGATCTTTAGATATTGCGTTAATTGAATGATCTTCTGTTTTAATTTTTGAATTTGGAAAAATATTTGAAATAATTTGTTTGATTTTTTTTGGATCTTCTGAAGGATTAATTGAACAAAATATTTCTATTTTACAACCAATGTTGGGAATTTTCATTTTATCCAACTTTGAATTATTTTATATGTTGATTCAATTAATTCATCTTTTGTTAAACCAACATTAGATATGGCATAATCAGATAATGCAATTGAATTGCTAATTCCAACACCCAATTCTCTATTGTCTCTTTCTTCAAAATGTTCTATCGTTTGTGGATCATCTGTTCTACCCCTTTTTTGAAGAAAATCAAATCTTGTGTCAGTAGATGCATGAATTGCTAATAATTTTACAGTACCAAATTTTCTCAGTACTTGAATTTCATCATTTGATCTCACTCCATCAATAAGAACGACATCTGAAATGGATGATTCTATTTGGGGTTTTACTAACTCTGCAATTGCTCCAGGACCATTTTTCTCTCGAAGTTCAAGCATTAGTTTTCCAAGATTTTCTCTAGTTGCTTCTAAATTTCTTTTTTTTGCTTCTTCTCTCACTATATTCCCCATATTGATAATATCATACCCTTTTGGTTTTAATCCATCAGCAATAGTAGATTTTCCTGCTCCAGGCATTCCGGTTAAACATACAATTAGTTTTATCAATATTCATCAAAAATAAGGCTGGTCTATGAAGTTACCGGAAATTATTATAAAGATACATCAAAAAATGTTGTAATGAGAACATTTGTAGCAATTGAAATTTCAGATAAAAATATTATCAAATCTATTAAAAAATTTCAAAAAGAAATTCATATTGATGCAAAAGCTGTTGAATCAAATAATTTACATTTTACATTACAATTTTTAGGTGAAATTTCTGATGATGTATCACAAAAAATTATTCAAGCACTTCATACAATTAAATTTTCAAGTTTTAATGTAAATTTGAAAGGAATTGGAGTATTTCCTAAACCCAAATTTCCTAGAGTAGTTTGGATTGGTACTGATAATAATGGAGGGGATTTATTGATACAGTTATCACAAAAAGTCAAAAAAGTACTAGAACCATTAGGATTTATTTCAGATAAAACATTCAAACCTCATATCACAGTATTTAGAATCAAAAATAAGATTGGAGATATGACAAAGGAAATGAAGAGTCAAGGAGAAATAGATTTTGGGATACAAAAAATTACCAATATTAAATTAAAAAAAAGTGAACTTACACCTAATGGACCTGTCTATTCAGATTTAGAGGAGATTAGTGCCATAATATGAAAGAATTAATTTCTAAAATTCAAAAATCAGTGGTTCCAACAAAGACAATTGAAAAATCTAAAAGTAAAATTGCTGATCTTGCATTCAAATTAGTTGAAAATGAAATTGCAAAGTATCCTGAAGTATTAGGATTAGAATTTGGAGGGTCTTATGCAAAGGGAACATGGCTATCAAAAGATGCAGATGTAGATATTTTTGTTAAATTTAAAAAAAATACATCAGAAGAAAAATTTGAGCAAATTTCAAAGAAGATTGGTTTTGATGCATTAAAATCATATTTTCCATACGTTAGATATTCTGAGCACCCATATGTTGAGGCTAAAATTAAAGATACAAAGATTAACGTTGTTCCATTTTATGATGTTAAGTTAGGGGAATGGAAAAGTTCTGCAGACAGATCCCCATTTCATACAAAATTCATGGGAAAATCATTAACAACAAAAATGAGAGATGAAGTAAGAATTCTTAAAACATTTTTAAAATCAAATGGGATCTATGGGGCAGAAATTGCAAAACAAGGATTTAGTGGATATGTTTCTGAAGTTTTAATTTTAAATTTTGGGAGTTTTGAAAATACAATAAAATCAATTTCAAGTATTAAGGAAAATCAAATAATTGGAAAAACAACAAAAAAGTTTGGAACATCTATAGTAATTATTGATCCTATTGATAGTAATAGAAATTTAGCTGCTGCAATTTCAAATGAAAATGTTGGAAAATTTATTCTAGTTTCTAGAGGTTTTAAAGAAAAACCTAGATTAATATTTTTTAAAAATAAAAAATCTGAAACATCAAAAAATTATTGGAATAATTTACTTGTGATAAAATTTAATTTTAAACATAGAAGTCCAGATGTAATATGGGGACAAATTAAGAGAGCAACTACATCGTTATCTACGCAATTAGAATTAGGTGGATTCAATGTACTAAGAAGTAAAGCTCATACTGATCAAGTAAAAGATGCCTATCTTTTGTTTTTCTTAGAATCAACAAAAATTTCTAAGACATATTCAAAGAATGGTCCAGAATTTTTCAGGGAAAACAGCTCAAAGAGTTTCATTTCTAAAAATCTAAAAAATACTGAATTGATGTGGATTAAAACTGATGGAAAAATAATCTCACTTGAAAAAAGAAAACATACTGATGCTGTCAAATTCATAACGGAGTTTTTGAAGAAAAACCTTCAAACAGGCGTACCAAAAGGTCTTCTTGCTGATTTTAAGAGAGGATTTGGAGTTTCAATAGGAAACAAAAATTTGAGCAAATCAATTAAAGAGGAGGCTGGAGAGTTGATTTCAACTGATGGCCCACTCCTTTATTTCAATTAAGAAA